>Ga0207695_10001854_pt1 | contig 33123 bp, 31 predicted proteins | sample KBSC54metaG_FD_184354 | JGI IMG/M metagenome (GOLD analysis project Ga0207695, IMG submission 184354) | Corn rhizosphere microbial communities from Kellogg Biological Station, Michigan, USA - KBS C5-4 metaG (SPAdes) (version 2) | ecosystem: Host-associated > Plants > Roots > Rhizosphere > Soil... | reverse complement strand
CAAGGACATCATGAGTCTGGAGCCGCTGGGCGATAAGTGGCGCAGTTTCGGATGGCATGTCGTCGAGGTTTATGGCCATGACATCGCGGCTCTACAAAATGCCTTCGGCGAAGCGTCCTCGGAGAAAGGCAAGCCCACCTGCATCCTGGCTCACACCGTCAAAGGTAAAGGCGTGTCATTCATGGAGAACAATCCCAAATTCCACGGAACCGCGCCGACGCGCGAGGAGTGCGCCAAAGCTCTCCAGGAGCTGGCCTGATGCCTGCCAAAACTAAATATGCCCTGACGCTGGGCGCGGCCACGCGCGAAGCCTTTGGGAAAGCGCTGGTGGAGCTGGGACGGACGAATCCGAATGTGGTGGCGCTGGACGCGGATCTGTCCAAATCCACATACACGGCTGGATTCGCCAAGGAGTTTCCTGCCCGTTTCATCGAATGCGGAATCGCCGAGGCCAACATGATGGCGATCGGCGCGGGCCTGGCGTCGGCGGGAAAGATTCCGTTCGCTGCCAGCTTTTCCGTGTTCGCCATGAACAAAGGATTCGAGCAATTGCGGGTGACCGCGGCGTATCCCGACGTGAACCTTAAAGTGGTCGGCACGCACAGCGGCATTTCGATTGGAGAAGATGGTCCCTCGCAGATGAGCGTCGAAGACCTCAGCCTGGCTTGCTCGCTGCCCGGCTTCACGGTGATTTCTCCCGCCGACGAAATCGCCATGATCGAACTGGTCAAGCTGGCGGCTGCACACGTTGGACCGGTTTTCATCCGGGCGGGACGGCCCAAAGTGGCGCGAATTTATGAGACCGGCCAGCAGTTCAAGATCGGCGAGGCAATCGAGCTCGTGGAAGGCTCCGATGTAACGCTGATAGCTACCGGGCTTATGGTGGCCGAGTCGATCCGAGCCGCGGAGACGCTCGAGGCCGAGGGCATTTCCGCGCGGGTGATCGACTTCCACACCGTCAAGCCGCTGGATCGCGAAGCCATTGCGCGCGCGGCGCGGGAAACGGGCGCAATCGTGGTGGCGGAAGAGCACCTGGTGGACGGCGGGTTGGGCGTGCGGGTCTCCCAAGTGGTGGCGGAAATGCACCCCGCGCCAATGGAATTCGTCGGGATCCAGAATACCTACGCGGAATCGGCAACCCCGGAACAACTTCTGGACAAGTACGGCCTGCAGGCACGCGATGTGGCCGCAGCCGCCCGCCGAGTCGTGCAGCGGAAGCGCTGACGGTGTGAAGGTTCCCGTAGCCCGCCCACTAGCTAACGATGCAGAGCAGTTGGCGGCATTGTGCCATCTGCTGGCAACAAAGCTCAGGAGCGCTTCCCGCCAGCTGCACGATAATGTCGGACCTCTCTTGTCGGTTGCCGGTCTGCGCTTGCAAATGCTCGGCGCGGACGCGCCTGGTGCAAAGGCGGGGGTCGACGAAGTCGCTCAACTGCTGGAGCAAGCCATCCAGGAGATTCGTACAGTAAGCCGGGAACTGCATCGTTCTCCCGCGGATCAAATCGGGTTGAAGAACGCGCTGTTGCGATTCGCCGAACAAAATCCCTGGCTTTCGCTGTCCTACTCGGCGACCGCCCCACTCCCTTCCGCAGACGCCGCAGCGCTATACCTGGCTGCGACGGAAGCGGCCTCCGCGGGCCTCCGCGCGGGTGCTTCCCGGGTTCGCATCTCGGTGACCGGAAGCGCCGGGGTCCGGATACGAGTGGCCGACAACGGGCGGGCCCCGGGTCGGAAGCGCGCCTTGTCCGTTTCCCGTCTGCTGGCCAAGCAAGCCGGGCTGGGGTTCGAATGCATGACAGGAAGGGGTACAATTGTTTCCATCCGCTATGCCATTCGACGTCCTGCTCGTGGATGATCACAAGATCATGCGCGATGGCATCAAAGCCATCCTGAACCGATCGAGTGAATTTCGCGTGACTGGCGAGGCCGAGAACGGCACGGATGCCGTGCAGTTCGTCAAGAAGTTTCGTCCGCACCTGGTGCTGATGGATATTGGCTTGCCGGGCTTGAACGGGGTGGAAACCACGGCTGAAATCCTGCGGTACCAGCCGGATTGCAAAGTCGTGATCCTTTCGATGTATGACGATGAGCATTCGGTGGTGAGCGCGGTGCGGTCCGGAGCGCGCGCCTTTGTTCTCAAGCGAGCGTCCGACAACGATCTGATGGAGGCGCTGCGGATGGTTGCGGGCGGCGGGATGTATCTCAGCCCGCAGGTATCCGACCGGCTGCTCACGCGTATCCAGAAGGGCGATCTGGAGGCGCGCCAGATACCCCAGGTGCTCGAATCGCTTTCGCCGCGCGAGGTGCAGGTGCTGCGGCTGGTGGCGGACGGAAAGACCAGCAAGGAAATCGCGGTATTACTGGACCTGCGGGAACAGACCGTGCGCAGCTATCGCAAAACGATGATGAAGAAGCTGGGCGTCAATAACGTCGCCGGTTTGACGCAACTCGCGCTTTCCACCGGACTCACGCAAACCGTTCGCGGTAGCCACCAGTGAGTGATCGCGTCGAAACCAAGGCGGGTGATCGAATGACTCATCCCTCGCCCTGGGGACCGCTGGCGGTGGCGGATGCGCACCTGCATTTCTTCTCCCATCACTTTTTCTCCACGGTAGCTGGCCAAAAGCCTGGTTTGACCCTGCAGGCCGCCGGCGCGCAGCTCGGCTGGCAATTGCCGCCCGAAGAGCCTGAGAAGCTGGCCGCGGTATGGGTCCATGAGCTTGACCGGCATGGCGTGTTCGCGTCGGCGCTGATCGCCAGCGTACCGGGCGATGAAGGTTCGGTCGTTGCGGCCGCGTGCGCTTTTCCCAAGCGCTTCTTCGCGTATGTCATGGTGAATCCGCGGGCGCTGACCGCCGGTCTGCCGGCGACATTTTCGGACGTTCGCGTGGCGTGTCTGTTTCCGGCGATGCACGGATACTCTATTCAAGACGATTGTGTCCGCCCGGTATTTGAATGGGCGCAGGCCCATCGGCGGGCGGTGTTTGTCCACTGCGGCGTCTTAAGCGTCGGCTTCCGTAAAAAACTGGGATTGTCCTCGCCTTTCGATATGCGGTTCTCAAATCCCATCGATGTGCATGCCGTGGCGTTGCGTTATCCCGAGGTCCCGATCATCGTGCCGCATTTCGGGGCGGGCTTTTTCCGGGAAGCGCTGATGCTGGCCGACCAATGCTCGAACGTCTATTTGGACACGTCCAGCTCGAATCATTGGATGCGGTATCAGGCCGGGCATCTCACGCTGCGCGACGTCTTCCGGCATAGTTTGGAAGTGGTGGGGTGCCGCCGCCTATTGTTCGGCACCGATTCGTCATTTTTCCCTCGGGGCTGGCATGAGGCGGTGTTCGAAGATCAGGCGAAGGCCCTTTATGAGATCGGAACCAGCGAGGCGGACGCGCAAGCCATCTTCGGCGAAAATCTTCTGAGAATTCTCGCAGCCTGAAACAACGTCACTTGCATGACGTTGGACACCTTCCGCCCTCGCCGAAAATCCGTGTTCCGCTATCCCATGAACCCGGTTCCACGCACGGCCGTGCTAGCGGCCTGTTTCCGGCAGCCCAGATTTCGACCGAATGATCGCGTCCGTGTGTTTTCGGGCGGCTGGTCGGAGGAAGTTGCAGCGTTTGCGCCGGCGGCCATCGCGGCGACTCGCGAGCAACTCTTAAAACTGATGACGGCAGAGCCCCCGCCGGTGCTCAGCCATGCAGTCATCGTGCTGGCGAGTCCAGGCGGCGCGCTCCTGTCGGCGTCCGATCGGGAACGGCTGTGGCGGGCGTTTCACGTTCCGGTCTTTGAGCAAATCATCGGGCCGGATGGCGAATTGCTGGCGGCCGAGTGTGAGGCCCATGACGGGCTGCACGTCGAAATCCCGGGGTTGAGCCTGGATGCGTATCAGCTGGAAATAGCGCAGTGCGGCTGTGGCCGCGCGACTCCGCGACTCGCTCGGGCCCAGCCCATCGAACTTGTCCGCAGCATTGCGGCCTACGCCCGGTAAGCCGATATAATAGCGACTGTCCACTTCGTGCGAACGTGGCGGAACTGGCAGACGCACTGGATTTAGGTTCCAGCGGTTAACAGCCATGTGGGTTCGACCCCCACCGTTCGCACCATTTGAAATCAAGACCTTGCATGGGAACCAAGGTCACCGGGGAACCGTGGTGGCCGCTGCCGACGTGGGCGGAGATCATGACGACACAATGCCGGGTCACCAGAGCGACAGCCTACCATATTCGCCCACTCTTCGCCTATACTTGAAAAGAGAAATTCCCGTGGAAACTATCGTTCCCAAGTCCGTATTGCAGTTGGCCGTTCAAGAGCACGCCAACGTTGAGAAGCACCTTGAACTTTTGGGGGATACCTACGACCTGATCTCAATGGTTGAGGCTTTGTACGATACGCTGCCCGGATACTGTAAATTGCCACTCGACGTGGAAACCAACGATTCGGGATTTGCAGCCGGTATCAATGCCAACCTCATGCTGGTTTGTCGTCGAGAACTCACTGTGGGAGTGCTAACCCTACTCCGAGGATACCGAGTTGACTTCTTGTTCCATATGCGCAAAGCAATCGAATTTTGTGCGTTTGCCGCAAAGATGGCAAGGCATCCTGCGTTGTCTCGCATCTGGTTTAAGGCCGCATCGTCAGATGAGGACTGGGAGAACTTCAGGAACAAGTTCAAGAAACTCTATCCACCAGACGACGTAGAGCTTACGCAGTTGTACCAATTACATGACCGGGCATCAGAAGCGATGCACAGCAGTCCAAAGGCTGTGGCACACTTCCTTTTGAGCAACACCAGGATAGGCGAAAAATACCGAGTCAGCCTGTTCGACATTAGATCGGACGCCGTGTTCATGGCTTACTTCATCATGATGGTGCATTGTCACCTGACCATACTTGCCGTGTTCCATAGAATCCTAAAGTCCTACACGGGAGACACCAAAGATTGGGAAGTACGGCTTCTTGATGCGAAAATCGTTCACACGAGGAAACATCTTCAGTGGACGCCTTTGGTACAGACCGGCATAACCAAGACGACCGGTTTCCCCGTAGCAAATCCGTAGCAAATGAGCCGCCAGCGGACGCCATTCCACCCACCCTTCGAAACCGTAAACCGCTGATTCGCCATTGTACGCCACCCCACGCATAACCCCGGATTCGATTTAGGTTCCTGCGGTTAACAGCCATGTGGGTTCGACCCCCACCGTTCGCACCAGTAGTCTGCCGCGAGGCGGCGGATTTCAGAACCAAACCAGCTCGATCCTTCGAAACCGGCGGGTTAGTGCGTCATCGAGTAAAGGACGTAATTCACGCCAATGCGGATTCCCAGCGCCGAATATCGCTCGGGGTAAGCGGGCAGATCCGCGAACTCCCAGGAATCGCCTATGTCTGAATTGGCGGTGATGGCCACCATAAGGCGGCCCTTGTCATCGCGCACGCCCATCCACCGCGGAGTGATCCCGCCGTCGCGCGGCCCGCGCCGCAAGCCCCATTCGCCCAGGATCTGATACCGGTCGCTCAAGTCGTACACGGTATGGAACAGGGGCTCTTCGTCGGGCAGTTCGACGATCTCCCGGTTCGGGAAGATCTTCTTCATACCCACTTCGAAACCCCGCCACTCGTCGGGACCCCAGAAATCGTCGGCATAGAAGAAGCCGCCGCGCAGCAGGTATTCGCGGATTTTCGCCGCCTGCTCATCGGTCAGATCCCAGTTGCCGGTTAGTCCCGAGTACAGCCAGGGCCAGTTATAGATGTCATCCACGTCGTCCGGATTGACCGGCTGTTCCAGGCCACGCGAGTTTACCCTGCTCAGGCGGCGCAGCGCGATCACGAAATGCCGGTCGGCGCGGGGATAGTCCTCGGTCCAACTGGTGCCGCCCTCGCGCCAATTTCTGCGCCCGCGGAATTCGAACCGGGCGTACGGAAGTGAAGGGAACATCAACCGCGCGAACACGAATTCCGCCGGATCCTGGGCGTCCACCGGCATGGGAATGTCATCATACGATTCGAGGCTCTCAAACAGCCGCCATGGCCGTTGAAAAGCGTACATGCCGCCGCATAGAGCCAGGACGACTGCGCCTACCCACAACGGCTTGTTCGGCTTGATCACCCGAGCACACTCACGCCGGCATCAGAGTCTGATTCACCCACAGCAGATTCCAGGGACGGATGGTCCAGGACACGAACACGCCGCCTTGTCCGAACGGGTCATCCCGTATCATCCGTTCGACTTCTTCTTTCGATTCCGCCTCGTAGATCAGCAGCCCGCCGCTATCGTCTGTGAACGGTCCGGCCATGGCGGCTTTGCCCGCTTCCCGGAGACCCATCAGGTATTCGCGATGCGGGGGCCGGAACTGCGCGATTTTGCTCTTGTCCGGCGTATATTCGATGACGGCGGCGAATTTCATAGGAGCTTTCCAGTGTATCCCCATCTTACCGCTGGCTTGCACGACGCCCGTCGAGCGGCAGCATACACTTGATGTAGTGGTTCCTTCCGTTCCCAAGCCCGAGATCAAGAGTCCCGCAGGATACTGGCCGCAGCTCCATGCCGCTGTCGAAGCGGGCGCCGATGCCGTGTACTTCGGGCTGACGCATTTCACCGCGCGCGCCAAGTCGGGGTTTACCATGGCCGAATTGCCCGAAGCCCTGCGAACCCTGCATCGGCGCGGCGTCAAGGGCTACGTGACGTTCAACACGTTGATCTTCGACAACGAACTGCAATCCGCCGCCCGGGCCTTGGCAGCCATCGCGGAAGCCGGCGCCGATGCAATTCTCGTGCAGGACTGGGCGGCTGTCGCACTGGCCCGCCGCATCGCGCCCGGTCTTGAAATTCACGGCAGCACGCAGATGAGCATCACCAGCGTCGAAGGCGTAAAACATGCCCAGGAACTGGGCGTCCGCCGCATGATTCTCGCCCGCGAGCTTTCGCTCGATGAGATCCGAGCGATCCGACAACAAACAGGCGCTGATCTGGAGCTATTCGTGCACGGAGCTTTGTGCGTTTCGTATTCGGGACAATGCTTCTCTTCCGAAGCCTGGGGCGGGCGCAGCGCCAATCGCGGGCAATGCGCGCAAGCTTGCAGACTGCCCTATGAAATGCTGGTGGACGGCCGCGTGGAACCATTGGGCGACGCACGATATTTGCTCTCGCCCGGCGATTTGTATGCGCTCGAACAGGTGCCGGAAATCGTGCGCATCGGCATCTCCGCGCTCAAGATCGAAGGCCGGTACAAGGACGCGGCTTATGTGGCTTTGACCACGCGAGCGTATCGAAAGGCAGTGGATGACGCCTGGGCCGGACGCGATGCGCGTGTTGATGCCGGCGAAAAGGCCGAGCTGCAGCAGGTGTATTCGCGCGGGCTGGGCCCATTTTTCTTAACCGGGACGAATCACCAGGCAGTAGTGAAGGGCCGTGCACCGAGGCATCGCGGATTGTGCGTAGGACATGTGACGCGTGTTGATACGGCAAGCGTGGTGGTCGCTGCGCAGTCCGATCCCGCCATCCCGCCGCTGAAACCGGGAGACGGGATTGTATTCGATGCCGCCGATTGGCGCAGTCCCGGGGAGCCCGAAGAAGGCGGACGAATTTATCATGTGCGGCCCGCGCCGGCCGGAAATCTGGAACTGGAGTTCGCCAACGGCGCGGTGGACATGGCGCGCATTCGTCCCGGCGATCTGGTGTGGCGCACCCACGATCCGGATATCGACAAGTCGGCGAGGCCTTACACCACGGCTGTGTCGCCGGTAAGCAGGCAGAGGGTGAACGTCCGTGTTATCGCGCGCGAGGGACAGCCTCTGGAGCTCGAATGGCGTCTACCGAGGCGGCCCGAACTTCGTGTAAACGTCGTTTCCGATGCGCCGCTGGCCGCTGCGCGACAATGCGGGCTCACGATCGAGTTTTTGCGCGAACAGTTGGGCCGCCTGGGCAACACGCCGTATGAGCTCGCTGAAGTCGGTCTGGAATGTGACGGTTCGCCCTTCGCCCCCAGCTCCCTGCTGAATCAGTTACGAAGGAGGGCAGTGGAGAAGCTGGTTGAACTCCAGTCGGAGCTGCGCACCATGGAGATTCACGATCCGCTGGGCGCGGTCGAGCAGCTGTTGCCGTCGCCGAAACGGGTTCTGGCGCGGGCCACGCAACTCCATCTGCTGGTCCGCACCGCCGGGCAGCTGGACGCGGTGCTGGCGCTGGCCCCCGCGAGCATTACGCTCGATTACCTGGATCTGTACGGCCTGCGACCCTCCCTGGAACGCGTGAAAGCGGCCGGGATCGAGGCGCGGGTGGCAAGTCCTCGTATTCTCAAACCCGGAGAGCAGAGAATTGCCGATTTCCTGGTGCGCTGCGAGTGCCCGATTCTGGTACGTTCTGCCGGACTCCTGGAAGCACTTCGCGCGGCAGGCGAAACATTACGCCCTGCGCGCGTGCGGCTGGATGGCGATTTCAGCCTGAACGCTGCTAACGCGATCTCGACCGACCTGCTGCTCGCCATGGGACTGGCCCGTATTGCACCGACGCACGATTTAAACGCGGCGCAGATCGCAGCCCTGGCGCGCGGCGTCGATCCGTCGCGTCTGGAGGCCATCGCCTACCATCACCTGCCTGTCTTCCACACCGAGCACTGCGTTTTTTGCCGGTTCCTTTCCACAGGCGCGAGCTACCTCGATTGCGGAAGGCCGTGCGAGAAACACCAGGTCGCGCTGCGCGATTCCGGTGGCCGCCCGCATCCAGTGATGGCCGACGTGGGCTGCCGCAACACCGTCTTTGGGGCCGAAGCCCAGGAAGCGAGCCTGCATCTGGCGGAGTGGCTGGCGGCGGGAATCCGCCATTTCCGGCTGGAATTTGTGCATGAGACGCCGGATCAGATTACCGGCGTTGTCCTGGCATTCGCAGACTTTTTCGACGGCCGCGCCACGCCCGAGGAACTGCACCGCGCGCTCCAGCGTTTCGCTCCGGAAGGCGTGACCGAAGGCAGTCTCTTCGTGCCCTCGAGCGCGCTGCTGCCCGTGCTTCAGTAACTGGGAATCTGCTACATTCGTGCCATGAAACTTCTGGGCTTGCTCCCGATCGTGTCTCTTCTGGCGCTCTGTGCGGGGCCGGCGATGGCGCAAAAGGTGGACATCGAATTTGACGAATCTGCCAATTTTGCAGCCTACAAGACCTTTCACATCGTCGAGGGACAACTCAACGCCAAAGCAGCCGCGCTGAATAGCGATCTTACGCGGCGCAAGATCGAAAACGAAATCCGCAAGCGGTTAGCCGAGAAGGGGCTCATGGAAGTGGAAAGCAAGCCTGATCTGAACGTCCGCTTCACGCTGGGGCAAGCCCGAAGAACAGAAGTGGAGGCTTATCCGGCCGGTTGGCGCGGGTTGCGTACGCGGCGTGTTCGGGTCGCCTACACCCAAGGCACGTTGGTGATTAATTTGCGCGATACGAGCCGCAAGGAACTGGTCTGGCGCGCGATCGCAACGGAGGAGAAGAACGATCCCGCGCAGATCTCGGCGCATCTCGACGACATGGTCAGGAAATCGATCGAGAAGTATCCGCCCAAAACAAAATAGCTGCTAGTGGTCGTGCCCGGCACCGGGGCCATACGCCGAGCGGTGATATGGCGTCGCCGGCGCCGACATTTTCTGATGCTCGGGACCGGCGGCGGGACGCGGGCCCGGGTACTTGATCAGATCCCAGCCGGCGAAATTCTTGTTTCCGCCATAGTAGGGGTCGCCGAACATACCCTCCAGCGTAAGCCTGCGGGCGCGATTGAAGAAGGCGCGGCCGGCAGGTAGTCCTTCAGCGCGATTCGTGTCGATGGCGGTGAGCACTTCGTCGCGTTTTTCGGCCGGGAGATCGGCTAATGGCGCGCCCTGCGTCCGGCGGGCATAGGCGTCCACGGCTTCCAGGCCCGCGATGAATGTTGGTTTTTCAATGCTCAGATATCCCGCAAGCTGGCGGTCGATGTAATTTTGCGCCCCGGCGTCCACTGCGCCGGGACCGTTTTCATCGCGCGGAATCAGCCGGTCGATGAACGCTTCCAGCGTGCGAAGCTGCTGCGGTGTAAGCGCGTGTTCAGAGGAAGCCGCGACGTTTTGCTGCGCGGTCGACTGGAGCGCCGCAACCGGGACCAACGCGGCGCTTGCGATCACGGTTCGGCGGGAAAGTTTATGGTTCGCCATCATACAAGCCGCGCCGCCACCCAGACAGCGCGGCCCCCAAAAACCAACTACTGCTTATACGTTCCGGTGTACGTGCCCTTGGCTCGAACGTGCCCTTTCATCGCTGCCATGAATTCCGCGCGGCTGGCTGTGGCGGGCACGTCCAGCTTGGTGTCCAGCGCGTAGGCCTCAATGATGTAATGATGCACGGTCGGCGGCGGCGGGCAAGGGCCCATGAACCCGGGTGACCGGGCGATGTTATTCAACTGCCGGGCTCCGTCCGGAAGCTCTGCTGTGTTGGCCACGTGCGCCGGAAGACCGGTCGCGGTGCCCGGAATGTCGAAGATGGCCCAGTGCAGAACGTCCTCGCCATTAATGTCGACGTCGGTATCGTGCAGGATCACGGCAAAGCTCATGGTGCCGGCCGGGGCGCCGCTCCAGTCGATCTTGGGCGAAACCGCCATGTTGCCCTTGGCACAGCCCAGGCTCGCCGGCATAGCGGAGCCGTCAGTGTAGCCCGCCACTGTCAGCACCAGGGGAGCCGGGATTCCACCACCGCCTTTACCCTTGCCGCCGCCTTTGCCGCCTTTGTCCTGGGCGATCATGGCGCCCGTGCCCGCCCCGATTATCAGGCCCAATGCCATCAGAAACTTTGTTACTCGCATAGCAGGTATATTCTCCTCATCATCGATCTGAACACAATAAAACTGTACCCGATTCCACAGCTTTTCGCAGTGCCTAGACGTGCTGGACCGACGCCCGCGTAATGTCCTTGATGGATGGGGTGCCGCACTGGCGCATGGAGAGCGTCAATTCGGCCCGCAGGATATCCAGGACCCGCTCCACGCCTTCCTGGCCGAAGGCTGTCAACCCATAGATGTACGGACGGCCGACGCCCACGGCACGCGCCCCAGCGCCAGCGCCTTATAGATATCCGTCCCGCGACGGAAGCCGCCGTCCACCAGCACCGGAAGCTGGCTACCCATCGCGTCCACCACCTCCATCAGGCTCTCGATGGTGCTGCGCAAGGTTTCGGTGGCGCGGCCTCCATGATTCGAGACCACCACGGCATCCGCTCCATGCTCGCGGCACAGGCGCGCATCTTCGGCCGTATCGATGCCCTTGATGACCAATTTCATCTTGATCGTCATGGTCAGTTTTCGCAGTCGATCCATATATGTCCAGTCGGCCGCCGCCGGATTGATGCCGCCCTGGATACCGTCGAGCATCGGCCGTCCTTTGAGTGATCCAACCCCATCGGTGTGGCAGGAGAGGCAGTTGCGCGTATCCGCGCGGCGCATGCGCGTGGCCGTCTCCGTGTTGCGTCCGCCCAGCAGATCCACCGTCCATACCAGCACCGGACAACCGGCTGCTTCTGCCCGCCGAACCATTTTTTCAGTGCCTTCCCAGTTGACGGGCATATAGAGCTGATACCACAGCGGCCCGCCTAGGGCCCGTGCTACATCCTCCACCGGCGACGACGAAACCGTCGACAGAATTTGCGTGGCCTTTTTGGTCTTGGCTGCGCGCGCCACCGCCACTTCGCCCTCGGGGTTGAACATTTTCTGCCCTCCCACCGGGCACAGGAAAATGGGCGTTTCCCAGGGAACACCAAAAACCTCTGTGCGGAGATCGGGTTTCGACACATCGACCAGCCGCCGTGCACGGAGCTGGAAGTGCTGAAATCCTTCGCGATTGAGCCTCAGGGTGGCGTCGTCATCCACGCCGCTGGTCAGATAACCCAGATGCGCGGGCGGCAGCATGCCGCGGGTGAGGGCCTCGAAATCGCTGACGCTCAGAGCGTCGGCCGCGCGAAAAATGCCCGGCGAGCCTGCTTGCCCCCAAGCATTCGCCGCCAGCGGACTGGCTACTAGGAAGCGAAGAAAGTCGCGACGTTTGGTGGATACCTCAAAAGCCATCGCCGCTGATTTTAGCACTGTGGTAACATTCCGTACATTGTGCCCCAAGGCACCAACACTTCGGATTTCTCATCCCAGACCGGACGCACCGTCCTGAATCTGCGCGAGATGCTTCTCCGCGGCGATTTTCAACCGGGAGAACGTTTGTCGGAGCTGCCCCTGGTCGCTCGGCTGGGCGTATCCCGGACCCCCATCCGGCTGGCCCTGGATCGTCTGGCCAATGAAGGTTTGCTCGAAGTGGTCCCGACCGGAGGTTTTGTAGTTCGCGCCTTTACGTTGACCGACGTGTACGACGCAATCGAGCTGCGCGGCGTGCTGGAAGGCGCAGCGGCCCGCCTGGCGACGGAACGGCTTCAGGATCGGCGCGAACTCTTGAGCCTTCACACTCTTCAGGAGGAGCTGGAGAAAGTGATGCCTCTGGATCCTCTTCTTAATCCCACCATCGATTCGTTCGCGCGTTATTTGGATTTGAACGAATCCTTCCATTCGACCCTGGTCGATCTGGCGAAAAGCCCCATGCTGCGCAGGACGGTGGATCGCCTGTTATCGCTGCCCTTTGCATCGCCCAGCGCCACGGTGTTCGCGCGGCTCAAATTGCCGCGAGCCAAGGAACTGCTGACCGTTGCGCATGAGCATCATCACGCCCTCCTCGAAGCGATCGAGAATCGCCAGGGAAGCCGCGCCGAAAGCCTGGCTCGGGAACACGCCGGTCTGGCGCTCCGAAATCTGGAGGCTGTTCTGGCCGACAAAGACGTCTCTAGCTCCGTCCCCGGAGCCTCGCTCATTCGGATGCCGGGCGTGGCTTGACGGCCCCACGCACCTAGTGCGTCAGCGCATACATCACGTAATTGACGCCGATGTTGATGGCCAGGTGTGAATACTCTTCCGGATAGCCTGGATCATCCGCGTATTCCCACGCGTCACCCAGATCCGAATTGGGCGTGATGGCTGCCTCGATCCGGCCCTTCTCGTCGTAGATGGCCCGCCAATACGGAGTGTCACCGCCATTCTGTGCCCCGCGGCCATATAATCCCCACGCCCCCAGAACCTGAATGCGGTTCTTCAGGTCGTAAACGATGTGAAAGGCTGTGTCTTGCTCGGGAATATCCACGGGAGTCTTCCCCGGCAGGACGCGCCCCATGCTCTGCATAAACACGTCCCACTCAAACGGACCCCAGAAATCATCGCACCAGAAAAACCCTCCACGAGCCAGGTAATCGCGCATCTTGGCGGCCTGTTTGTCGGTCAGGTCCCACTCGCCCGGGCGAACGGCGTAGAGCATGGGCCAGTTGTACACGTCGTCCTCGTCGTCCAGATTCACGGGCTGTTCGACGGGCCGCACATCGATTCGCGTAAGGCGGCTCAGCGCGAGCAGGAAGTGACGGTCAGCGCGAGGATAATCCTGGGTCCAACTGGACATGCCGTTGGCCCATCCACGGCGCCCCGAGCGGTCAAAACGCGCGGTGGGGGCCGGCGGGTACATCAGCCGCGCAAACACCCATTCCGAGGGACGCAGCGCGTCTTCCGGCAGCGGAAAATTGTTGTACTCGATGGCGGGATACTCGCGGAATGGACGCTGCCACGCGCACAGCAACCCGACCAAGAGAACGCCACCCGCCAGCAGGAACAGGATATTTCGACGGCTCATGACGCGACCAAATCCATCCAGAGGATAACACCCTTCGCATCACATAAAAGCCTGTGTATAGTGATGAGGTGACGCCCGAAAACGCCCCCGCGAAACCCGCCGCCTATTTGAGCCTCGTGACTTCCGCCGAAGGGGATACGGCCACCCTGCGCTGCAGCGGCAGGCTGGTCACCACCACTACGGGAATCCTGCAGACCGAGGTCCGCGGCCTGCTCCCGGATACCAAGCGGATCGTACTCGACTTGACCGACCTGGGATACATGGACAGCAGCGGACTCGGTTCGATTATTGGACTGTACGTTTCGGTTAAGGGCGCGGGCGGGCGGCTGGAAGTGATTAACTTAAGCGCGCGCGTGCGGCAGCTGTTCAGCATCACCAACGTGCTGAGCTTGTTCGAAGTGTGCGGGGAGCAGAATATCCGGCTGCCCTAGACACGCGCCTGCACTTGCGTTCGGGCTAGTGTGTGATGGCGTACATCAGATAGTTGATCCCGTAGTGGTACGCCAGCGTGGTCATCCCCTCGGGATAATAAGGCACGTCGGCGAACTCCCAGGCGTCGCCGATGTCGGTATCGAAATTGACCGAGACCACCATGCGGTTTTTGGGATCGTACATGGCGCGCCACGCGGACTTGGTGCCCGGCGGCTGATAGATTTGTCCGTCGCGCCCCACATGCCGCGACCCCGGAATAAACATCAGGTCTTTTTGCTGAATGTCGTAAAGCACGTGCATGACGGAATCGTCCAGTCCGATATCCGTGATGGGTTGGCCCGGTAAAACGCGGTTCATGGCCTCCGTGAATACTTCCCATTCCTGCGGTCCCTGGTCATCCCAGAAATCGTCGGTCATGAGAAAACCTCCGCGCAGCAGATATTCGCGGAGCCGCGACGTCTCTTCGTTGGACAAGTTCCAGTAGCCGACTTGCGTCGCGTAGATCCACGGATAGTCGAAAAGCTTGTCATCCGTCAGGGCCACATGCTGCGGATCCCCGGCATCCATGCGGGTTAGCCGCTGCACGCCTTTGGTGAAATGTTCGTCGGCGTCCGGCCAGTCCTGCGCCCACCACCCCGAGGCTCTTCCGCGCCGCGATACGTTTCGGAATCCGCCGAATCCGCCGCCTCGATCGTCGTGATACTCGACTCTTAGAAAGTGGAATTCGGCGTTGGCTGGAAATTCGGATTCGGGAGCTTCGGCGCTAAATCCGCCGCCGCCGAAGCCTCGAAAGCCGCCTCTGCCGCCGCCGAAGCGCTGAGAAAAGGCGACTGCAGCCAGCCCCAGAAGGCCCGCCGCTACCAACACAACTCTGCGTCGACCGATTCTCATCGTGTGTCCTCATTGTAGCGCCGACAACGGTCGCGGCAGCACTGCGGAACGCCTCACTGCGGGTTACTGATCCTGCTGGCCGGTCTTAGGCGCGGTGCACCTACCGGAAGGCCAGTTTTGCCTTGCGATCTTGCTCGGCCTTGATTCCGGGGCCGAACAGGCCCTCAAAGAAGCCTTCTTTCACCAGGCGATCCACCAGGCTGTTGTCGATCACTTTATGGAAATCGTAGGCCCGCATCTGCGCGGCGATTTGCGGGTCAGCTACCTGGGCCAGGATGTATTTCACCGCGGCGGCGGGAAGGTAGGGGACGCGTTCGTAGGTGTTCACCATGGCGTAATGATCGTAAGTGCGCTCCAGCTCGCCCGGATCCTGTTTATCCCACGCCTGATACGCCTTGAGCGCGAAAGCCTTATCCTCGTAGAAGCGCTTGATGGCTTCGGCGTGAGCCTTCATCAATAGCTCGGGAAGCTTAGCATTGGCCGCGATGGTTGCTTTCCGGAACAGGTACACAGCCGGGGCGTAGATATCGTCATAGTCGCTGATGTTCGCCAGGTTGCTGTAGCCTTCCTGCTCGAGCTTGAAGTAGACGGGCGCCGTGAGCATGGTGGCATCGACGCGTCCCGTCAACAAAGCCGTGGCGCGTGTGCTGACGTCGCCGCCGGTGGGAATCCACTGGATATCCCTGGGCTTCAATCCGGCCTTGGCGATCAGACCGTTGGTGTAGTTGTAGGGCGCGTCGCCCACCTGGCTCACCCCGATCCGCTTGCCCTTGAGATCCTGCATGCGCTTGATGTTCTTGGTCGCCATGAGGGCAAACAGGCTCTTCTTGAACGGACTCCCCAGGATGACCAGCGACCCGTCCCGGGAGGCGGCCGTCATGGATTGCTCCAGCGTGTAGGGCGTCATCACGGCTTCGCCGCTGATGACCATGGCGACGGCGGCGGGATGAATCGCGAAGACCAGGTTCACGTCCAGCCCGTACTTCTGGTAATAACCGCCTTCCTTGGCGATGTAGAACGGCCAGACCTGGCCGGTGCGAGTGGCGTAGTTGATGGTGATTTTCTGGATTTGCTGGGCGCCGGCAAGCTGAGCCAGCACGATCAGGCAGAAAAGTCGAACAAGCCGGAACATAAACCTCCTTACGTTAACACCAGCGGGCGAAGCCCATGGCGCTGCCGGTGCCGGCCTCGGATCGATAACACGGCACGTAGTCCACCAGGCTCATCTTGAGCCCGGCTTCCGACATGGCTCCAGCCACGACAATCCAGTTCTTGATCTCGGAGGTCCCGGCCTGGAACATGTTTTCAGAAACGGCGGCCAGCTTGGCCGCATCGCCCGCCTGCATGGCGTCCAGCAATTCGTGATCGAAGGATTCATCTAAAACGAAATGCGTCATACCACCGGAGGCGATGAATGCTACTTTGATGTCCTCGGGCCAGGATTTGACGGCGCGTGCAAGCGCCCGCCCGAACTGGAAGCAGCGTCCCGCCGGCGGCTGGTTGGGCGGATAGAACGTATTCACAAACACGGGTACCTGCATGGGTACTTTGTCGCGCAGGATGCGGCGGTATACGAATCCATAGGCGTGCGGCACGGCGTTCGATCCGATCTCTCCGGTCGGGAGCTTGGTCAATTGCGACACGTCGAAGCCGTCCGTGATGACGCCTTGGATGACGTGCTTGCCGAGCTCGGGCGAGCACGGATAATTGGTGTGAACCGCGGGAGTTCGATCAGCTTCCGCGCGCGCCACGGCCGGATTCAGTTTGGCAAGATACTCGGGCGACCGGGGATGCCCTTCCACGTGATCGCCCCAGAACACGGCGAAAGCGGGAACCTGCTGGCCGGTGAAAATCTCCATCTGGTCGTTACCCACGATGACCGCGATATCGGGGCGGTGCTGATCGAAGAAATCGGCCAGCTGGCGGATCGCATTCTGGTTGCGATGGTGCCGTTCCAGACTGACTTCGGGTGTGATCTGCACCGCCAGGTGCGCGTCCTTGCGGAGCTCGATCATCTCATCGAAAGAGTAAGTCTTGCCCTGGTAGAAATGTTTCGCTTGACGATCGAACGAGACGCGATCCTTCCAAAACTCCGGCGGGATCGAGAGCATGGGGCCGTGCGAGGTGCCGAGTCCGAAGGTGATCTTCGCCATGTGGTTACCTTACTCCATGCCGGCGCAGGACCTCTTGCACAGCATCGGTGCCTCCGAGCTTGTCGGGAAGGCGCGCACCCGCGGCGAGCAACGCTTCGACCGTCGCGGAATAATTCCCAGCTTCCCGATACCATCCGTTCTGAGAGCCGTGGATCGCCCAATTCAGCGGCGTAACTTTGTAATCGTTGTCCGCATTCTCGATCGGCGGCTTATAAGTCAGCATCAGGCGAACCAGTTCGGCATTTCCGTGCCAAGCAGCCCAATGCAGAGGGGTCGCGTGGTGCTGGCCGAAACTCTCCACTGGAAGACCCGCTGCCAGCATCAGCCGGGCCGCGATCGAGTCGTTGTTCCTGGCGGCGTGCGCCAGTTGCCGGCGGCCTTCGGAAGGCAGGTCGGCGGCGAGATTGGGATGCGCGGCAAGCAAGGATTTTACCAACGCTTCATCGTGCAGCCAACACGCGTTGACCAGTTTCTCGTCCGCGGGGCATCGTTCCAGGAGCAGATTGAGCACCTCCGTCTGACCGAACGATTTGGCCACCTGACATGCGGAAACATGCCATCCTAAGACCCATTGATAGATCGTGCCGCCACAGTGAAAGTTGGCCTTGGGGAAAAACTGATCGTTCACGCGCGTGCGAATGCATTCCGGGGCGGCTTGCAGATGTTTCTTAGCCAGATCGGAATCGCCCAGCGCGGCTGCCATCAGAATGTCCGACTTCGCTCCGCGCTCGATCAGATACCGCGCGACCTGAGGGCGCGACCGCAGCATGTATTGCGCCGCTGTCGATTCGTGATCCACGTCGCGCGCGTCGATATCCGCGCCCTGATCGAGCAGGTACCGGGCGATTTCGATAGTAGAAGCGAAGTGAAGGGGAGTTTGCCCATCTCCACCTCGCGCATGTACTAACGTTGGATCGGTCGCGATCAGGTCCTTGAGCTTGTCGATCATGCCTAGCCGCGCCGCGGCATGGACCGTGACTATTGCACCGCGTTTGATCGCGCTGGCAGCAACTTCGGGACTGGCCGTATCGAGCAGCCCAAATCCTCCGGCCCACCATTTGCTGCGGGCGTTGATGTCCGCGCCCGCTTCGAGCAGCACCTCAAGCATCGCGTCACTGCGGACGTGGTTCATTAGGGGCGAATTGAAATGTGAAACCGGTTCGTTGATCCCGGCTCTCAGTTCCGGACATCGGTCCAGCAACTGACGGAAGCCCGCGACATTATCGTCCTGTAACGCTTTATTGGCCAGCGGTACGGCTTCGGCTCGGGTGATCATCGCTTCTACCTCAGCCTACGAACGCGATCACTTCGCATTGCACCAGCATTCCTGGCGGCAGATCCGGCGCAGGGAAAGTGTGGCGAGCCGGGCGTGAATGCGGATCCGGGAACATCGCCAGCCACTCTTTGTTGACGTGTGGCCGCAGAGCGCGATCCTTGATCCAGACGTTGATCTTGGCGATGTCTTCGGGCGTAGCTCCGGCGGCCTTAAGGATCTCGCGAATCGAGGAAAACATCTGCGCGCACTGCGCCTCAATGCCCTCGGGATATTTGCCCGTGTAAGGCTCCTTGCCCGACACTCCGCTGGTGATCAGAAACGGTCCGACGCGGCACGCCGCTGGAATGGGATTGTCGTGCTCGAACCCCGCAATTTCGATGCTGACGCGTCTGCCCATATGTTTGCGACCCTTTATAATAGCCGAAGCATGGGACCACTCGCCTCCATTCGCGTGCTCGACCTGACGCGCGTGCGCTCCGGGCCGACGGCAGTGCGCCAACTGGCGGACTGGGGGGCCGACGTGATCAAGATCGAACAACCCGCGCAGGACGACATCGATCCATTTGGCGGCGGCGAGCGCCATAGTCCGGATTTCCAGAATCTGCATCGCAACAAGCGCAGCCTCACGCTCAACCTGAAAGCGCCGGAGGGTGTTGCCATTCTGAAGCGTCTGGCACGGGACGCCGACGTGATGATCGAAAATTATCGGCCCGATGTGAAGCGGCGGCTGGGCATCGATTATCCCGCCATGCGCGAAGTCAACCAGCGCCTGGTCTACGCCAGCATTTCCGGATTCGGCGAAGACGGCCCGTATCGCGACCGCCCGGGATTCGATCAGATCGCGCAGGGCATGGGCGGATTCATGTCGGTCACCGGGCTTCCAGGGCAGGGTCCGGTGCGTGCGGGAATCCCGATCGCCGATCTCTGCGCGGGTATCCTGTGCGCGCAGGGCGTTCTGCTCGCATTGATCGAGCGCCAGATCTCGGGCCAGGGCCAGTGGGTCACCACCTCGCTGCTGGCGGCGCAGATTTTCATGCTGGACTTCCAAGCCTCGCGCTGGTTGAACGCGGGCGAGGTGCCGAAGCAGGCCGGGAACAATCATCCGCTATACATCCCCACGGGAGCGTTCAAGACCGCCGACGGCCACATCAACATCGGAGCCAGCGGCCAGAAGATGTGGGAGCGGCTGGCCCCCGCGATCGGAGCACCGGAGTTACTGGCTGACCCCCGATACACAAATGCCGACAAGCGGTCGGAGAATCGCGACGGGCTCACGGCGGAGATCGAACAGCTTCTGGCGTCGGCCGACAGCGCTACTTGGATCGAACGCCTGAATGCCGCCGGTGTGCCCTGCGGGCGGATCTATTCGGTGGACCAGGTTTTCGCTGATCCTCAGGTGGAGCACTTGAAGATGGTGGATGCGATTGAATCGCCGTTTTATCATCCGCTGAAGGTGGTTGCGCAGGCAGTGCGTCTGTCGCGCACACCACACGAGTTGACTCGCCGCCCACCAGAACCAGGCGAACATACGGATGAAATTCTGGGTTCGCTGGGGCTCGCGCCCGGGGAGATCGCCGATCTGCGCAGCAGGGAAATCGTGTGAACAAGATACTATCAGCAACCAGCGGGGCAATTGCCACGCTCACGTTTAACAACCCGGAGCGCCACAATGCGATGTCGCTCGACATGTGGCGGGCCGCGACCGGCGTGATCGAGCAGTTCGAACAGGACGCGGCGGTGCGCCTGATCGTACTCACGGGCGCGGGCGGCAAGGCCTTCGTCTCCGGCGCCGATATATCGAAATTCGGGAGCGAACGCGACACGCTGGACGCGGTCGCCGAATACAACCTCGCGGTCGACGGCTTCGGGCGGGTGCTGGGGGAGTGTTCCAAGCCCACCATTGCGATGATCCGTGGCTACTGCCTGGGGGGCGGCGTGGGTATCGCGGTGTGCTGCGACCTGCGGATTGCTAACGATGCATCCCGTTTCGCGGTACCGGCGGCCAAACTCGGCCTGGGCTATGGCTATCAGAATGTGCGCCGGATCATGGATCTGGTGGGTCCGCAGTTCGCAATCGAGATGCTCCTCACTGCGCGCCAGTTCGATGCTTCGGATGCGATGCGAACCGGCCTGGTGAATCACGTTGTGCCCGACACGGAGATCGAAGCCTGCGTCCGCGACCTGGCGGAAACCATTGCGGGGAATGCTCCGCTGACAATTCAAGCCGTCAAGCGTATTGTTCGCGAACTGCGCCGAAGTCCGGATGTCGATCCCGATGTCGCCGCCTGTGACGCCCTGGTTCGGCAGTGTTTCGAGAGCGCCGACTATCGCGAGGGCCGCCAGGCGTTCCTTGAGAAGCGCAAGCCTGTGTTTCGTGGAGTGTAATGAAAGCCGTTTACATTGAACAGACCGGCGGGCGGGAGGTGCTGCTCCTCGGCGACCGCCTCGTTCCGGAGCTACAGAAGGACGAAGTGTTGGTGAAAGTCGCGGTGTCGGGCGTCAATTTCACTGACCTCAACCAGCGCAGCGGCATCAACAAGATTCCGCTTCCCGCGGTGCTGGGCTCGGAAGGCGCCGGGACCGTGGAACGGTCGAATTCGGATTCCTTCAAACCTAGCGACCGGGTGGCCTGGTGCATGGTGCGCGGGTCTTATGCGGAATACGCTGCGGTGCCCGCGAAGATGCTGGTCCGCATCCCCGATGGCATCGACTTCCGCACGGCGGCAGCCGCGATGCTCCAGGGCATGACCGCGCATTACTTGTCGCACTCGACGTTCCCGCTCAAGGCGGGCCACATCGCGTTGATTCACGCTGCGGCGGGTGGCACCGGTCGCCTGCTGGTACAGATGGCGGTGATGCTGGGAGCGCGGGCGATCGGGACCGCGGGGACTCCGGCCAAGGCTCAGTTGGCTCGCGAAGCCGGGGCCAGCGATACCATCCTCTATGACGAACAGGACTGGGTCGCAGAAGTGAAAAAGCTGACCGAAGGCGCCGGTGTCGATGTAGTTTATGACTCCGTCGGGCAAGCTACTTTTCTGAAGGGTTTGGACTGCCTGAGGCCCCGCGGGATGATGGTCCACTTCGGTGTATCGAGCGGCCAGATCGAACCGTTTGACACACGAGGGCTAACCAGCAGGGGCTCGCTGTTCCTCGCGCGTCCGACGCTGAACACTCACATCTCGGACCCCAAAGAGCTGGCGCGGCGTTCGAGCGACGTGTTCCGCTGGATCGCGGACGGAAATCTGAAATTGAGAATCGATCGTGAACATCCGCTGGCGGAGGCTGCGGAAGCACACCGCGCCCTGGAGGGCCGTCAAACTACCGGCAAGGTCCTGCTGACTATTGGCAGCCGTTAACGCCCTTGGTCAAGCAGATCGAGGACGTGATATCGGGCGGGATCGGAAGACCCTTTTCGGTCATGATCTTCTTGATGAACGCCGTGGTCTCGGGATGCGCGATGGCCGACTGCACGCCCACGCGGACCAAGCCTTCGGAGTAGTGCACGGGGATCCAGGTCACGCCTTTCATGGCGCCGTTGATCGTGTCGCGGCTGCCGTTGTCATGAGCCTCCAGATCGCCGCCGTGGTCCACCAGCATCTGGATAATCTCGTTGCGACCCTTATGCGCGGCCCCGTGCAGCGAAGTGCGGCCATCTTCGTCGTGGACATTGGGATCCAGGCCCAGGTCCAGTAACATCTTGACGGTCTCGTCGTTTTGCTCCCGCGACCATTCGTAAGTGACGCCCTCTACCCAGGCGATTCCGGAGGCCACCGCCAGAGCGGTGACGTTGCGCTGGGTCATGATCTTGGGATCGGCTCCGTGAGCCAGCAGCAGCTTCATCAGTTCGGTATCGCTCGATTGTGCGGCGCGCAGGAAGGGAGTTGCGCCATCCTCGTTGAGCCACTGCATGGTGAAGTTGGTACGCGTCTCGGTGCTATCCCCGACGCAGGTGGTGGCTGTTGACTGGGTGCCGCACACCCGGACGTTCACGTCGGCATTCTTGGCCAGCAGCAGCTTGATGAAGTCCAGATGATCCATGTCGGGCTTGCGCACCGGATAGTCGCCGCCCTCGATGTTGCGGTTATCGGTAGCCAGATACAGAGGCGACCAGCCGCCGTTATTCTTGATATTCGGATTGGCACCATGGTCCAGCAAATATGCCCCTATCTTGTAGTGGCGGTTCTGCGTGGCCGTCAGCAGAGGGGTCCAGCCGTAGTGCGTCACCTGATTGACATCCGCGCCGGCGGCGAGCAATTCTTTGACGCATTCCATGCAATTCTGCCGTGCGGCGAACACCAGCGGGGTGATTCCGCCGCCGTCGGTGTCACGCGTCCGGCCGAAGGAAAATTCGGCGGCTGCCGCGTCCAGGGCGGCCACTTGATCTTCTTCCCCAGCTGCCCCCTTGGCCTGCTTCGCCTGTTTGCCCTGGCCCGGGAAACCAGGTCCGCTCTGCTTGCCCTGACCCGGGAAGCCGCGTCCCCTGCCTTGCGCCCGCAAACCGCCGGCGCCCTGGTCCGATGCCGCTCTCTGGCGGACGGTCGGAGCCAGATAGGCGCGATTGCCCTTGGTGTCGAAATTCGAGGCAGCCTTGTAATCCGCGCCGCTGGCCAGCAGCAGCTTAATCGCCTCCGGATGCGCCTGTTCAGCGGCCCACATGAGGGGTGTGGTCCCGCGCAGCTTTTCTTTGGCGTTGACGTCGGCTTTGTTATCGATGAGAACCTTGACGGCATCCGGGTTTCCGTTGCGCGCTGCGAACATCAGCGCGGTCTCGCCGTTGGAACTCGCCTCATTCACATCCGCGCCGGCCTTCAGCAGCCTCTGGATCATGGGCGCGCTGCCGTTGATGCTGGCCAGACGTAGAGGCGTCGCGCCATCGTGATTCGGCGCCTTTACGTCCGCCTTGGCGGCGATCAGGAGGTCGGCGATATCCAGGTCATTGCGATAGGCCGCCCATTGGATGGCAGTAGCGCCGTCCGCCTGGGGCAGATTCACGTCCGCCTTTTGCCGAATCAGCGTCTGCACTGCGGCCTTATCGCCTTTCATCGCGGCATCCGCCACGGGACTCCCTGCGGCATTCAGAACCGTAAGATAAATCGCGGAAACCAGGACTACCCCACAAGCGGTCACAGCGTGTCGGATGCGCATCGTCGATCTTCTCCTGAGCATGAGCAAAAGTATTAAGCGAGACGAGCTAGACGACCAGTCCGGCGAGCCGGCCCGTGCAATCGTCCCCGATCTTTTCCTGATTCACGCCAAACATATCCATGACGCTTACCAGAAGATTGGAGGTGGTGACCGTTTTGGTCGGGAAGTGAAGGTGACGCCCGCCCTTGAGCTGTCCACCCGCTCCGCCCGCCAGAATGTAAGGCACGTCGTAGTGGAGGTGCTGGTTAGAGTCGCCCATGTTGGTGCCGTACAGAACCAGGGTGTGGTCGAGCAGCGTACCATCGCCGTCCTGAGTCTTCCTGAGCTTGTCCAGGAAATAGGCCAGGCACAGCACGTGATACCGGTTGATCTTCGAATAGTCGAGGATGCGATCCGGATTCTCGGCGTGATGCGATCCACCGTGGAAGCTGGTGTTGGTGCCGCTGGCCGGGAAGCTGCGACCGGTCAGGTCGCGGGCGTAAAGCAGGGTCGAAACGCGCGTAATGTCACCCTGGTAGGCCAGCGCCTGCAGGTCGAACTGCAGCTTGATGTGTTCGTCGAAGGAATCTGGCACGCCGGCCGGCACCACGATGCCTTCGTGGTTCTCCATGGCTCCCGTGGCCTTGGTCGCGATGGTCAGCCGCCGCTCGATCTCGCGCACGCTGTCGGCGTACTCATCGACACGCAGCTGATCGCTGGGCGGAAGACTCTTCTTGAAGGCGGTCAAAGTTCCGGTGATCGAATCCAGAATGCTGCGATCCTGAGCCCGCCGCGCCGCACGCTCCTCGGGGGTCTTGGCTTGCACGTCGCCGAACAAGCGTTCAAAAACCACCTGCGGATTCAGCTCCATGGGTAGCGGCAGATTGGTGGCCGCCCAGGAAATGGAGTTGGTGTAGGCGCAGCTGTAGCCTTCGCCGCAATTGCTTGAATTGGCGCCCGGATCCTCAATGGCCTGCTGCAGGGAAGGCAGCAAGGATTCCTGACCGATATGATTGGCGATGATCTGGTCGATGGTGACGCCGTTGTGGATATCGGAACCGGTGGCTTTCTTGGGCTTCTCGCCCGCCAGGAAGGCGGCCGCCACCCAGTGATCCGCGCCGGTCACGCCCGGAGGCGGTTCGGCCGATTTCGACCAAAGACCGCTGATGATTACACTTTGGTCCACGAAAGGAGCCAGCGGCTCCATGATGGAAGGTAGTTTCTTAGCGTCGAGGACGCTGCCTTCTGGAATCCAGTAACCGGGGGCCGCCCCGTGGGGCACGAAAATTCCAGTGAAGCGGGTCTTGGGAACCGCCGCAGTTTTGCTTAAGGGCGTCTGTGCCGGAATCATGGAATCCAGCAGCGGCAACGCCAGGGTAATGCCTGCGCCACGCAGAAACGTCCGACGAGGTATGTGCTTCTTAGTAAGGAACATTGTTTCCGCTCTCCTTTACAATTCTATAACTTCTCGCACTCTAGCGGGAGGCTCGCTCTTGCCCGTTTCCGCTTGTTTCCAGTTTCTGATTCATCTGGAAAGGCTGGCTTTTCACCACGCCGATCACCAATGAAGAGAACCGGTACTTGTCCTTCTCCGCCGAGTGCACAATCGAACGCACCAGAGGCATATCGTAGTATTCCGTCCCGCGGCCGAGCGCGTAGATCATCAGTTTTTCGGTGATCACGCGTACAAACTGCGGCGAATATTTGACCAAGGCTTCACGCAGGTCGGTGACCCCGTTCAGCTTGGTTCCATCTACCAGCTTGCCGGAAGGATCGATGGGGCTGCCGTCGTCCAGGGTCCGCCATTGTCCGGTTCCATCGAAGTTCTCGAGGACCAGTCCAATGGGATCCATGATCTTGTGGCAGCTATTACAGGGCTCATTCTTGCGGTGCAGCTCCATCTGCTGGCGCATGGTCGGCCGGGGGCCGCCGCGAATGGCTGCGTCCTGTTTGGGAAGATCGGGGACGTTGGGGGGCGGGGCCGGAGGCTCCACGCCCAGGAAAATCTGCAAAGTGTACTTGCCCCGGTGAACCGGCGAAGTCCGGTCGGGATTGGACGAAATCGTCAGAAAAGCGCCCTTTCCCAGCAGCCCCCGGCGCATGTCGAATTCCGGCGGCAGGATGACCCGGCGGAAATTGCTGCCATAGATGCCCGGGATGCCGTATTGCTTGGCGAGACGCTCGTTCAGGAACGTGTAGTTGGCATCCAGCAGATCCGTCACGGGACGGTCTTCCTGAATCACGCTGGCCACGAACATCTCGACTTCGGTCCGCATGGCCTGACGCAGAACATCGTCGAAATCCGGATACTCGATGGGCACCGGAGTTTGGGATTGCAGGGCGCGCAAGCTCAGCCACTGGCCGGCGAAGTTGCTCACCAGTTGCTGCGACCGCGGATCCTTAAGCATCCGCCGGACTTGTTGTTCCAGCACGGCGTTCTCGTGCAGCTTATTCTGGCTCGCCAGCTTCAAGAGCTCGTCGTCGGGGATGCTGCTCCACAGGAAGAAGGACAAGCGCGAAGCCAGCTCCAGATCGCTGATGCGATAGATCTGTCCGGCGGCCAGATTGGCCGGTTCGGTTTCCCGCCGGAACACGAATTCGGGATCGGCCAGGATGCGGCGCAGCGCCATCTCGACGCCGTCGTCGAAACTCCCGCCATTCCGTCCGCGCTGGTAAAAGCCCAGTAGGGTTTCGGTGTCCTTGTCCGTCAGCGGCCGGCGGAACGCTTTCCGGCCCAGGCTGTTGACGATCTGGCGCGCGCAAGCCGTTTCCTGGCCGGCGCTGGCGGGTTTGCACACGAAAATCCTGCGGCGCGCGGCGGTGTCGCTAGCGCCCTTGGCCTCATAGGGGCCATCGATTACAAACTTGCCGACGTGCGGGAAGAAGCGGTATCCGGGGAGGCCGCCGGTTTCAATGGTGCTGCGCAGGAAGTGCTCATTCAGGTCGTTTCCCGGCGCATAATTCGTCGCCAGGAACGTGACCACCACGGTGTGTCGCCCCGCCTTGGCCGGGAATTTGAAATCGAAAGTTCCGTCGCCGCCTCGTCCTTCGCGATCCTTATCCCAGTCGAACACGTGCAACCGCTCGCCATCCACCAATACTTCCAGCTTCTCGCCCGGGATTTCGCCGAACGGGTTGGTGTTCCCCATGTTGCCTTTGCTGATGGGGGTTATCTTCATGTTGTACTCGCCGTCGGCCGGGAATTCGTGCTGCACGATCATGCCGCCGCGGGTGCCGAAAGGCATTCCCTCCACGTGATAGTCCTGATCGGTGTCTTCCGCCACGCGATAGGTGGTCTGGACTGGAGTGCTTACGTCGCCGATCGCCAAGCGGCTGATTTTGCCGGCGGCCGAAACGTAACCCTCAAGCAGCGTAGGGGAAATGCTTAGCGCGCCCGCGATGTTATCGAATCCGCGGGTGGAATCGTCGGAAGGCAGGAACTTGCTGGGGTCGATTTCGATGTCCAGCAGATCCCGAATCGCGTTGGCGTATTCGGCGCGGTTCATGCGATGGAGGCCGGGGGGAGGAATATGGAGCTTGGCGGTACGGTCGAGTTCGTTCTCCGCGAACACGATGGCCGATTCCAGGAACTCCGGCTTGGGCCGCGGCATGCCCGAGGGCGGCATCATTCCCGCGCGAAGCTTGCGAACCACCTTTTCCCAATGTTCCGGGTCCTTTTCGATGTGGGCCGGGTCGAGGCTGTCGAGCGTGATGCGCAGCGCCGACTCAACGCCACGAGCTTTAGCCGCCTGGTTATGGCAGCCATAGCAGTATTGAGTAAAGAAAGCCTTTTCGGCCTCTGGGGAAGTCACCGTGGCAGCCGGAGCCTGTTTCGGGGCCTGCCCCCACATCCCAATGACGCCCAGTATCGTAGCGGCGCAGCCTACCAGGATTTTTGTTCTCATGATTTCCTTAACCCTCAATCAATCTGACCACTAGTCCAGGACTAAGACGTTCCAAATCGCCCAAAACTTCCCTCGAAATTGGACGCGGCCGAATACCGCCGCCAACACCAGTATACCACCAAGCTATTGAAAATAGGGGGCGTAGCTCGATCTCTCGGAGTGGCATGACTGCAGGGAAACCAAAGTAACCAATAGCATTCGGCGTGCCGGATTGCTGTCAGGTTACACGTCAACAGTTTAGCGTGATACGCCGCGTTTACCAATCGCGCCTGGGTGGGATTTCACCCGAGACCTGCGCCATACGACGCAGTCTGCGGGGCAGCCGCACAGGATAAGCGAAGAGACGGAAGGGATTATCGGGCTGGTGCGTCACATGCATAATGGGTTTTATGCCGACAAAACATTGGCTGATGGGCGCTGGGATAGCCTGTGGGTTAGGCTTGGTTTGGGGGATCGCCGCCCAGACAACTGGCGAGACCACACTGATTCCGATCGATCACCCAGCGATTCAATACGATACACGTCCGGTGGACGACCGGGTCACCCGTCTCAGCCGGGATCTGCTCAGCGGGAAAATTCATCTTACTCCCGGTCCTGAAGGGTACCTTCCCGGACTTCTCAAGGCGTTAGGGATAAATCCCGACTCTCAGTCTCTGGTGTTTTCGAAAACCAGCTTCCAGGCGGCGCGGATCGATCCTCGCAATCCGCGCGCGCTTTATTTCAGCGATGACGCCATGGTGGGATTTGTCCGCGGCAGCGATCTTCTGGAGGTAGCCGCGGTCGACCCCAAGCAGGGGGTAGTCTTTTACAGCTTTAACGGCGCCACGAATCCTCCGAGCTTTGATCGCCGCGATGCATGTCTGCAGTGCCACACCAGTCCCGGGACTCTGGGCATACCTGGCCTGCTGATCGCCTCATCTTACACCGATGCATCCGGGATGCCGGCGTTTCGCGGCGGGCAACGCATCACCGACGACCGAACTCCGTTTGAGGACCGCTGGGGTGGATGGTACGTGACGGGCACTCACGGGGGGATGCGCCATATCGGGAACGCGGTGGGACACGATTCGGCTCATCCCGAGGTGTTGGACCTGCACGATACTCAAAATCTCACCAGCCTGGCAAAGAAATTCGACGATCACGGCTACCTGAGCGGGCTGAGCGATATCGTGGCCCTGATGACCCTGGAGCATCAGACCCGCATGACCAATCTGATGATTCGCGTCGGCTGGGAAGCCCGGATAGCAGAGGCATCCGGAGTGAATCCGACGGCACTCTCTCAAGCAAACCAGGCCCAGTTCGAGACAGATCTCGAATCGCTGGTGACTTACATGTTGTTCGCCGACGAAGCCACGCTCCATGGTCCGGTGAAAGGGGTTTCGACCTTCACCCAGACTTTTGCCGCGCGCGGACCGCGTGATCATCAGGGGCGTTCCTTGCGTGATTTCGATCTTGAAAAACGGCTGTTCCGCTACCCACTCAGCTACATGGTTTACAGCGAAGCTTTCGACGCCATGCCGGCACAGGTGAAGGATCGAGTCTACCGGCGTCTCTACGACGTTCTGACCGGCCGCGACCAGAGCGCGAAGTTCAAACGCCTCTCCGCCGAAGATCGCCGGGCCGTGCTCGAGATCTTGCGGGACACCAAGCCGGGGCTGCCCGAGTATTTTAAAACTGACGCCGTCGCGGCGGCCCGCTAAGTTCCGGTTGGAATTAAGCTAGTCCAGGAGCCTGATGTTCTCGACTTTCATCGAGTCGCCTTGGACTTCACCGGTGACTTCCACGCGGAAATCGTCCTCCTTCTTGGAATCTTTGAAAATTTCCAAGGCCTTACGGTTCCCTGCGGGGTCGAACGCCAGGAATTTGTCGGTGTCGTAGGTGAACACGCCGTATCCGCTTCGTTGGCACTCGGGCATGAGGGCGCATTGCCGGGTGTGAGTGTAGGCGACCAGTATGCCGCCTTCGATCCGCGGTCCCGGCACTACGCGCGTTTCCGCCTTGGAGGAGCACTGCTTGTCGATGAGAACGCCTTGGACCGTGGTTTGCGAAGTTTTCCCGCTGAGGGCGGCCGCGCATGCTACCAGGCCCACCAATATGAGTTTTCGAAATTGAGTGGTCATGGCTCCCTTACCATTCTGATTTTTTTGGGTCACCGACGACGCATCGGCAGCCACCAGTTTCTGAGACGATCGCAACGGGCGGTTGTCACGCGCCGGTGGGCGTGCGAAGCGCGTTATACTAAATCGAATCGCCGGGATCACGTCTCGCTGAATCGCGTCTATTCCTTTCAGATAATTCTTTAAGGTGCTTGCGAGGTCAGGAAGATCCAGGCGAGTGAACTGGAGATCACACCATGAAACACATGTTACCGATTGCTCTCAGTATTTTGGCCGTTTCTGCCAGCGCGTTTGCGCAGGCGCCCGACCAAGCCGCCATTGACAAAGCACTGCGCGCTGCCCCGGGTAATTTGGCGAAAGACGCTACGGTTATCAAGTGGAAGGCCGACGACACCTACGACACCTTGAAGAAGGGCACCAACAAACTGGTCTGCTATGACAAGTCAGGGCTTCCGGGAGAACCGGCATTTTTGGTGGAATGCACCAGCCTTGCCAACCTGCCACGAGCTGCTCAGAACCTGAAGTTTGAGGCTATGGGCGCTAAGAAACAAGCCGCACTCGACGCCGCCGAGAAAGACGGAACCCGCGTGAAACCCGAGTTCGGATCGGTATGGTATCACCTGATGGGCGATTCCGAGCACCCGCGCACGCACATGACCATCGCCGTGCCGGGCGCGACTACCAAAACACTCGGATTGCCCGAGAACGGTAAAGAAGGCGGCGTGTGGATCATGAACGCGGGCACCACCACTGCGCACCTGATGACGCCGGGCGAATAAGCGTTCCTTAGCGGGATATAGTCAGGGCCCGGACGCCTGCGCCCCGGGCCCTCACCACGCGATAAGGAGGACTGGATGAGGTCTCTGGCCGCGAGCCTTGTTGCACTGGTTGCCATTGCGGCCCTGACGCGGGCGCAGGGCAAGCAGAAGTTCACGGGCGTCATCACGGACAGCATGTGCGCCACCGGCGATCATTCGCAGATGCGAATGGGACCGACGGACGCCGAGTGCACCATTGCCTGTATCCAGGCGCACGGCGCTTTGTACGTTCTGTATGACGGCAAGGAAGTCTACACCCTGAGCGACCAGACGACTCCCGAAAAGTTCGCGGCCAAAAAAGTGACGGTTACCGGCACTCTGGACGCCAAAACCAAAACCATCCACATGGATAACAGCGCCGGCTCGATCGTCGCGGTAAAGTGACCCGAGTTTTCGGAGTTAGGCCCGTTCGCCCCAAGGACGGATTTCCTGGAGGAAAACTCCCAGGCCTTTTAGGAAAGGGTAGCCGGTGCGCCGATTCGCGCGACGATACGCCTCCCACACATTTCCTGCCAGCACGCCCGCCAGCAGGTAATAAACCACGCCCGCCCATTCGAAAAATACATAACTGACCACGGCGACAATCACTCCGCATACAATCTGGTCGGGATACTTCGCGGGCGATGTGGGCGGGTCGGTCAGGATGATGAAGGCGAAATACAGCGCGGCTTCGAGGTCGGGAGTCCGGAATATCTCGGCCACCGAAAGCGGATCGTTCCCGAAAGCGGTCGCTGCGAACAGCAGGAAATAGGCTCCCAGAAAGGTCAGGACCAGCGGCATCTTGTTGACCCGGTCGGTAATGAACACGCCCGCCGCGAGCAGCACCACTTTGGCGACGGGCGCAACGTCCGGCAGTGCTCCCCACCAGCTCTGGCCGGTGTGAAACACGTAAAAGCTGGCGATCATCGCCAGCGCCGCAGGGTTGAACACGTTCGCCGATCGCGTTCGGAAAAGATACTTGCTGAGAACCGCGGCGACCGATGTGATCGTAGTGACATACCACGGCTCCTGCGCCCGCAGCACCATCGCCACGATCATGGCGGTGAGCACCGCGCCGCTGGGGAACTCCCATACTTTCTTTCTGGCGCGCAGGATCAGGGCGTCGACCAGTCCGGCGGCGGCGGTTGCGGTTACCAGCCCGGCCGCCACCTTGCGGACACCCTGGCCCGGCGCGGCCATCACGATGAGGATCACCAGAATGATGGTGACCAGGCCCTTGGGCGTTTTGAAAAAGTTCCTGATCTTACGCCGCACGGCACAGGCCTCGGGTTTCGTAGCGTTCAAGCTCAGGGGTCACGATCAAGCCCTCGACGCCCAGGCGAGTCAGAAGCTCAATGCCGTCCTTCGGACCGAGCACAAACGCGGCTGTGGCCAGAGCGTCTGCCAGCATCGCTCCGGACGCGATCACCGTGGCGCTGGCCACCATATCCGAGGGCGCTCGTGTACGTGGATCGAGAATGTGAGTCCGGCGCTCATAATCGCCAGAGGTACAGACGGCCTGATTCGAAACACACAGTGAGTCAATCGTTTCTTGGTCGTGCCGGGGATGGCGAATCCCGACAGTCCAGGGTGCGCCCTGGGGGTTCGATCCCCCCAGGTACAGATCCCCGCCGGCATCGATGGCAAAATCCCGGAAGGGCTCGAGCTCGCGAGCGGCGGTATCAACGGCCAGCCCCTTGGCCACCGCGCCCAGGTCGAGGATCAGGGGGCGGCGCAGCAGGATGGTTTCGCGGCCCGGATCCAGCTCCACGTCCCGGTAACTGACATCGTCGTCGGGGACGATCGCGGAGGGTACAATTTCGCCCGTGCGATGTTCCCGATTGAAGCCGCGCGCCTCCATCCAGTGGCCAACCGTCGGATCGAACGCGCCGCCGCTCTCTTCCGCCACCATCAAGGCGAATCGCACGGCTTCGAACAGGATCGGACTGGCCGGCACCGGCACGCCGGTCTGGGCGGTGAGCTGCATCAACTCGCTGTGAGGGCTGAAGCGCGTGCAACGCTCTTCGATTTCGCGAAACCATCCCAAGGCACGATCGACTGCCTGACTAGCCTCGGCGCTGGCACGGACGACGTGAATGGTGACCAGCGTACCCATCACGGCCTCGGTGCGGATCTCGCCTTTCACTTGGCCTTGCTGAGAGCCTCGACCACCGCCCCATAGAAGGCGTCGGCGCTCTGGGTGGCGCCGGAGATATAGTCCACCTCGGGACTTTGCCGCTGGGCCACTTGCGGGGGCAACGGATCGATAACGGAGCACGAATAGCGCGTCCGGCATTGCGATATGGTTGCGGAGAGGATGCGTCCGCGTTCGATGACGACAGACGCCTCGATATTTCCGTGGCGGGAATAGCCCCAGCCGGTGTAGGTTCCGTCCTTCCACGTCGGGGCGGAAGGCGCGGCCGGTGGTAACACCGGAACCGGCGCGACCGGATTCATGGCCGGAACGGTCACCTGGGCGATTAGCGGCGGCGGTTCGGGCGTAGCGAAAGGAGTGGAGGCGGCGGCAGCGGCGGGAACGTCGATGGTGGCCGGCATGTGATTCGCGATTTCCGGCCGCTTCGCTTCTGTCCCGGGCGTATCGACAGTTTTTCGAACGCGATCCGGCCAAGGCGCGGCGGGCGGAAGCAGGCGGGCGGGAAGAGATTCGTGCGTCCGAAGCTCGGGGACGTGAATGGTGACGCGCTGGGGCGCCGGAAC
>Ga0207695_10001853_pt1 | contig 33132 bp, 36 predicted proteins | sample KBSC54metaG_FD_184354 | JGI IMG/M metagenome (GOLD analysis project Ga0207695, IMG submission 184354) | Corn rhizosphere microbial communities from Kellogg Biological Station, Michigan, USA - KBS C5-4 metaG (SPAdes) (version 2) | ecosystem: Host-associated > Plants > Roots > Rhizosphere > Soil... | reverse complement strand
GCCGCGACATATATGACAGGCGCTCTGGGGATCGGTGGTCGGGGAGCCTTGCTGCTCGCCCTCGTGTGGAACCTATGGTCCGTTGTCGATGCATATCGCCACGACGCTGATTAGCGATCCGTGCGCCGCCTGCGGTGCAAGCGCCGAATCGCCGGGGATTTGAGGATTCGCGCATGCTGCGGAGTCGCCTCTTATAACGACGCAACGCACAGATAGGATGCCAAGAACGAGAGATATTCCGGCGGCGCAACGCGACGGCCTACTGGCGACATTGAGGGCTCGCTTCGAAGCCCACATGCACCGCCATGCGCGGCTCGACTGGACCACGGTCCAGGCGAGACTGGAAGCGAACACTGACAAGCTGTGGTCGCTCAATGAAATGGAACAATCTGGAGGCGAACCCGACGTCGTTGGGCTCGATGCGGCAACTCGGGCGGTCGTGTTCGTGGATTGTTCGACGCAGAGCCCCCATGGACGCCGCAGCATATGCTACGACCGCGAGGCACTGGAGGCACGCCGGGAGCACAAGCCCAAGAGTAGCGCAGTCGATATGGCAACCGCGATGGGCGTCGTGCTCCTCACGGTGTCCGAGTACAGGCAGCTGCAGCAGCTTGATCAATTCGATACCAGCACGTCCAGCTGGGTGCGCACGCCAGCCAAGATCCGGAAGCTCGGTGGTGCGCTGTTCTGCGATCGTCGCTACGACACCGTCTTCGTCTACCACAATGGTGCCGAGTCATACTACGCGGCGAGAGGATTTCGGTGTTCGCTCAAAGTCTGAGTAGGTAGGCGAAGCCTACTGCCGCGCTCGACCTTAGCTTGAGAGTTGACGACATCAACTCTGGATTATCGCAGAGGCCTCCATGGCTCTACTCACACTCTGGCTATTCGTCATCACACTCGGCTTGGATCTGGGCGCGGGTCTCTACGAAGCGAGAATCGTCGTTCCGCTTTGGGCCGGCGGAGTTCCCGAGACGCTTGCGGCCGGTAACCCATATGGGCGGGTGGCGATCGACGCAGGCATCCGCTTCTGGGCGCATATGACATCAGCGACGGCGCTCTTCGCCATCTTGGCCCTCGTGTTTGGCTTCCGGACGCCGGCCGCGCCACGCGCGTGGCGAAGCTTCGCGGCCGTCGCGCAGCTCGCCGCGGTCGCTATGACCCTTCTTTACTTCAGACCTACACTCGTGCGGTTGTTCACGGGTCATGGCGCAGGTATGTCCGCCGAGGTCATTGCTTCCACCGTCAAACGCTGGGTAATGTGGAGCAATGTCCGAATCGTCATCAGCTTGGTAGCGTGGTGCGCCGCGCTCCGCGCCCTCAATCTCTCGTGAAAGAATGTGACGACAGCGTATCACGGCGGTGGAACATCAGAGTGACGGCGAGAATATTCCGATTCTCATTGCGCCGCCTCGAATCTGTTTGGCGATCACGGTGATACGCCTACATTCCGTCGATTAGGAGGTTCTAATCGTGCCCGGACTCTTGCGATTCGATGGAGCTGTCAAGCGCGATCCGGCGATTGCGACCTGGCTCGAGGTACAGCCGGGCGAGCTGCGGGCCCTGGCGACCGCTTGGTTCGCACGGATGCGGCGCTGCGGTTCCGACATTCGAGAATTGATGCACGACGGGTTGGCCACCGCTTGCGTTGGTAACGTTCCGTTTGCCTACGTCGGCGTCTTTACCGCTCACGTCAACGTCGGCTTCTTTCATGGCGCCAGTCTGCCCGATCCCGCCGGCCTCTTGGAAGGCGCCGGCAGATACATGCGACACGTGAAGCTGGAGCCCGGAGTTGCTGTCGACGCATCGGCGCTCGAAACACTCGTCACCGCCGCGTACGTCGATGCGGGCATGCGATTGATGCTCGCCGACGAATAACGCGTAACGGTTCCTCTTATGTCGCTTGTGGTATGACTTCATGAATCTCGCTCTTCGACTAGCGCCCGTGTGCGTCACACTGGCATGCGCGAGTGCAAGCGACGCCTCATTCGCGCAGCAGCAAGTCGCGCCGAAGATCAGAATGACACGGATCGCGCCAAACGTCTCGTTAGAAAGTCTCGATTGGGGCGGGAATGGTCCGACACTCGTTTTTCTCGCCGGTCTGGGGAATACTGCGCACGTCTTCGACGATTTCGCTCCGCGCTTCACCGACAGCTTTCATGTCGTCGGCATTACCCGCCGCGGATTCGGTGCGTCGGCGAGTTCACCACCGCCGAGTGACCTCGATACACTCGTCGCGGATATCACTGCGGTTCTCGATACGCTCGGCCTCCGACAAGTGATTCTGGTCGGCCATTCGATCGCCGGCGAGGAGATGACGCGCTTCGCCGAGATTCACGGGACGCGCTGTGCGGGTCTCATTTATCTCGACGCCGCCTACGATCGCTCAGGGATCGATACCCTTGCGCAGCGTCAACCGTCCGCGCCAGGCCCGAGGATTCTCGCGTCGGACACTGTTTCCCTGGCCAGCATCCGCGCCGTTTACGCGCGAGTGATGGGAATTCGCGAGCCCGATTCCGATATTCGGGCCACCGTTCGATTCGATGCGTCGGGCCGATACCTCGGTGCTGTGACCGCCGACTCGCTCAAGGCAAGAGTCGCAAGCGGCGAGCGGGTGGCCCGATATGACCAAGCCCGCTGCCGTGCGCTGGCCATCTATGCTGTACCTGACTCCGTGGCCGACGTGATTCCGTACTACGCAGAGCTCGACGAACGTGGTCGCGCTCAGGCGCAGGCACTGCTCGAGTTTGTACAAGCGGTCGTCGCCGACTCGCGCGCGCGGTTTGCGCGATTTCCGCAAAACACGATCGTCAACCTGCACGGCGGCAACCATTACATCTTTCTGCAGCGTCCGCAGGAGGTTGCACGAGCAATGCGGGCGTTTCTGGCCACCGCGTCGCGTCGCCAATCCCGCGACGCCCGGCCGTGAAGCGCGAGTCGTGACCCCGCACTAGCAATTCTAGGCCCCGCCGCTGGTTCGATTGATACGCGCCGCACAATCCGGGCGCTAACTTTCGGACATGGTCAAGAGCAAAACCGTCTACCGCTGCACCGACTGCGGCGCTGAATACGCCAAGTGGCAGGGCCGTTGCGACACGTGCGGCGAGTGGAATACGCTCGTCGAGGAGACCATCGCGCCCAAAGTTGCCGCGGGCGGTGGCGCGGCCCGGCGCATGGGCGGAGCACGCTCGTTGGCAGAGGGCGGCAATGTTGTTGCCACTCCGCGGTTGCGCGAAGTTCAAGGCTCCAGCGCCAAACGCTGGAAGACTGGGCTCGATGAATTCGATTTCGTCTTGGGCGGCGGCATCGTTCCGGGCTCGATGGTCTTGATCGGCGGCGAGCCAGGTATTGGCAAGTCGACGTTGCTGCTCCAAGTCGCGACGCGACTCGAAGCGAGCGGGCATGCGACGCTTTACGCCTCGGGCGAAGAATCGCCGCTCCAGATCAAGCTGCGCTCCGATCGCCTGGCCGAAAGTGCGGCGGATGTATCGCTGCTGAGTGAGACGAATCTGGAGACGATTCTCGCCACGTCCGCGACCGTCGCTCCAGCGGTGTTGATCGTCGATTCGATTCAGACCGTGTACACCGGCGACCTCGAAGGTGCACCGGGCAATGTCGGCCAGGTGCGCGAATGCGCCGCGCGACTCATGCGCTACGCTAAAGAGAGCGGCACCACCGTGTTCGTCGTCGGTCACGTGACGAAGGGTGGCGGCATCGCTGGACCAAAGACGCTCGAGCACATCGTCGACACCGTTCTCTATTTCGAGGGAGAGAGCACGCTCGATCATCGCGTGCTGCGCGCGACGAAGAACCGGTTCGGCAGTGTCGACGAGATCGGCGTGTTCCGAATGTCGGAGCAGGGCCTCACGCCCGTCGCGAATCCGTCAGAGCTGTTCATGGGCGATCGCGCGAGCCACGCGTCTGGCAGCGCTGTCACGGCGTTGCTCGAAGGCACGCGACCACTGCTCGTCGAGGTGCAAGGCCTCGCGGCGAAAGCGGGCTTCGGCACGCCGCAACGCGTCGCGACTGGTTTCGATGGTCGGCGACTCGCGCTCTTGCTCGCGGTGCTCGACAAACGCGCCGGCTTGTCGTTCACGCAGCTCGACGTGTTTCTCAACGTCGTCGGCGGAATGCAGCTGCAAGAGCCGGGCGGCGACCTCGCGGTTGCCGCGGCGCTCGCGTCGAGTGTGTACGATCGCGCGCTCCCGACCGACGCAATCTTCGTCGGCGAGATCGGACTCGGTGGTGAAGTGCGCGTCGTGTCGCAAGCCGACCGTCGCGTCGCCGAAGCAGCGAACATGGGGATGCGCCGTGTCTATCTCGCCGAGCGTGGAATGCCGAAGCGCGTCAGTCGGGATGTCGAGCTGATCGGCGTACGGACGATTCAAGACTTACTCGGCCGCGTCTTTCAATGAGTATGGCAAGTGTGGTGCGCGATGTCGGCGTCGTCATCGTGGCCGGCGGCAGCGGCACGCGCGCCGGCGGATCTGGTGAGAATGCAACGTCCGAGCTCAAGCAATTCCGCTGGGTTGCGGGAAAGCCGGCTTTGCTTCACAGTCTTCAGACCTTCATGGCGCGTCCTGACGTCGTCTCGGTCGTCGCCGTACTGCCGCGCGAATACGCTGGCGACCCGCCGCCGTGGATCTTTCAGTGCGACGTCGACCGACTCATGGTATCGACCGGTGGACGCACGCGCACCGAGTCGGTCGCGAACGGGCTCGACGATCTGCCGGACGAAGCGGAGATCGTGTTGATTCACGATGCGGCGCGGCCGCTTGTCGGCACCGAGACGATCGATCGCGTCATCGCATCGGTGCGAGCGGGGAACTGCGCGATCGCCGCACTTCCCGTCGTCGACACGCTCAAGGAAGTCGATGACGCGGGGCGTATCGTCCGAACCGTCGATCGCGAGCGGCTGTGGCGCGCGCAGACGCCTCAAGGGTTTCCTCGTCAAGCGATCGTGAAGGCGCATCGCGACGCGAAGCAGCGTCGCATCTCCGCAACGGACGACGCGGCGCTCTGCGAAGCGCTCGGCATTCCGGTCGCGGTCGTGCGCGGAAGCGAACGCGCGATGAAGATTACGGGTGAAGAGGACTTTGCACGCGCCGAAGCCATGTTTACGCTTTCTGAATGAGAACTGACACGCTTTCGATTCCATTTTGGTCGCCCGAAGAAATCCAGTCGGCGCTGCGGCCCGCGTTGGCGCACATCGAGGCGCGACGCGTGCTCGCCTATCCGACGGAGACGGTGTACGGCTTCGGCGGCGGCATCGATCGCGATTCCGTCGACGCGCTGATCGAGCTCAAGAGCCGCCCGACCGGCAAACCATTTCTACTGCTCATCGCCGGTGCGGACATGCTCGAGAGTTTGGATCTCCGCCTGCCGAGCTACGCCGCGAATCTCGTCGCGCGGCATTGGCCCGGGCCGCTGACGATCGTGTTGTCCGGGGGAGAGCACCGCGTTCCCGATCGGCTGCGCGGTCCCGAGGGCGGCATCGCCGTACGTTGGACGAGCCATCCGGCCGTCGCGCGTCTCATCCGCGCGAACGGCGAAGCGATCACGTCGACGAGCGCGAATCGTCCGGGGGTTCCCCCGGCCACCTCGGCCGCCGAGATTCTAGCACAGTGGGGCGACGTCGTTGCACGCGGTGAGCTTCTGGTTCTCGATGGCGGAACGTTGACATCCTCTCCACCGTCGACAGTGATCGACTGCACCGGACGGCGACCGCGCGTCATTCGCCCGGGAGCAATTCCGGCCAGTACGCTTCGGGAAAGCGTTCCCAATTTGATCGGAGACGCCTGAGGATATGAAAATCCTATTCGTCTGCACCGGCAACACGTGCCGGAGTCCGATGGCCGAAGCGATCGCGCGGAAGATCGCGATCGAGCGAGGGCTGCAGGACGTCGAGGCGATAAGCGCTGGCACGAGTGCGCACGAAGGAACGCCGGCCAGCGACGGCGCGTTGCTCGTCGGCATGGAGCGCAACATGGATCTGGGCGGCCATCGGTCGCAGATGCTGACGCGCGACCTGGTGCGCGACGCCGATCTCATCCTCGCGATGGGGCCGCATCACCTCGAGCGAATCGAGGCACTTGGTGGATCCGGACGTGCGTATCTCTTGTCCGATTTCGCGTCGCACGGCAACGCAGCTCATCCGATCAGCGATCCCATCGGCGCCGACCTCGAGGTGTATCGCGCGACCTTCGACGAGCTCGAGGACGAGATCAGGCGCGCCGTCGATCGCATCATGGCTGAGCGGGGATTGGGCGCACCGTGACGCACACGCCTGGGCGCCTGGTCCTCCTCGGCCACCCGCTCAGCCATTCGCTCTCGCCACGATTTCAGAACGCCGCGCTCGTCGCTGCGGGCATTCCGCTCCGATATGAGGCGGTCGACGTCGAGCCGACGGCATTCGAAGACGTCGTCGCAACACTCAAAGGGCAGAACGCCGCGGGAAACGTGACGATTCCATTCAAGGAACGGATGCACGATGCCTGCGGCGTTCTGAGTCCTCTCGCGCAACGCGTCGGCGCGGTGAATGTGTTCTGGATCGACGAAGACGGTCGGCTCGTTGGCGACAACAGCGACGTTGGCGGATTCGACGCGGCCGTCGCGACGCTGCTCGGAGCGTGCCCGCGCGACATCACCGTTGGACTGCTTGGCGCAGGCGGCGCCGCCGCCGCGGTGCTCGCCGCCGTCGAGACGTGGCCTGGGTGCACGGCGCACGTTTACAACCGAACGCCGGAGCGCGCGCGGCTCTTGTGCGAGCGATTTGGCGCCGTCGCGCAACCAGTCGATGACGTCGGCGTCATCGCCGGAGCGCAACTTGTCGTCAATGCAACGTCTATTGGAATTCGCGATGACGCGTACCCGCTCTCTCCATCGCTCATCGCGCCGGGCGCGGCGGTCATCGATTTGGTCTATCGCCCGGGAGAAACAGCGTGGATTCGCGCGCTTCGGGCGCGTGGCCACCGCGCGTGCGATGGACTGCCGATGCTCATCGAACAGGGGGCGCTGGCGTTCGAACGTTGGTTCGGCGTCGCGCCGGATCGCGAAGTGATGTGGCGAAGCGTGTCGGCATAGTCCCGGTTCGTCATCGGGAACGAGGCGAACGATACTTTGGCGCTCGCGTGGCGGCTTGGCTGGTCGGCATCAACAATTCTAGAGTAGGATTTGACAGGATTGAACGGATCGGCACGGTGACTGCGTTGGCGTGCTCTGCGTCTCTACTGTCTCGGATGACGCGACAATCGAATCAGCCGAGGTGGCGCTCCAATTCTCAGAACGACAAATGGAATGCTCAACCTGAGCGCAACCCTCAGAGCCTCCGGCAGCGCACTGGCCGATCTACTGCTTCCGCGCTGCTGCGTCGTGTGCGAAGGGCTGCTCGATCACGGTGAGCGCGACATGATCTGCGGACGGTGCTGGGCTCGGCTGCCACTGCTTCCCGCACCTCGCTGTGACCGGTGCGGGCATCCCACTTACGGACAGAATTGTCGCTGGTGTGAGCTGCTTCCGCCGTACGTTCGTTCAGCGCGCAGCGTGTGCTGGGCCTCGGGGGAAGTCGGACTCGGCGTCGTGCATGCGCTCAAATATCAGGGCTGGTATCGCGTCGGCGCTGAGATGGCCGCGCGCATGGCAAGGCTCGCCTGGCCGGAGGACGTCGCGACCGAACGCCGCGCGCTCATTCCGGTTCCGTTGTCGAGCAAACGCTACCGGGAACGCGGCTATAACCAAACCGCGCAGCTAGCAAGTGAGCTGTCGCGACGGTGGAAGATACCGGTGTGGGACCAGGTGCTCACGCGCGTTCGACACACCGAGACGCAGACGCGGTTGACACCCGGGGACCGTCTCCGCAACGTTTCGAGCGCCTTCCGCGCGCCAGCATCGGCGCGGAACGTGCTGCGCGGCGCGCACGTCATGCTCGTGGACGATGTCGTGACGACTGCCGCTACATTGAACGCGTGTGCTGCCGCGCTCTGCGATGGCGGTGCACGCATTGTTAGTTTTGTGACCTTCGGCCGGGCGCCCGCACTCGGCGACCGGTGGCAACCTTAAGGAGAAGACGATGGCAATTCGCGTCGGCATCAACGGCTTCGGGCGGATCGGACGGCAAGTTCTCCGCGCCGCCAAGCAACAGAATGTGGCGGACATCGAGTTCGTCGCGGTGAACGATCTCACGGACACCAAGACGCTCGCCCATCTGTTCAAGTACGACTCCGTCCACCGTACCTATCAAGGCGACGTCGAAGCAGGCAATGGATCGATCATCGTCGACGGCGCCGAAGTCAAAGTGTTCGCCGAGAAAGATCCGTCCGCATTGAAATGGCGCGACTTGGGCGTTGACGTCGTGCTCGAATCGACTGGCCGCTTCACCAGCGCGGACGCCGCGCGTAAGCACATCGACGCGGGCGCGAAGAAGGTGATCATCTCCGCGCCGGCCAAGGGCGAAGACATCACGATCGTGATGGGCGTGAATGAAACGAAGTACGATTCAGCTAAGCACACGATCATCTCGAACGCGTCGTGCACGACGAACTGTCTCGTGCCGATGGTCAAAGTCGTGAAAGACGCCTTCGGCTTCGTGCGCGGCTCGATGGTGACGATCCACAGCTATACGAACGACCAGAACGTGCTCGATCTGCCGCACAAAGATCTGCGGCGTGCGCGCGCGGCAGCGCTCTCGATCATTCCGACGACGACCGGCGCCGCCAAGGCAACGTCACTCGTCATGCCAGAGCTCAAGGGTAAAATCGATGGCATCTCGATTCGGGTTCCAACGCCCGACGTGTCGCTCACCGATCTGGCGGTCGTCGTCGACAAGCCGGTCACTATGGAGCAAGTGAACGCTGCGTTCAAAGCCGCGGCCGACGGACCGATGAACGGAATTCTGCAGTACACGGACGAGGAGCTCGTCTCGGCAGACTATATCGGCAATCCGCATTCGTGCATTCTCGACGCGAAGAGCACGAACGTGGTCGACGGATTGCTCATCAAGGTCTCCGGTTGGTACGACAACGAGTGGGGCTACGCGTGCCGGTGCGTCGATCTGCTTCGCTACGTTGGTGCACGGCTCTGATCGACTAGACAGACACGCATGAACAAGAAAACGATTCGCGATCTGACCGACGCTGAAGTGCGTGGGAAGCGCGCGCTCGTCCGCGTGGACTTCAACGTGCCGCTGGATGCAGGTCGTGTCACCGACGACACGCGCATTCGCGCCGCGCTCCCGACGATTCAAGCGTTGCTCGACCGCGGCGCGCGCGTCGTGTTGCTGTCACACCTCGGACGACCCAAGGGGAAGCCCGAGCCCAAGTATTCGCTTGGGCCGGTCGCAAAGCGGCTCGGCGAGCTGATGCCGAAACAGCACATCATCTTCGTCGAGAGCACCGACACTGATGAAGCAATCAAAGCCAGCCACGACCCGAGTGCCCACGTCATTCTCCTCGAGAACACGCGCTTTCTCGGCGGCGAAGAGAAAAACGACGAGCGCTTGGCGCGCGGGTTGGCCGAGCTCGGCGATCTCTATGTGAACGACGCATTCGGCGCGGCGCATCGAGCACATGCGTCTACGGAAGGGGTTGCCCACTGTCTCAAGCCCGCGGTGGCTGGCCTGTTGATGCAGAAGGAGCTGGACTACCTAGGCCGTGCATTAGAGAATCCTCAGCGGCCATTCGTCGCCGTGCTCGGCGGCGCGAAGATATCCGGCAAGATCGACGTCATCGAGCAGTTGCTGCCCAAAGTCGATCAGTTGATCGTTGGCGGTGCGATGGCGTGCACCTTCTTCAAGGCGATGGGACTCGAGACAGGGAAGTCTCTCGTCGAAGCCGATCGCGTCGACATGGCGAAGGATCTCCTCGCGCGCGGAAGCAAGAAGTTGCAACTGCCCGCCGACGCAACTGTCGCCCCCGCTCTCGACGCGCCGCAAACGGCTCACGCAGTTGCGCGTGATGCGATCCCAGCCACCGAGGCGATGTTCGATATCGGGCCGAAATCGGCTTCGGAGTTCGCCGCGACGATCACCGCCGCCAAGACGGTGATCTGGAATGGGCCGATGGGCGTGTTCGAGACGAAGCCGTTCGACGCCGGCACCCGGGCAATTGCCGACGCGATGGCGCGCGCAACGAAGAACGGCGCGACGACAATCGTTGGCGGCGGTGACTCGGCAGCGGCCGTCGCTGAGATGGGCCTCGATGGCGCAATGAGCCATGTGTCGACCGGCGGCGGTGCGTCGCTCGAGTTCCTCGAGGGCAAAATATTGCCGGGCGTCGCTGCGCTCGACGACAAGCCCTAATGCGCCGTCCCGTGTTGGCGGCAAACTGGAAGATGAACAACGGGCCAACCGAGGCGCGTGCGTTCATTGCGGCATTCACCGCCCGCTGGACGCCACACGATGATCGAACGGTGATCTTTTTTCCACCAGCCGTCGCGCTCACGACCGTGGTTCATGCTCTTGGCGGGCGACGCGACCTCGACGTCGGCGTTCAAAATATTTGGACCGAGGACAAAGGCGCGTTCACCGGCGAAAACTCCGCGCCGATGTCGAAGGATGCAGGGGCCCGATACGCACTCGTGGGCCATTCGGAGCGACGACACGTTTTCGGCGAGACGGAGGCGCAGACCGCGAAGAAGTGTGCGGCCGCCGTGCGCGCGGGAATCGTCCCGATCTTGTGCGTGGGCGAATTGTTGTCGCAACGAGAAGCCGGAACCACGAACGACATCGTGCTTCGACAGCTGGAGATCGGCTTGTCGGAGCTGTCGGCCGATGCGATCGCGTCGATGGCAATCGCGTACGAGCCCGTGTGGGCAATCGGGACCGGCAAGACGGCGACACCGAGCGATGCATCAACCGTTCACGCGGCGATCCGCTCGGCGTTGGACAAGAAACTCGGCAAGAGCTCCGGCGATGTTCCGATTCTTTATGGCGGCAGCGTGAACGCGGGCAACGCCAAGTCACTGCTGTCGACGCCGGGCATCGACGGACTCTTGGTGGGTGGCGCGAGCCTCGACGTCGATGGGTGGGCGGCCATCTGCGACACTTGACGAAGTGCGCTAAGTGTAGTGATATTTAAGGCTTACATCCCGCCCCACCGAGCCTGCCAAGATGTTGTACAACATTCTTCTCGTCCTTCTCGTCATCGATAGTCTCGTCCTCATCGTCGCCGTGCTTTTGCAGGCGGGACAGGGCGGAGGCATGGCCGCGTCGTTTGGTGGCGTGAGCAGCTCGGCGAGCTCCTTCATGGGAGCGCGACAGGCTGGAAATCTTCTGACCAAAGCGAGCTGGTGGTGCGGCGGATTGTTTCTCGGGCTGTCGTTCCTTTTGGCCCTCGCTTCGACGCGCAGCCGCACGCCGAAGTCCGCCCTCGATGAGACATTTCAGACGCCGGTGACGGCCCCGGCAAATCCGGCGCCTGCTCCTGGCGCAGCGAACCCCGCGATTCCGCTCGCGCCCGCGCCGACGACGGCTGCGCCGAATACCACGACCCAGCCGTCGCAAGGAACCAAGGCGCCCGCGACGAACAGCAAGCCGGCGGAGAAGGCTCCGCCCGCAACCAAGAAGCCATAAGCACCCGCTCGTGACCGCACGTCGGGGCCAACCAGGGTTCCTCCTCCTCGAGGATGGAACCCTTTTTCGCGGAAGCCTCCTCGGTCGCACCGCGCCGACCGTCGCCGAAGTCGTATTCACGACGAACATGACGGGTTACCAAGAGGTGTTCACCGACCCGTCGTTCGACGGACAGACCGTCGTGATGACAGCGCCGATGGTCGGGAACTACGGGGTGAACACCTCAGATCCGGAATCGGCGCGACCGCAGGTCGCGGCGATCATCGTACGCGAGCTGTCGCGCAACTACTCGAATTGGCGCGCCGAGGGCGATCTGCTGTCATGGTTAGAGGCGGGACAAGTGCCAGCGCTCGAAGAAGTTGATACGCGTCGTCTCACTCGACACCTGAGAACCGCGGGCGTGATGCGCGGAGTGGTGGCGGCGGGAACGGAGCCGGATCGTGACGCGCTTGCCGCGCTCGACGCGTGCCCGTCGATGGAAGGACTCGACCTCGCGTCGCGCGTGACCACACGCGAGCGCTACTCGTGGGGAAATCCCAACGCGCGTCATCACATCGTCGCGTACGATTTTGGGATCAAGCGCAACATTCTCCGTTTGTTTGCCGAACACGATTGCCGCATCACAGTCGTGCCTGCGCAAACCTCGGCGGACGAAGCGCTTGCACTAGAGCCAAGCGGTGTGTTTCTGTCCAATGGTCCAGGCGATCCTGCCGCGGTGAGTTACGCGCCTGATACTGTGCGCGCAATTGCCGATCGTGGCGTTCCAATTTTCGGTATCTGCCTGGGACATCAGATCTTGGGACTCACGTACGGCGCGAACACTGTGAAGATGTCGTACGGTCATCGCGGTGGAAATCATCCGGTGAAAGAGATTGCGACGGGACGCGTGTTGATCACGACGCAGAATCACGGCTTCGCCGTCGAAGGAACTGAAACCGAGATTCCAGGCGCGCCAGAGCTCGAAGTGACGCACGTGAATTTGAATGACGGAACGGTTGAAGGACTCCGTCATCGCGAGAAATCAATCTTCGCGGTTCAGTATCATCCTGAGGCCGCGCCCGGTCCGCACGATGCCCGTCCAGCGTTCGACGAATTCCTCGAGAGGGTCCGTTCGGGACCCGGTGCAAGTGGCCCAAGCTCTTGACACACAACAGTTAACGGCGCTAAGTTCGGTGAGCATCCCCGGCCCCTCCGGCGCCTGAACCGAGGCAATTCGAATGACCAAAGCTGACCTGGTCGAGAGAGTCACTGCCCAGATTTCCCGCACCGCTGGGCCAATGATTTCCAAGAAAGATTGCGCGCGCGTCGTCGACGCGTTCTTGGAGTCGATCAAAGAGGCCCTCCAGGGCCAAAAGAACATCGAAGTTCGCGGATTCGGCACGTTCAAGATTCGCCACCGCAAAACGCGCATGGCGCGCAATCCACGGACGGGCTCGCCGGTTGAAGTGTCCGCACGGCCAGTTCCCGTGTTCAAGCCGTCGAAGGAGCTCCGCGCAATGGTTGCCGGCGTCGACATCGGCGAGCTCGAGGATGACGTCGAAGAAATGACCGAGGCATAGCGGCGTCAACAATCTCGATCAGCGCCATCTGTTGCGGCTCGATGCCCTCGGCGTCGAGCCGCTTTTGTCTTCCCACGTCGCTATTCTACACGTACGATCTCTTGTAACCGCCTTGCATCCGTTTCCCGCGCCGACGACCATCGCCGATGACCATCAAGGTACTGCTCTTCGCGTCGTACGCCGACACGCTCGGAACCGGCCAGCTCGCGTTGGATTTTAGGGCTGGAGCGACCGTGAGCGACGTGCTCGGTCGGGTTCGGTCGTTGCCCGGAGCCGACGTGTTGCCGCCGGAGCCGCTCATCGCAGTCAACGAGCGCTACGCTCGGCGCGATCAAGTCCTGTCGTCAGGCGATGAAGTCGCGATCATCCCTCCCGTTGCGGGCGGCTGAATGCGCACCGCGCTGACCGATCAACCGATCGACGCTGCGGCGCTCGTCGCTGAAGTTTCGCGCGAAGGGAACGGCGCAACGTTGCTGTTCATCGGCACCGTGCGCGATATCAACGACGGACGTTCGGTCACCGGTATCGAGTACAGCGCATACCGATCGATGGCCGAGCGCGAGATGGCCGACATCGTTCGCGAGGCGAGCGAACGGTTCGCGACGCCCGACATCGTCGTCGAGCACCGGCTCGGCGAACTAACGATCGGCGATGCAAGCGTCGCGATCGCGGTCGCGCACCCGCGTCGAGGCGCAGCGTATGACGCATCGCGATACGTGATCGAGCAACTCAAGAAGCGCGTGCCGATCTGGAAGTTGGAGCACTACCTCGACGGAACACGCGAGTGGGTGAACGCGAGTGGCCAGCACGTGGCGGAGCCTGCGCGATGACGGCCTCGACACACGAGTCGCATGCACCTGGACCGCAGCCGGCGCTGCGCGACCAATTCGGCCGCAGCATCGAGTACCTGCGCATTTCGGTCACGGATCGCTGCAACTTCCGCTGCCTTTACTGCATGCCCGAGACGGGAATGCAGTGGCTGCCCAAATCGGAGATTCTTTCGTACGAAGAGATCGCCGAAGTCGTGCGCCAGCTCGCGCCGCTCGGGTTGCGTCGTCTTCGAATTACAGGCGGTGAGCCAACCATTCGGCCGCAGCTCCATGAGTTGATTCGCATGCTGCACGCGGTTCCCGAGATCACCGACATCGCACTGTCGACGAATGGCGTTCGTCTTCCCGAGCTTGCGCCACTGCTTCGGGAAGTCGGCCTCGATCGCATCAACATGAGCGTCGACAGTCTTCGTGCCGAGCGCATTTCGCACATCGCGCGACGCAACCTCGGCTTCGATCCGGTGCGCGCCGCGCAGGCGGCGGAAGACGCGGGACTCGGTCCGATCAAGATCAACATGGTCGTCATGCGCGGCATCAACGACGATGAGATCGAGGACATCGCTCGCCTCACGTTGACGCATCCGTGGCATGTGCGCTTCATCGAGCTCATGCCCGTTGGCGACATGCGCGCGTTGACGTGGGAGCACGTCGTGCCGAGTGACGAGATACTTTCGCGGCTCAGGGCGATTGCGCCGCTTACTCCGAGCGCCGGACCAGAGCGCGGTAATGGACCCGCGGCGTACTACAAGTGGGCCGGTGCTGTCGGCAACATCGGCGTCATCACGCCGATGACGCACACGTATTGCGCGTCGTGCAACCGAGTTCGGCTCACGGCCGACGGTCGCCTCCGCACCTGCCTGTTCGGCGATCACGAGGTGGATTTGCGTACTCCACTGCGCGCCGGTGAGCAACTCGAGCCGCTCTTCCGTCAGGCCTTGGCTGACAAACCGAAGGAGCATCAGCTACTCAAGATGCAAATCGGCGGACTCCGAGCCCTGTCGCAAGTCGGCGGTTGAGAGCGGTGGAACGACGGAACCGTCTCCGCTAGGTTTCGCTTCGTACTCACCCCAAAAGCGAACTACTCATGGTCAACAAAATTACGGTCGTCGGCGCGGGCAACGTTGGCGCGACGACCGCGCAGCGTGTCGCCGAGAAAGAGTTGGCGGGCACGGTCGTGCTGGTCGACGTCGTCGAAGGAATTCCGCAGGGAAAAGGCCTCGACCAATGGCAGTCGGCGCCGATCGAGGGCTTCGATTCGCGCATCGTCGGCACAAACGGCTACGACGAGACGGCGGACTCGGACATCGTGATCATCACGGCGGGCATCGCTCGCAAGCCGGGCATGTCGCGTGATGATTTGCTCAACACCAATGCCGGTATTGTCAAGCAGGTGTCGGAGCAAGTGAAGAAGACGTCGCCCAAGGCAATCGTCATCGTCGTGTCGAATCCGCTCGATGTCATGTGCTACGTCGCGAAGGAAGTCACGGGTTTTCCACGCGAGCGAGTGCTCGGCATGGCGGGCGTCCTTGACACCGCGCGTTATCGCGGATTCCTCGCCGAAGCACTGGACGTCTCCGTGCGCGACATCCAAGCCATGGTTCTCGGCGGCCACGGCGACACTATGGTTCCGCTCATCTCGTACACCAGCGTCAGCGGCATTCCGGTCACGCAGCTCATGGATCGTGCGAAGCTGGACGCCATCGTCGACCGCACACGTAACGGCGGCGCCGAGATCGTGAAGCATCTCAAGACGGGTTCCGCGTACTATGCGCCGTCAGCCGGCGCGGTGCAGATGGCCGAGGCGATCGTGTTCAATCAGCGTCGCATTCTGCCGTGCGCCGCGTGGCTCGACGGTGAGTATGGCATGAAGGGTCTGTTCCTCGGCGTGCCGTGCAAGCTCGGGCGTAATGGTCTCGAGAAGATCATCGAAGTCGAGCTGACTGCTGACGAGCGCGCCGCGTTGACGAAGAGCGCCGATGCCGTGCGCGAGCCAATGCGCGCCGTGAAGCTCTAGCAGCGCGGAGCGCAATGTTTCTCGTCGCGTTCTATCGCTCGACGGTTGGTAAGAAGATCATCATGGGGATCACGGGCCTGATTGGCATCGGGTTCGTGATCCTGCACATGGCGGGCAACCTTCAAGCCTTCGTCAGTCAGGACAAGATCAACAGCTACGGCGCGCTGCTGCACGGGCCGCTCGCCGAGTTGACGTGGCTGGTCCGCATCATACTCATCGTCGCCGTTGTGCTGCACGTGCTCATGGCGTACCAGCTCACAATGCGGTCGCGTACCGCGCGGCCGATCGGTTATGAGCACAAGGAGCCGCAGGTATCGACGTTCGCATCACGCACGATGAAGTGGGGCGGCGTGCTGTTGCTGGTTTTCATCGTCCTTCATCTCCTGCATTTCACGACTGAGACGATCGATCCGGGCGGCTGGCGCGGCATGACCGACAACCAAGGTCATCGCGACGTCTACGGAAACATCATCGCGAGCTTTCGCATCTGGTGGGTCGCCGCGTTCTACATCATCGCGATGATCGCGCTCGGTTTGCATCTCTATCATGGCGCGTGGAGCTCCGTGCGGTCGCTCGGCTACGCGAAGTCTTCGGCCCATCCGTTACACCGGCGCATCGCGCTCGGTGTCGCTCTCGTGGTGTGGCTTGGGTTCACGATCGTTCCACTCGGCGTCATCGCCGGCGTCATCCGATAAGCCATGGAACTGAAGTCGAAGGTTCCCTCCGGTCCGCTCGAAAGGAAGTGGGACAAGCACCGCTTCGAGATGAAGCTCGTGAATCCCGCGAACAAGCGGAAATACACAGTGATCGTCGTTGGATCAGGCTTGGCCGGCGGCGCGGCCGCGGCCTCGCTCAGCGAGCTTGGATACAACGTCAAGTGCTTTTGCTTTCAGGACTCCCCGCGCCGCGCACATAGCATCGCCGCGCAAGGCGGCATCAACGCCGCGAAGAACTACCAGAACGACGGCGACAGCGTCTATCGACTGTTCTACGACACGATCAAAGGCGGCGACTTCCGCGCGCGCGAAGGCAACGTATACCGCCTCGCGGAGGTCAGCGTCAACATCATCGATCAATGCGTCGCCCAGGGCGTTCCGTTCGCGCGCGAGTATGGCGGGTTATTGGCGAATCGCTCGTTCGGTGGGGCGCAGGTTTCGCGAACGTTCTACGCGCGAGGTCAGACGGGACAACAACTATTGCTCGGCGCGTATCAGGCGCTCGAGAAGGAGATCGCGCGCGGCGGCGTGACGATGTTTCCCCGGACCGAGATGCTGGACTTGATCGTGGTCAATGGTCGCGCACGTGGGATCGTCACGCGAGACATGGTAACGGGGGCAATCGAGACGCACCTCGCCGATGCCGTCATCCTCGGCAGCGGCGGATACTCGAACGTCTTCTATCTATCGACGAACGCGAAAGGCTCGAACGCGACGGCGATCTGGCGTGCGTACAAGCGCGGTGCGGCATTCGCCAATCCATGCTTCACGCAGATTCACCCCACGTGCATTCCGGTGAGCGGCGAACATCAGTCGAAGCTCACGCTCATGAGTGAGTCGCTCCGCAACGACGGCCGCGTGTGGGTCCCGAAGCGAAAAGAAGATTGCGCAAAATCTCCGCGTGACATTCCGGAGCAGGATCGCGACTACTATCTCGAGCGAAAATATCCGAGCTTCGGCAACCTATCGCCGCGCGACATCGCGTCGCGCGCCGCGAAGGAAGTCTGCGACGAGGGACGCGGCGTTGGTCCTGGCGGACGCGGTGTGTATCTCGACTTCAGTGATGCGATCAAGCGCCTCGGCCAAGCGGCGATCACCGAGCGCTATGGGAACTTGTTCGAGATGTATGAACGCATCACCGACGAGAACCCCTATGAAGTGCCGATGCGTATCTATCCGGCCGCCCACTACACGATGGGCGGGCTATGGGTCGACTACAACTTGATGAGCACGATCCCGGGCTTGCACGTAATCGGCGAGGCCAATTTCTCGGATCACGGCGCAAACCGACTCGGGGCAAGCGCGTTGATGCAAGGCCTTGCCGACGGATACTTCGTCATGCCGCTCACGCTCGGTGATTACTTCGGATCGAACAGGCTCGAGCCAGTAACGACCGACAACCCTGAGGTCCGCGCAACGGAGGCCGCCGTTCGCGAGCGAACGGAGCGGCTGCTCGCAGTGAAGGGAACGCGCACCGTTGCCTCGATCCATCGTGAGCTCGGCAAGATCATGTGGGAGTACTGCGGCATGGCGCGCGACGCTGCTGGACTCAACAAGGCGCTGGAGCTCATTCCCAAATTGCGCGAAGAGTTCTGGCGCGACGTTCGCGTACTCGGGTCGGGACAGGAGCTCAACCAATCGCTCGAGCACGCCGGACGCTTGGCCGACTTCCTGGAGCTCGCCGAGTTGATGTGCCTCGACGCGTTGGACCGGGAGGAATCGTGCGGCGCGCATTTCCGGATCGAGCATCAGACGCCCGATGGCGAAGCACTGCGTCACGATGAGACGTTCGCATACGTGGCCGCATGGGAATACGCCGGCGACGGAAAAACGCCGATCCTCAACAAAGAGCCGCTCGTGTTCGAGAACGTCGCGCTGTCGCAGCGGAGCTATAAATGAACCTCATTTTGCACGTCTGGCGTCAGGCTAGTTCCGATTCGCCTGGAAAGATGGAACGCTACGAGGCGCGCGACGTCAGCCCGGACATGTCGTTCCTCGAGATGCTCGACGTCGTCAACGAAGGCTTGGTGGAAAGCGGCAAAGTGCCCATCGCATTCGACCACGATTGCCGCGAAGGGATTTGTGGTTCATGCGGCATGATGATCAACGGTGTCGCGCATGGTCCGATGAAGGGGACCGCGACCTGTCAGCTCCACATGCGCAGCTTCACCGACGGCGCCGAGGTGTATGTCGAACCGTGGCGATCGCGCGCGTTTCCAGTGATCAAAGATCTCGTGGTCAACCGGGGCGCATTGGACCGCATCATCGCGGCTGGCGGATTCATCAGCGTCCGCACCGGCAGCGCACAAGACGGAAACAACCTGCCGGTTGCCAAAGATGCCGCTGAGGACGCGATGGATGCCGCGGCTTGCATTGGTTGCGGCGCGTGCGTTGCCGCGTGCCCGAACGGGTCAGCGTCTCTCTTCACGGCCGCGAAGATCTCGCACCTCGGGCTGCTGCCACAGGGCCAACCGGAGCGGCAGCGTCGCGCGGCTCGCATGGTCGCGCAAATGGATGCCGAGGGCTTCGGGCACTGCACGCTCTACGGCGAGTGTCAGGAGGCATGCCCCAAGGAGATCAGCATCGACACCATTGCGCGCATGAACCACGACTTCATCACCGCCACGCTCGCGACGCGCGAGGAGAAATCACTCGGCGGCGTCGGCTGAGCGTGACTTGGTGACCGTTTCGAGGGTGGTCAGAGCCTGGGCAGGGTGACGCCGACCTGACTCTGGTACTTTCCGCCCTTGTCCTTGTATGAGATCTCTGGTTCTTCTTCGCCGCGGAAGAACAGCACCTGCGCGATGCCTTCGTTCGCGTAGATCTTTGCCGGGAGCGGCGTGGTGTTCGAGATCTCGAGCGTCACGTAGCCCTCCCATTCCGGCTCGAGCGGCGTGACGTTGGTGATGATGCCGCAGCGCGCATAGGTCGATTTGCCGACCGTGACGGTCAGGATGTTTCGCGGGATGCGGAAATATTCGACCGACCGGGCCAGCGCGAAGGAATTCGGCGGCACGATGCAGACCTCGCCGTCGTATTCGACGAACGACTTTGGGTCGAACGCTTTGGGGTCGACGATCGAGTTCAAGACGTTCGTGAAGATCCGGAACTCGCCGGCGACGCGCATGTCGTAGCCGTATGAGCTGACGCCGTACGAAATCACGCCCTTGCGGACCTGCCGGTCCTCGAATGGTTCGATCATTCCATGCTCGCGGGCCATTCGCGAGATCCAGCGGTCGGCCATGATCATAGAAGCAGGGTGGAGGGTTGGGGGTGGACGGAGGGGACGGTGCGCGGCGCATTGCGCCGCCCAACAGCATGCTGAGCTGCATTGAAAGTACATCCATGCCGTTCTGCGCCGAAGGCGCACACATTTCCTCCGTCATCCGCCCTCCACGCTGTTGTTGTCGTTGTCATCGTTGACCCGTTAAAGCGGCGTGGATAACTTTCCGCGGCTGGACTTAGTGAAAGTTTTCACGAAGTTGGGAGACTCATGCTCCACACGTACTTCCCAGTCCTGCTTCTGCTCGGCTTCGTCATCATCAACGCGGTGATGATGTTGGGCCTCTCCCACCTTACGCTTCGTCCCCGACCGAGCCCCGTCAAACAGGTTCCGTACGAGTCGGGCATGCCGCCGCTTGGCGACGCGCACGAGCGCTTCTCCGTCAAGTTCTACATGGTGGCGGTGTTGTTCATCATCTTCGACATCGAAACCGTTTTCATGATCCCATGGGGCGCGTACTACCGACAACTGTCGTGCGCGGTTCCACTGGCGACGGGCAATTGCCCGACGGGGCAGCTTTCGCTGTTCGGCCTGTCCGAGATGATCGTGTTCATGCTGATTCTGCTGGTTGGTTTTATCTACGTTTGGAAGAAGGGAGCGCTTCAATGGGATTGAGTCCACGCCCTGACACGCGACTGATCGATACTTCGAGCAACGAACCCTGGATCACGACGAAGCTCGATGCGTTCGTAAACTGGGGCCGAAAGAATTCATTGTGGCCGATGCCGTTCGGTACGGCCTGTTGCGCCATCGAGTTCATGGCAACGGCGGCAAGCAAGTACGACTTGGCGCGCTTCGGTATGGAGCGACAGGCTTTCTCGCCACGCCAAGCCGATCTCCTCATCTGCGCCGGTCGAGTTCCGTTCAAGCTCGCGCCGGTCCTTCGCCGAATCTGGCAGCAGATGCCGCAGCCCAAATGGTGCATCTCGATGGGCGCGTGCGCGTCGACCGGCGGCATGTTCGACAACTATGCGGTCGTGCAGGGCATCGACAGCATCATTCCGGTCGATGTCTACGTGCCGGGTTGTCCGCCGCGTCCGGAAGGGCTGCTCTACGGCATCATGATGCTGCAGAAGAAGGTCGCCAACGAGCGATCGGGCGATACGTCGCTGCGCAACGAGATGGAGCCGGATCCGGACACGCAGCTCTACATTCCGCCCTCGGTCATCGACGAGGTGTCGGAGCCATTCGGCAACTCCATTCACCAGACGCGCTCGGGCTTGTGAACGAAGGCGACGCAGTGAACGGAGTGAACCGCGACGGGAGCTTCGCGCCGGTCATCGCCGGCAGCGCGCTCGGCGCAACAGCGTCGGCCCCGGCGACGCCTCGGAATGTCCCGAATCGCGGCGGCGCGCCAAACGAATCCATCGAACCGATGCGGCAGCGGTTCGGCGCCGCCGTGCGACGCGTCGACGTCGTCTGGGGCGAGACGACGGTCATCGTCGATCCGGCCAGAGTCCACGACGTCATTCGTTGGTTGCACGACGACCCGTCGCAGCGCTACGACTATCTCTCGGATGTTACTGCGGTCGAGTTTCGTGACCTCGAGCAGCCGCTCGAGGTGGTGTGGCATCTGCGCTCGCTGCCATATCGCCGGTTCATCCGCATCAAGGTGTTGCTCGAGCGCGGCGCCGCGCTCGAGGTTCCGAGCGTGTGGGACATTTACAAAGGTGCCGATTGGTTGGAGCGAGAGTGCTACGACATGTTCGGCATCAAGTTCGCCGGGCACCCGGACCTCCGCCGCCTCCTGATGTGGGAGCAGTACAACGAAGGCTTTCCACTCCGAAAGGACTTTCCATTGCGCGGCCGGTTCAGTCGGTCGGAGCAGCTGCGTCAGGCGCTCGCGGCGAATCCGGAGGCGCGGTACTCGAAAGAAGAGCTTTCGATCGCCGACGCGTTCGAGGATTTGCCGGCCGATATGCGGCGCCGCTTGACCACGGGCGAGCGCACGGGCGAGTAACTGAGTCATTATGGCAACGACGAAGCGAACTGTTGAAGTGGAGCTGTCGACGACGGGCTTGGATGCGCAGGGTCGTCCCCAGCGCGTTCCGTTGGCCGTGGACGAAGGCGGCAACGTGCTCACAATGGACGCGCCGCCCGGCATCGAGCCGGATCTGTCTGGTGAGCATATGCTCATCAACCTGGGACCGCAGCATCCGGCAACGCACGGCGTGTTGCGCCTGGTGCTCGAGCTCGATGGAGAGACGGTCGTACGGTGCATCCCGCACGTCGGGTACCTCCACTGCGGCTTCGAGAAGATCGGCGAGTATCGGCAGTACAATCAGATCATCCCGTGGACCGATCGTGAGGATTATCTCAACTCGCCCGGCAACAACGTCGCCTTCTCGCTCGGCGCCGAACGGTTGTTCGGCATCGACATCACGGAGCGATGCAAGGTGCTGCGGGTCATCGCGTGCGAGCTGTCGCGCATCATCTCGCACTTGGTGTGGCTCGGCACGACGTGCATCGACATCGGTGCGTTCACGCCGTTCCTCTGGGCGTTTCAGCAGCGGGAAGAAGTCTACGAGATGCTGGAGATGTGGATCGGCGCCCGGCTGACGACATCGCTCACGCGTGTCGGCGGCATGGGCGCCGACATTCCCGACGGCTTCACGGAGAAGCTTTCCGCATTCGTGCGTGGATTTCCGAAGGTCGTCGACGAGATCGATCGCGTCATCACACGCAACGGCATCTGGGTTGGGCGCACGGTCGGACTCGGCGTGATGTCGCCGGAAGAAGCGGTGAACTACGGACTCTCGGGCCCGATGGTGCGCGCGTCGGGCGTCGCGTACGACGTGCGCAAGGACTTCCCGTATCTGGACTACGAGACGTACGACTTCGATGTCCCAGTCGGGACGAACGGCGACGTCTACGATCGGTTCCTCGTTCGCATGGAAGAGCTGCGTCAGTCGACGCGTATCCTGGACCAAGCGCTCAAGCGTCTGCCCGACGGACCGGTGAACGTCGACGACCATCGCGTCATTCTGCCGCCGAAGAGCAAAGCAACGAGCGACATGGAATCCATGATCCATCACTTCAAGCAAGTAATGGAAGGTCCGCGCCCGTCGATTGGCGAATGCTACGTCGCCGTCGAGAGTCCGAAGGGCGAGAAAGGCTACTACATGGTTTCCGACGGCTCGTCGAAACCCGTGCGGTGGCGCATTCGACCGCCGTCGTTCGTGAATCTGTCGGCAATTCCGCGTATGGTCGAAGGCCACCTCTTGTCCGACGTCATCGCCATCAACGCGTCGATCGACATCGTGATGGGAGAGATCGATCGATGAGCAATCATGTCCACGCGGAGTACGCACCGGTATTCGCCCCAGGCAGCGCACGTCGCAAAGAATTGGACGAAGTGCTCTCGCGCTATCCGACGAAGATGGCAGCGCTCCTCCCGGCCTTATGGATGGTGCAGCACGAGCACGGGTGGGTGAGCGATGAAGGCATGGCCGAAGTGGCCGGCGTTCTCGATCTCACGCCGGCGTACGTGAAGGGCGTCGTCACCTTTTACACGATGTACCATCAGCATCCCGTCGGAAAGCATTTCATCCAGGTGTGCACCACGTCGCCATGCAATGTCTGTGGCGCTGAAGCCGTGGTCGACTCGCTCCTGCGACATACGGGCTGTCTCGAGCTCGGTCAAACCTCACCCGACGGTAAGTACACGGTGATCGAGGTCGAATGCCTCGGCGCGTGCGGCTTCGCGACGCCGATCATGATCAATGAGGATTTCATCGAGTCGGTGACGCCGGAGAACGTTCCTCAGATTCTCGGAGCGCTCGAGTAACGCAATGGGATATCCGCACAAATCAGACGCGCGCGAAACGGCCGTCCTCTCCGAATTTTTCGGTGTGAAGGAGGCGACGACGCTCGACGGTTGGAAGAAGCGCGGTGGCTATACAGCGCTTCAGAAATGTCTCGGCATGGCACCGGGCGATATCGTGACTGTGGTCAAGGATTCGGGACTTCGTGGACGCGGCGGCGCCGGTTTTCCCACCGGCGTGAAGTGGTCGTTCATGAAGCCGGGCGACGGAAAGCCACACTATCTCTGCTGCAACGCTGACGAATCCGAGCCAGGCACATTCAAGGATCGCGAGATCATGCGGTGGACACCGCACGCGCTCATTGAAGGTTGCGCGATCGGCTCCTATGCCATCGGCGCCGAGACGTGCTACATCTACATTCGCGGCGAGTTCACCGAGCCGATCGTGCGCGTGGAAGCGGCCCTCAAGGAGTGCTACGCGGCGGGCATCCTCGGTAAGAATGCGATGGGCTCCGGCAAGACGATCAACATCTACGTCCACCGAGGCGCCGGCGCGTACATCTGCGGGGAAGAAACCGCGTTGATGAATTCGCTCGAGGGCAAGCGGGGCAACCCGCGCATCAAGCCCCCGTTTCCGGCAGTATCTGGCGTGTTCGCGTCGCCCACGACGATCAACAATGTCGAAACGCTCGCCGCGGTGCCGCACATCATCAACAATGGCGCGGCGTGGTACAAGCAATGGATGCGCGCCGACAACCCGAAGAGCACGGGCACCAAGCTCTATTCGGTGTGCGGCAACATCCAGCGGCCGGGAAACTATGAAGTGCCCATGGGCTTTCCGTTCAAGGACTTCTTATATGATCTCTGCGGCGGACCGCTGCCGGGCCGGAAGTTCAGGGCGATCATTCCGGGCGGCATCTCGGTTCCAATTCAAACAGTCGACGAAGCCGAAGCGAGCTTGATGGACTACGAAGGGTTCGTCGCGCAGGGAACCATGCTCGGCTCCGGCGGCGTGATCGTGTTCGATGACGCGCAGAATCTGGTCAAGCAGATCGCGCGAGCCGCGCGATTCTTTGCGCACGAGAGCTGCGCGCAATGCACGCAGTGCCGCGAAGGCACGGCGTGGACGACCAAGATTCTCGAGCGCATCGTCGCCGGCGACGGCACGCCGGAAGATCTCGACACACTGCTCGAGATCGGCGAGAACATGACCGGCAAAACGATCTGCGTGCTCAGCGACTCGTGCGCGACGCCGGTCATATCAGGCATCAAGAAATTCCGCGGAGACTTCGAAGCGTTGATCAAAAAGAAGAAGCACTTCCTCGTGCCGGCGGTGGCCTGATGGCTGACATGATCAATCTCACCATCGAGGGACGGCAGGTGAGCGTCCCCGCTGGCACGTCGATCCTCGAGGCCGCCAAGTACGCGGGCGTACTGGTTCCGCACTACTGCTACCATCCCGGACTACCGGTCGCCGGCGTGTGTCGCATGTGCTTGGTCGAGGTCGAGAAGGCGCCTAAGCTCGCACCGTCGTGCGCGACGGCAGCGGCCGAAGGTCAAGTCGTTCACGTGCATTCGGAGAAAGCGCTCGAGGCACGCAAAGGCGTGCTCGAGATGCTGCTCATCAACCATCCGCTCGATTGTCCAATCTGCGATCAAGCGGGCGAGTGCGAGCTCCAGGATTACACGTATCGTGAAGGCCGCGCCGAAGGGCGTTATCGCGACCCGAAGCGCTTCAACCCGGTGGAGGATTTTGGCGGCGACGTGATGTACACGCCGAATCGCTGCATTCTCTGCACGCGGTGCGTTCGCTTCATGGAAGACGTCGCGAAGGATCCGGTGCTGAACGTCAGCGAGCGTGGCGATCGCGCCGTCATTGGAAAGTTCGAAGGGGAAGACCTCACCCATCCGTGGGCCGGCAACGTCATCGAGCTGTGTCCGGTCGGTGCGCTACTCTCGAAGGATTCGCTCAACAAGGCGCGCGCGTGGGAACTTGATCGAACCGCGTCGGTGTGCCCGAACTGCACGCAGGGCTGCAACATGATCGTCGAGACGCGTGACAACACCGTGATTCGTCTTCGTCCGCGTCCGAACGACGATGTGAACAAGTACTTCATGTGCGACCACGGTCGACTGAATTATCGCTGGATGAATCGCCAGGACCGCGTCGACGTCCCAATGGTGCGGCACGGTGCAACGCTCAACGGCACCGATTGGCAGCTTGCGATCAGTGAGGCCGCGCGGATCCTGGCAGGCAAGCGCGCGTTCGTGCTTGCGTCGCCGATGCTCTCGAACGAGGCGCTGTACCTGTTGTCCGAGCTGATCAAGAAGACAAGCGGCGCTGGCGCATTCCGCGTCGAGCAAGGGGACGAAGCGCCGTTGGTTGGCGTCGAAGATCTTGCACTGCGCCGCGATCGCGCCGCCAACGTCCGAGGCGCCGAGCTGCTTGGCTTCATGAACAGCGCGACTCCATTGTCGACGCTCACCAGCGGCGACGTGCTCGTCGTGGCCGACGAAGAGTTGGCCGGCGTCGATGTGCCGGACATCCCCAAGGCGAGCGCGATCATCGTCATCGGCACGACGCTGCCAGCCTGGGCGCGACACGCGGCCGCAGTTGTGTTGCCAATCGCGAACTTCGTCGAGGAGGAAGGAACGTTCACCAACCTCCGCGGACGCGTTCAGCGGTTCATGCAAGCGAAAGCCGCACCCGGATTCGCCCGACCAAGCTGGTATGTGCTCGCGGATTTGCTGACCGCCGTCGGCGCGCGCAGTAACTACTCGCTCGCCAGCGAGGTCTTCGGCGCACTGGCGGCAGCGCACCCTGAATTCGCCGGCATGAGCTACGACGCGTTGGCGCTCAAAGGCAAAGCCATCGCCGGCGCTGACATCGCAGCGGGAGCGACTGCATGATCGCCCTCGCGCTCAATGCCTTTGTCCAAGGCGCCACGCAGGCCAATGGTCTCGAGCACTTGCCGCCTCCGCCAAGCGGAGGCGCGTGGTTCTTGGCGACGGTGGTGAAGCTGCTGCTGACCTTCACGATCTACATGATCGGCGTCATGATGGTCATTTGGCTCGAGCGGCGCGTCTGCGCGTTCATTCAGGATCGTCGCGGACCGAATCGCGTGGGACCACATGGCCTTTTGCAGTCCGTGGCCGACGGCGTCAAGAACATTATGAAGGAAGAGACGTATCCGTCGCAGGCGTACCTGCCACTATTCGTTCTCGCGCCGGTGATGTCGTTCATCCCGGCGCTACTCACGTGGTCGGTGATTCCATACGGCGCGCCGTGGGAGTCGCAGTGGGGAACGATCGACACCGCGCTCGCCCCGATGCCGATCGGGTTCCTGTTCATTCTCGCCATCGGGTCCCTTGGCGTGTACGGGATCGTGCTCGCCGGCTGGTCGTCGAACAACAAGTACTCGCTGCTCGGTGGATTGCGCTCGAGCGCGCAAATGATCTCATATGAGATCGCGATGGGCATGTCGACGATTCCGGTGCTCATTCTCGCCGGCAACGTGTCGCTCGATCGTATCGTGTCGCAGCAAGGCGGCTGGGGACTGCACTGGAACGCGATCAACTGTACGATCGCGTGGTTCATCTTCATGATCGCCGCTTTCGCCGAGACGAACCGGCTGCCGTTCGATCTCCCCGAGGCGGAATCGGAGCTCGTCGCCGGCTACCACTCCGAGTACAGCGCGATGAAGTTCTCGATGTTCTTCATCGCCGAGTACGCGAATATGATGACGGCGAGCGCGCTGATGGCGACGCTGTTCTTCGGCGGCTGGGACATTCCCTTCACGATGTGGGACAACGTCGCGCCGCACACGCTTCTCAAGACCTTGGTCACGTTCGCGTTCTTCTGGCTGAAGATCATGGTCTTCGTCTTCATCTATATCTGGGTCCGCTGGACGCTGCCACGATTCCGATACGATCAGCTGATGGCGCTCGGATGGAAGTTCATGCTGCCGACCGCTCTCACGTACATCGTGGTGATCGCCGGCGCGACGCTCGGACTCGAGTTCGCCGGGTTCCATCCCGACTCCTGGCAATTCGCGATCGCCATGCTCGTGATCAACGTGGTGCTCACGGGAATCCTGTTCGGCCTGATCGACCGTGGGCGGCTCATCAGCCCGTCGTACTCACGTCTCGACAAACGCAATCTCGACAAGCTCCGCCGTGCGCGATTCGACCGCGCTCGCTTCGAGCCTGTAACCAGTGAAGGGGGAGCGGACTGATGGCCATCGGAGTGAAGGTGCTCGAACGGCCCATTGCGCAGACGAGCTACGTGCGCGCCACCCTGCAAGGCATGGGGCTCACGCTGTCGCACATCTTTCGCGAGAAAGTGACGTACCAGTATCCGGAAGAGAAATGGTCGCTCTCGCCGCGATGGCGGGGTACGCACCGGATGCTCACGAACGAAGACGGCAAAGCCAAGTGTGTCGCCTGCGGGCTTTGCCCGACGGTTTGCCCGGCCAATTGCATCAAGCTCGTGCCGGGCGAGGACGAGAACGGCAATCGATACCCGCTGGTGTTCGAGATCGACGAGTTCCGTTGCATCTTCTGCGGCTACTGTCAGGAAGTCTGCCCGGAGGAGGCGATCCACGTCGGCCGGCATTACGAGAACTCTGAATACAGCCGCGAAGGATTCGTCTACGACCTCGAGCGATTGATGGCGCAGACGCATCCGGTGTGCGAGATGTGGGACCCCGCCGACCCAAAGGGCGAGTGATGGTCGTGCAAGACATGCCTCACGGGACGCTCCCGCTCCTCTACACGTTCCACTTCTATCTATTCGGGATGATTGCCATCGTCTCGGCGCTGCTCTTCGTCACGCGGAAGAGCCCCGTTGCCGCGGCGCTTTGGCTCGTCAACACGATGTTCAGCTTGGCCGCGCTCTACGTGATGCTCGATGCCCAGTTCATCGGCGTCATTCAGGTGCTGGTCTACGCCGGCGCGATCATGGTCGTGTTTCTGTTCGTGATCATGCTGCTCAATCTGGGACAGGGAGTGGTGGGCGATGCGCGCGGACTCGGCTGGAAGTTGGTTGCCGGTGCCGTAGGCGTCGCCCTGTTGGCCCAGATCTTCGCGCTCACCCGATCGCGAACGCCGATCAATCTCACGCTGCCAGCCGGCTACACGGCGCAGCAGGTCGAACGCACGGGCGCGATCACGCCCATCGCCGGTCCGCTGTTCAATGAATACTTGCTTGCATTCGAAGTAACGAGCGTTCTGCTCCTCGCGGCAATTGTCGGTGCCGTGGTCCTCGGAAAACAGAGAGGCGAAGGCGATGCTGGCTGAGGCCCTCTTCTTCTCGGCGGTCTTGTTCACGATCGGAGTCGTCGGCGTGCTCACGCGTCGCAACGCGATCATCGTGTTCATGTGCGTCGAGCTGATGCTCAACGCGGTGAACCTGACATTCGTCGCGTTCGCGCAGGCATATGGCGCGGCCGGCCAAGTGTTCGTCTTCTTCGTGATGACGGTCGCCGCGGCCGAGGCCGCGGTTGGGTTGGCAATCATCATCGCGTTGTTCCGCCATCGACAAACCGTCGACCTTCAGAACATCAACCTGCTCAAAGGCTGATGCTTCCTCTCTTGCAGGCTGCCGCGACCGCGGGCACACATCCACTCACCGGGACGATCGCGGAGTGGGTCTGGTTGGTTCCGCTGCTCCCGCTGCTCGGTTTCGTCATCAACGGCGCGCTGTCGCTGGCCAGCGTGTTTCACGCCGGCCCTGCCGATCCGACGCTTGCGCATGGCGAAGGACACGGCGTCGACGACGGTGGACACGGACACCCGGCGGCGCACGACGACGATGCGCACGGCGCGACGGGCGACGATCATCATCCCGTGGTGCGACACCGCTTCGCCGGCGTGGCGAGCATCGTCGGTCCGGGCGTACTGATTCTCTCATTCCTGCTGACCGTCGCGATCTTCCTGGCGATGCGCGGAGCGGGAGAGATGACCGCGCCGTTCGTTCAACGCTATTTCTCGTGGATGCCCGTCGGCGACATGCACATCGACGCGGCCTTCCAGCTCGACCAGCTGTCGATGATGATGATGCTCGTGATAACGGGTGTCGGGATGCTGATCCATCTGTTCAGCATCGGCTACATGCAGGACGACCCTGGCTACCCGCGCTTCTTTGCGTACCTGAATCTGTTCGTTTTCTTCATGTTGGTGCTCGTGCTTGCCGGCAACTACCCGCTGTTGTTCATCGGATGGGAAGGCGTTGGCGTCTGCTCGTATCTGCTGATTGGATTCTGGTTCAGCGACAAGGTGAACTCCGACGCGGGCAAGAAGGCATTCATCGTGAACCGCATCGGCGACGTCGGGTTCCTGATCGCGATGTTCATGATGTTCGCCAACATGCACGCGTTGGATTTCACCGGTGTCCGCGAGGGCGCAGCGTCATTGCCGTTCGGCGGGATCGTCGTTACGACGATCTGTCTGTTCTTGTTCTTGGGATGCGCGGGTAAGAGCGCGCAAATCCCGCTGTACACCTGGTTGCCCGACGCCATGGCCGGTCCGACTCCGGTCTCGGCATTGATCCACGCTGCGACGATGGTCACGGCGGGCGTCTATCTGATCGCGCGGACAAACGTGTTGTTCTCGATGGCGCCGGTCGCGCAGCTCGTCGTCGTCATCATCGGTGCTCTCACGGCGATCTTTGCGGCGTCGATTGGTCTCAAGCAGTGGGACATCAAGAAGGTGCTCGCGTATTCGACCGTCTCGCAGCTCGGCTACATGTTCATCGGCGTTGGATCGGGCGCGTATGTCAGTGGGCTTTTCCACCTCGTGACGCATGCCTTCTTCAAGGCGCTGTTGTTCCTCGGATCCGGCTCGGTGATTTTCGCGATGCACCGAGCGTATCACCACACCGACAACCATGACGACGCGCAGGACATGCGCAACATGGGTGGACTCAAGCAGTACATGCCGGTGACGTTCTGGTTGATGTGGATCGCAACGCTTGCCATCGCCGGGATTCCGCCGTTCGCTGGCTTCTTCTCGAAGGACGAGATCCTGGGCGGACTCTTCGCGCGCGCGCAGCATTCGACGATCGCGAGCGCATCGTTGTTCGGCATCCCGGGAAGCGGCTGGCTCTATTTCGCATATCTGCTGGGGCTCGTCGCCGCGTTCATGACGGCGACGTACATGACCCGGATGATGATCTATACCTTCCACGGCCCGAATCGGACTGGCGAGAAGGAGCGCGGCTATTTGGCGGAGGCGCCGTGGATCATGACGGGCCCGCTCGTCGTGCTTGGCATTCTCAGCGCGATCGGCGGATGGCTCAACCTGCCGGAGTTCGCGCCGCTCGGCAAAGTCGGTGGTCTCGAGCACTGGCTCGATCCAGTGGTTGGAGAATCGACGGCGCGCGTCATTGCAGGGGCCGGCGAGACATCGACGAGCCTCGAGTACACACTGGTGGGCGTCGCCATCCTGATCGCGGTTGGAGGCATCGCGCTCGCATGGACGCGACTCGATCCTCAGACGCTTGTGCCGAAGCGCGATGCCGCGCCGGAAGAAGGCTTCGAGAAAGTGCTCGTCAACAAGTACTACGTCGATGAGATCTACGACAAGACGATCGTGGAGCCTGTTGTCGGGGTCTCGCGCGGCCTGCTGTGGCGCGGCATCGACGCTGGGCTCATCGACGGCGTCGGCGTCAACGGCAGTGCCTATCTGGCGCGCTTCGTCGGATGGATCGGCTCGCAGTTTCAGTCCGGCCAGCTCGGCACCTATGCCTGGGTGCTGGTCGCGGGCGTCCTGGCAGTCTTGGGCGCGTTCAGCATTCGATGATCACGACTGACTAATACATGAACGCTCTGCTGACGTCCATCGGATACACGCACTGGATTCTGCCAGCGCTCCTGATCGTTCCGCTCATTGGTGCGGCGGTGATCTGGCTGCTCGGCGCACGGAGTAAGGGCGCGGCCGGCGATGAGGTGGCTAGCGGTGTCGCGTCAACGCCGCGAATGGTCGCGCTGCTCACATTCGCGGTCGAGTTCGTCGTGTCGCTCGGCTTGTGGTGGAGCTTCGATCCCGGGAACAACGCGTGGCAGTCCGTCGTCGACTACGCGTGGATTCCATCGTGGGGCATTCGCTTCACGATCGGCGTCGACGGCATCGCGGTGATGATGGTGCTGCTGACGACCTTCATCATGCTGCTCGCCGTCGGCGGAAGCTGGACGAGCATTCGCGCCCGATCGCACAGCTATTACGCCTTGCTGCTCGTGCTGACGACGGGCATGCTCGGCGTGTTTCTCTCGCTCGATCTCTTCCTCTTCTACGTGATGTGGGAAGTGATGCTGATCCCGATGTACTTCATCATCGGGATCTGGGGCGGCGACCGTCGCATTTACGCGAGCCTCAAGTTCTTCATTTACACGATGGTCGGATCGTTGCTGATGCTCGTCGCGATCATCTATCTCGGACTTGCGGCGCGCGATCCAGCCACGGGGATTCCGACGTTCGCCTACGACTACGTTCTGCAAAACGCGATGGTTACGTCCACCGCCGCCAAGTGGTTGTTCGGCGCGTTCTTCTTGGCGTTCGCGGTGAAGGTTCCGATGTTCCCGTTCCACACCTGGCTCCCGGACGCCCACGTCGAAGCGCCGACAGCCGGCTCGGTGGTGCTGGCGAGCATCATGCTAAAGCTCGGAACCTTCGGCTTTCTGCGGCTCGCGGTACCGCTGTTTCCGAGTGCGGCGATGGATCCGACGATCCGCGGCATCATCCTCGGACTCGCGGTCATCGGCATCGTTTACGGCGCGCTCGTTTCGCTCGTGCAGCCGGATTTCAAGAAGCTCGTCGCGTACTCGTCGGTGAGCCACCTCGGGTTCGTGATGCTCGGCATCTTCGCGCTGACCGTACAGAGCGTCCAAGGCGCGCTCATGGTGATGATCAATCACGGCATCTCGACAGGCGCGCTGTTCTTCCTGATCGGCATGATCTACGAGCGTCGGCACACGCGTTTGATCGACGCCTACGGCGGTATCGCGCGCGTCGTGCCGATGTTCGCCGCCATACTGACCATCGTAACGTTCAGCAGCATCGGCGTACCAGGGACCAATGGATTCATCGGTGAATTCTTGGTCTTGCTCGGTTCATTCCAGACGCAGCCTGTTCTCTCCGTCATCGCGACGACGGTTGTCATCATCTCGGCCGCGTATCTGCTGTGGGCCATTCAGCGCATTCTGTTCAATCCGCTCGACAAGCGAGAGAACGAGCATATTCCGGATCTCAACCGGCGTGAGCTCGCGATCATGGTTCCCCTCGTCGCGGCGATCGTATGGCTCGGCGTGTATCCAGCCCCGGTCCTTCGGCGCATGGAAGGCGCGGCCACGAAGTTCGTCAACATGGTCGACGCACGGCGCAATCTGTTGACCACCGGCGTCGCC
>Ga0207695_10001852_pt1 | contig 33158 bp, 27 predicted proteins | sample KBSC54metaG_FD_184354 | JGI IMG/M metagenome (GOLD analysis project Ga0207695, IMG submission 184354) | Corn rhizosphere microbial communities from Kellogg Biological Station, Michigan, USA - KBS C5-4 metaG (SPAdes) (version 2) | ecosystem: Host-associated > Plants > Roots > Rhizosphere > Soil... | reverse complement strand
CGCGCTCCTGCGCCTTGTCGCGCAGAGCGCGGGTCGAATCGATGCGCTTCTCGACTGAGCGAACGCTCGTGAGATATTCATCCAGCTTGGCCTTGTCGGAACTGCTCACCTGCTGACTGAGCCTTTTAGCCTCGCTACTCACACGATCGAGAATGCTCTTGTTGCGCTGGCTGCCTTTGTTATCGAACAGGCTGTCGAAGGCCAGCGATGGATATTCTTCCAGAGGCACCGGCGAAGTCGCCGTCTCCCAGGAAATGTGCGAGCTGTAGGCCATCGAGAAATTAGTTTCGTGATAGCCGGTCACCGGCTGCTCGCAGCCGAGCACCATACTGGGCTGAACCGTCTGATCGCCCAGATGAGTCGCCAGCACCTGATCCATGCTGACACCGCCGTGCAGCTCGGCACCTTTGGTCAGATGCGCGCCGGAAAGCAGGTTGCCGGTCTGACCCGGATGAATGCCGACGCCGGTCGAAGCTTTGTTGAATAGACCGGTGATGAAGTTCATCTTGGTCTTGACCTTCTCCATCGGCTCCAGGCTCTTGCCCAGTTCCATTTGCGCGCCGCTGCCCTTGGCCCACCAGTGCTTGGCATTGATGCCATCGGCCATGAACACGACGGCAAATCGCTTGGGAAGCGCAGTGGCTGCGGCGGCTGATGCATCCGCAGTGACCGTGTCCGCACCGAAAGCGTTGATCGATTCCAGCCACGGCAGCGCCATGACGACACCCGCGCCCTGAAGCATGGTTCGGCGGGAGATTCGTGCACGATGGGCTTTTTGTCGATCGGTCATGGCTTTCAACCTCTGGCCAAAGCGCCTTTGCCGCGCTTATTCAAAAACTGCGGGCTGGTCACAATCGTTTCTACCAATTTGCTGAAGCGATAGTTGTTGGCCTGCAGTGAATTTTGCATCTGTTCCAGGAGCAGGTCATCGGACGGCAGCAGCGTCCGCCCGAGGGCATACGCCAGCAGCTTCTGATCGAGATTGTCGATAAAGTCATCCTGCCGCTGGGTGCGGATGTATTGCAGAAGGCCTTCGAGACCGGTGCCGTCGCTACCATCAGGAAACGTGGCATGGTTCTCGACCGGCTTTCCGCCCAAATCCAGTTTGCGCAATTCACCGATCGGTCCGAATCCTTCAAACGAAAGTCCGATCGAATCGAAATGCTCATGACACGTCGCGCAGGCCCGATCTTGACGATGCTGCGCCAGAATCTGCGGCAAGGTCAGATTGCCAAGTTTCGATTCATCCGTCGGCAAGGCCGGGACATTCGGTGGCGGCGGCGCGATTTCTTCGCCGAGCACTCGCTTGACCAGCCAATTGCCGCGCTTCACGGGACTTGTGCGAAGGCCGGGGGAATTTTGCGTGAGGAAGACGGCCATCGGAAGCAATCCGCCACGCTGATATTTGTGGGCATTGTCGATGCGCACCCAATCATCGCCTGATCCATCCGGCTCGGGCATTCCATAATGTCGGGCGAGCTGCGGATTCACGAACGTGTAATTGCCATAGAGGCAATCCAGCACCGAGCAATCTTCGCGAACCAGATTGGTGATGAAGTGGATCGGCTCCTGGTACATCGCCTCGCGCAGATCGTTATCGAAGGTCTTGAAGCGATCGCGATCGACGCCGTTGTGTTGCTCGAATCGGCGGAAGTCGAGCCAGTTGCCGCCAAACTCCGTGGCGAAATCGACGATACGCGGATCGCGCATCATCCGCCGCGCCTGCGCCACCAGAACTTCCGGCTTATGCAAATCCCCCGCCGCGGCATGATCGAGCAATTCCTTATCCGGCATGCTCGACCACAGGAAACAACTCAGCCGGCTGGCAAGCTCATAATCGCTCAGCGGCACCACGCCATTGCTGGCCGGCGTCGCGGTGTACTGGTAGCAGAAGTAAGGCGACATCAGGATGCTCACCAGCGTGTCGCGGATGGCATCTTCATGATCCAGATGATCCTGCGTGCGCAGCGATTGATAAAACGCCGCGATGTCATTGCGCTCGCTGGGCAAGAGCGGGCGTCGATAGGCGCGCTGAGCGAGATCCTGTAACGCCGCCACATCTTTTGGCTGCGCCGCTTCGCGTGCCCGATCGAGCCAGCGCGCGGCGTCATTCATCTCATCGAAGTATTCTTCAATCGCCTTGATCGCGACTGGGTTGTCCTCGTCCGCGTTGGCCTTGGCCAAAAAAGCGGCTTTAACGCGTGGAAGTTTCTCGGCCGAAAGAATGTCCCGCTCCTCGGCCCGGACGAAATCAAAATCGGTCGTCCGCATGAATCGCGAATCGCTGCGCTCGAACCAGATCATCCCCTGGAAGGTCCGCCGCGGAACATCAGCGATGTAATCCAGCTCCTTCCAAAGCGTGTCGAGCTGCGCCTTCTGCGGAGGATCGAGAATCAAATCGCACAGCGGCTCATCATCGCGGAAATACCCCATCTGGCTATGAAACCCGGCACTCAGCAGCCGGCCGGTCAGCTTCGCTTCCTTTTTTTGGTCGAGATAAATCCGGGCGCGCTCGGTCACAACAAATTCGTCGGGAATCACAGCACAAAATCGCTTAAATGCATCCTCATACTTCTCGCGCTCCGCGGCTTCCTTTGGAATCGCCATCGCCGGCGAATCGCCCAGATCATCGCTGGTGAGCTTGAGCGCCGAACCGGGTGCATAGGTCAGTCGGCTTTTGGCAAGCTGCCGATCCTTCCACAAGACAAGCGGCTGGCTTCCCGCCTGCATCCCGTAGACGCCGCCGAGATTGGAAAACTTCGGTCGCACTTTTTGGCGAAGGGCAAGCACCCATTTGGCCATCGATTGGCAGCCTTCGCGGGCGGCGGCGCCCTTCGTCGCGTCGGCGGGCAACGCTTTCCACATCCCCTGCAATGCCGCGATCGGGCCGAGCGTTTCCGCAGGCCCAGTCAGCAGCTCGTCAATCTTCGCCAGATACCGCGCGCTCACCTTTTGCTTTGCGGCGACATCCGAAAGACTCGCATTCGCCTGCCCCAGCGCCGCGCGATGCTCGTACGTCCACGCGGCAAGAAAATAGTCCGACAGTTCCGTCGGCTGTTGACGGTAGAAGTCGATAATTCTATTAACGCAATACTTATCGCGATCTGTTTCGCTCAGCAGCGGAAACGGCGCGAACGCCAAACCATCAGGCTTGAAAACCAGATACTCCGAAACCTTCCGCGCCGCCTCCATGTATTTCTTGAGCAACGCCGGCGACATATCCAGCGATTCGCCCGAATTATCGAAGCCGGCGAGGTTGGCCGGATCGACTGGGAATTCTTTGGTTGGGTGAATATCGACGCTGGTCAGGTCGCGAATCGTGTAGTCATACTCCGCATTGCTCAATCGATGCGCCAGCACGATTCCCGGATCGCCCGCGGTGCGAAGGGCCGCGAAGTGGCGCACGCCGACGACGAACGCGATGGCCTCTTTGCGCAATTGCGGCGTCGGCTGCTTCTTCGCATTGTCCGGCGGCATCTCCTCTTTCTTGAGCTTCTCCAAAACCTTCTGCCATCGCTTGGAATTGCCGGCAATCGAATCCATCGTCGGGTAAGCCGTCAGATCCAGGTCGCCTTTGCTTTTGGTCTTGTTGTGACAGGAGTAGCAGTAGGTCTCAAAAAAGGGCTTGGCCGACTTGTCGAAATTCGCCTGGAGGTCCTGGTGTGTCACTTCCGCCAAGCCTTGGCTGGTCAGCAGAAGCTGGGCGAACACTGCGGCCGAGAGGATGAGGAGCCATTTACGCATGTGCTAAGACTGTTACCCCTGTCAAATGGACAAGTTGCACCGGATTTAGTTTACCGAGATTCGGTGTCTGCGAATCATATATTTTTCCGTTCGATACCATTTTGCGTTGCCTGAAGAGCCGCGCACAAAGTAAGCGGATTTGGCTCGACGGGCGCCATTTCGCGCAGCGTTTTGAACCGCGCGCGGCGCGCGACCTGCGCGCCGCGCGCTGTTCTGCGAGCTCTCGTTAGTCCCAATGCATTGAATGCGAACGACTTACGTCCAATCTTAGCGCGCGGCGCGCCACGTCCGCGCGACACCAGCGCCGCGCGACGATTGTCAAACGAATTTTCATTTTTACTTGCGTCCATTGGTCCTTATGACGACGAGAACCACGTTCATCAAGGTTGCAAACCCACCACCACCTGTTGTGCACCTCCGAAAGCCCTCCCACAAGTCATGCACCAAAATGCACCAAAACGCACCACTTTTTTCGATTTTTCGCCCGCTTCTGCGACACATTGACGGGCGATTGTTTGCCCCCGCGCCCGCCATGCGAAGGCTGGCGGCTGAAGCCGCCACCCCAACTGTAAATCCCCTGCGTCTCACATGCGTCCATCACGACCGTTCCTTTCGCAACACCATCAATTAGACAAATACTACTCCATACTATAACCGAACAAACGTGCGGCACAATAATATATTTCGCGAAATCGGTGAAATTAATAAATAGTCATATCCTCAGTGAAATAAGAGTGTTACGAAGGATGCGCCAGTGACTGGCCCTCTTTCGCCCACGGGCTTACCTCGAGGAAATTCGCCGGTTTTCCGCCCCCGGCGGCAGCGAGAGCAATGTACAGGGAGCTGTTCCAATCTTGTTGTTACTTTTGAATTGATCCCCATGCATTAGAGCGGTTAGTCTTTACGAGGATTTAGTGCTTTCCGCGCGATCGTTGTTGCAGGAGTAGATGTTGTGACAGAGAAGGTCGTTGAAGCTGTTTGTCTCCCCGAATCGGTGAAGCGCAAGCTTCTGCCCGATGAGGAGGTTTTGTGGGTGGGCCAACCGCCCGCCGGATTTTTGCTGCGCCCCATGGATGCCTTTTTGGAGCCGGTTGCGATTCTATGGGCGGCGGCCGCGTTGTACTGGGGAATTTCGTGCATCATCACGTCGACTGAACCCGGATTGGATAGTCTGATCTCCGACCTGTTCGCCGCCGGGATCTGTTGTTTCGGCATCTACATCGCGGTCGGTCGCTTCTTCGTCGATCGTGCGCGCCGACGACAGACCTGGTATGCCGTCACGTCTTCCCGCGCACTGATCGTACAGGCGTGGCCGAGGGCGCGGGTGCGGACGTTTGAGCTCGAAGGATTGTCAGATATTCGGCTCGACGAGGGCTTCGACGAGACCGGCACCATCCGCCTGCCCGGCGGCAACGACTTGCTGTTTCTAATGATGGGCGGCGTCGAAAGCTGGCCCTGGGCGGCCTCGGTCGCCCCGCCGAGCTTCGAGAAAATTCATAATGCTCGGCAGGTGTACGATTTGATCCGTCACGTCCGGGATGAACGCCGAGCACCGAGCGCAGTCGAAACCAAGGTTCCAACCTAACATGGTCGCGATCGGGTGGCGCTCCTCGGTTCTTTTACGGCAGGCGACCTTCCCCGCCGTCTGACGCGCTCCGCAGGCGGAGCGGCTAAATGATATCGACGACGCTGCGCTTCGACGGGGCCAAGATGACTGAAATCCATCTCCACTCTTCCAACCTACCCGAGCTCTGAGCCCGTGGCGTAACATTGAAGCGGGCGAAAGGACGAATCATGAAAATACTCGATGTCGGGCAATGCGGATTCGATGGGCCGCGGATGGCTCGCCTGTGGCGCGAGGCGCTGGAGGCTGAGGTCGAGCGTGCGGACACCGGCGAGGAAGCGGCAGAGCTGCTGGCCGACCAGGATTTCGATCTTGTGCTGGTGAATCGCGTCCTGGCAGCGGATCGATCATCGGGGCTGGAAGTGATCGAGCGGTTGCGCACCCAAAACGCGCACGTGCCAATCATGCTGGTCAGCGATTTGCCCGAGGCGCAGGATGCCGCCGTCGCGCTGGGCGCCGTGCGCGGCTTCGGCAAAGCGCGTCTTGGCGAGCGTTCGACGCTCGATCTGGTCTCGAGCGTCGCGCGCGATCATGCGGAAGCCAAGGGTAAGTCTCCAAGGGAAAAGTGATAGATGTCTCGACGAGCAGATTGAACTAAGGTCAGGAACAATCCACGGCTCGGTAAACAATTATTATTGTTTCGAATCCGCCGGCACCACTGGAAACGCACTTTCGCGCGGGAGCTTGTGATGGGCTCCGACGTTCCAGGTGAGGGCCATTAAAACCAACGTTGCAATAGCGCAGACGATCATCATTTCGAAGGCGCCGTTCCAGCCGGTGTGATCGACGATGAAACCGACGCCAAAGCCGCTCACGGCGGTGCTGGCGTAACCCAAAATCCCGGTCAACCCCACCGCGGCGGCGGCGGCGCGCTTGGTACCTAAATTCATCGCGATGGCGGCGATGAGCATTTGCGGGATGTAGACCATGAAGCCCATGGCGATGTAGCAGGTGGTAGTCAGCGCTGCATGGCCGGGCGGAAGCTTCCAGAAGACATAGACGATTGCAGCCATCGCAGCCATGGCGATGGCGCAGACTCGGCCGGCGCGGCCGCCGAACCAGTGGTCGGCGACGTAGCCGCTGATCAAGGCGCTGACCATGCCGGCGATCTCGAAGCTGAATTGCATCCAGCCGCTGGCGGCGGGTGTGACGTGCTTGAGCTCCTGAAGCATGGTCGGCCCCCAGAAGACCGCGGCGTAGCGAAGCGTATAGACCAGGAAATTGGCGACGCTGATGATCCACATGAATTTGCTGGTCAGCACCATGTCCCAGACGATTTTCCAGTAGGGCTGGGCCGCCTCGATTTCCGCTTCCAGTTCCTGCTCGGTTTGCTCGCCTTTATAAAGCTCGACCGGCGGAAGCCCCATCGATTCCGGGGTATCGCGCAGGCTCGCGAGGATCATGAGTGAGCCCAGCACCGCGAGCCCCGCGGGAACAAAGAAGCAGAGCCGCCAATTGCCCCAGTATTTGATGAGGTATCCGGTGAGGACCGAGACAAGGGCCGCGCCCATCGTGTGACCGGTATGCCAGATGCCGAAGGTGGTCGAGCGTTCGCGCGGGCTGAACCAGTAGCCCATCGTTTTGGCGCAGGGCGGGAAGCCCATGCCCTGCGCCCAGTTATTGAGAAACCAGAAGAGCGCGAGCATCGCGATGCTGCTGCTGAGCCCAAAGAAAACGTTCATGATCGCGCAGAGGAACAGGCCCAGCGCCATGAAATAGCGGGGATTGGCGCGATCGCCGAGGAATCCGTTGATGAATTTGGAGATGCCATAAACGACGCCGCCGACCGTCAGCACGAAGCCGAGGTTCTCCTTGGACTCATGCAGGCTCTTTTCCATGACCGGCAGGGCCACGGAAATGTTGGTGCGGACGAAATAGAAGATCGCGTAGCCGACCAGCGACGTGGCGAGCATGCGGACACGCCAGTATCGATAGCTGGGGAACTGCTGCTGGTAATCTAAACGCGCCACGGGCAGCGGCGCAGACGAAACCGGATCGGACATATCCCTCCGCGGGTCTAGCGGTCAAAGTCTTGACCTTCGCATGAAACCGCGGGTTTGTCACGCGCACACGCGATCAACGATGTCCGCGACTGCGGAAATGCTCGGGAAGGATCAGTCCATTGAATGGGCGACCAATCATCGCATTCCAGATCTCGACCTGCTCGGGGTTGAGGACGGCGATGATCTTTTCGGTGGCCTGGGCCTTGAGCTGGCGCTCCTGAACGGCATGCTGCCGATCCTGTTCGGAGGACGGCTGGAAACGATTGTTTGCCTCACCACCTTCAGCGGCAAAATCGGGGGGCGGAGCCGGTGGGCCGTGCGGCATGAAGGTGCGATGCCATGCCGCTTTGTAATCAGACTGGATCGCGGCAATGGCCGCATTCTCGGCCGCGGTTAAGGACAGCGCATCCACCACGGATGGATCGGAGAACGCATCGGGGCCACCGATCTGCCAGGCGATCTGCTGGAGGCGATCGGCCTGCTCGGAAGTCAGCACGTCGTGGATCCGGTTGTCCAACTCCCGCGTCACGGCATCGACGCGATCGCGCTTTTGCTCGGTCGTCAATTGCGAATTGCGCTGCACATCCGTCACCTTGCGCACGAGCGGCCCGGCAAATTGCTGAATCGCCACTTCGTTTTCATCCGACAGGTTTAGCTCATCGCGAACCGATGTCTGCCGAAGCAGTCTTACATGCCAGACCTTCAGGAAGAAATCATCCTCGGCAGCCAGTTCCGTCAGGATCGATGAAACGGTGCTGCGGGCGCCGGTCAATTCGGCACTAACCGATGGATCGTCCTTCTCTTCATCGAGGAAAGACTGATAGTAAGCCAGGGAGGCCTCAAGCAGTTCCTTGCGTACTTCGTTGGGCGGCTTGGTGCCCATGTCCTCGGCGGCGACACGCGTCAGGAAATCAACGGCATTGCGCGCCTGCTTGAAACTGGCCTGGGCGCGGGCGCGCTCGTTGTCGGCTTCGATGGTCTTCTTGACTTCAAGGTTATATGCGTTGCGCGTCTTGGCCTGCTCGTGAGCGATGCGCACCGAATAAACCGCCAGGCCGGCGGCGATGATGACGAGCATCACCATCGTGGAAAGCGCCAGCGATTTATGACGGCGCGTCCACTTGACGGTCTTGTCCCACACAGAGGGTGGCCGGGCCTGGATCGGCTCATCGCGGAGGAAGCGGGCCAGATCATCGGCAAAGGCGCGAGCGGTCGGATAACGGTCGGATGGATCCTTGGCGATAGCCTTGAAAAGAATGGTTTCCAACTCGGCGGGAATCGACTTGTCGATCGAGCGAGGCGAGCGCGGATCGACTGAGCCGATCTCGTGCAGCAACTGCTCGCGGGTTTTGCCCGGCAGGGCGCGCTCGAGGGTGAGCAGCTCATACAACGTAACGCCGAGTGAATAAACGTCGGTGCGCTGATCGAGCACTACTGCGCGCCCCGAGGCCTGTTCCGGGCTCATGTAGCGGAAGGTGCCCAGCAGATCGCCCGTCTGCGTGAGGCCGGTGTCGGCGGCATAGAACTGGGCGAGGCCGAAGTCGGTGATCCAGAGATTGCCGCGATGATCCAGCAGCAGGTTGGCCGGCTTGATGTCGCGATGCACGACGCCCATGTTGTGGGCATAGTCCAAAGCTTCAGCCGCCTGGAATCCGAGTCGAGCGACGGCCTGGAAATAGGTTTGCCGCTTGGCGGGGCGGATGGAGATACTTTCCGACACCGGAGACGCGGTGAGAGCCGCGAAATTTTCGCGAGAAGTGATGCGTCCGTGCGGCTTTATATCCCCCACCTGCTCGGTCGGCGGATAGCTCTTGGGCGGATGCCAGGAAGCGCTGGCATCAGGCGCGGCATTGGTGTTGTCGCGGGCAACGGGAGATCGTCCCGAAGCCTTTCGCATTTCGCGAATGACATCCGCCAGGCTTTGCCCCTCGATGAGCTGCATCGCGTAAAAATGGACGGAACGCTCGCAGCCGACCGCGTACACCGGAACGATATTCGTATGGTGAAGCTGAGCGGCGGCGTGAGCCTCATTGCGGAAGCGCTGGAGATGACGCGGGTCGAGGGCGGCAGCGAACGACAGCACTTTTACCGCTACTCGCCGGCCCAATGACAACTGCTCGGCCTCATAAACGACGCCCATTCCTCCGCGGCCGATCTCGCGAACCAGTTTGAAATCGCCGAGCGGCTTGGCGGCGATCATATCAATCGCGCTGTCTGATGAATCCGGCGCGAGCGGGCTGGCCGCTTTGATCTGGGCGGCCGCGGAATTAACAAACGCAAGACCCTGAATGCATTGCGAGAGCTCGTCGGCAATTTCGGGATATTTGGCGCGTAACTCCTGCTGACTGGGACGGCGCCCTGCTTCGACGGCAGTCATGTATTCCTGAACGGCTTCCAGCAGCCGGGGATCTTCATCGTGGACGGCGGTGGTATCGGCAGGCGCGCGGGTGGCGTCGGTTTCGAGGTGCTTGTCGTCTATAGGCTTCATGGTGCGCCTCCAAGGGAGCGGCGCAGGTTGGCCAGCGCTCGGACCCATAACTTTTGCACGCTGTCCTCGCTGCGCTCCATGCGCTGCGAAACCTCCGCGAAACTCAGCCCCTCAAGATGCCGGAGAATGATCACCTCGCGGTAATCTTCCGGCAGGCGATCCAATGCATCGGCCAGAAGCAGCGCCTGTTCGCGTCGCGAAGCATGCTGGCTGGGTGTGCTGTTGGACGCCACTAGCCCGCCATCGAGAATCTCCGATGACTGATCGAGCTGCGCCGCCAGCTCGCGTTCCAACTTCAGATCGCGTCCCTTGGTTCCCAGGAACCGCCGAAGGGTCAGCGCGATCTGACCGGCCAGGATCCTTCGAAGCCACGCGACCAGTTCACCTTCGCTGTTACCGCGAAAATTGGCGATTTGGCGGTGCGCCTCGAGAAACGTCTCCTGCACTACATCGCTCGGATCGACTTTGCCCTGCAACCGCCGGCCGATCTGCACGCGGGCCAGCAGAGTCAGATAGCGCGTATAGGATTCAAGTAGCTGTCCCAGCGCCTTCTCGTTGCCGCTGCGCGCCTGCTGGAGCAAAACCTGAGCGTCTAAGGTCATTGGCCCTTGCTGTAGCGGTTTTCGAACCTCTAAAACAACCTCGCGCGCCGGCTAGTTATCGCCAGGCGCGCGAGGTTCATACGAGGGTCTTACTTCTTATCCGGCCACTCGGCGCCCTGATCGATCCACTTACCAATCAATTCAATTTTAGCATCGGACAGCGGCTTAAATGCCTGACCGCGCCCGGCTTTGGGCATCGCATCAATTTTATGGTTGCCGCTCGGCACCGGTCCCTTCAACAGCTTGTACATCAGGCTCTCATCAGCGTGGCCGGGAACGATGTCGTGACCGACCTTGCCGCCTTTCATGGCAGCTGCCTTGTCACTCAGGTTAAACCCGGCAGCCGGACTGCGCGGGTTTTTCGGGTCCGGCTTGTGGCACTTGATGCAGGACTCTTGAATGATCGGCTTGATATCCTTGTTGAAATCAACCTTAGCGCTATCAGCCGCGACGGTTATGCGCGACATTCCGATCATTCCGATGCCTGCGGCAATCACACAGGCGGCAGCTTTCAATCGAGAAGCACGGTGCATGGGTGAACCCTCTTCCTTCCTATGGCTCCGAGCGATCCGCCGATTCAATCTCCAATGCCCCCACGGGCATTGGCCACCGGCGCGACGCGCAGAGATTCCACCTCGATCATAATGAGCGCTGCGAAAGGCGTAAATCGGCCTCAGCCGCGCAGCGGTACGAGGTCACCCTCTAACACAACTTTCTACTTAAAAGGTTGCGCCCAAGCGGAAAAACCGCCATTTCTAGGGGGATTTAATGGCCGAGCAAGCTGGCCTGCAACGGGCCTAAATGATGTTGATATTGCCGCCATCGGCCAACGGAAGACTTGTAAATCGGCTGGCGGACCTGCTGGTTGCTGAGGGTGGAAACGAAACGGGAATTCTCGTGGAAACGCAGGCAGCGATCATCCCAATCGACCTGCAGGAATTGCAGGAGTCGGCGGGCTTGGCCTTCCAGATCGTTCACGACCTCTTCATAGCGGACCTCAAGGATCGGGACGTGCAGCACCGACTTCCAATGGTCCATCATCCGCGAATATTGCCGATAAAAGCTGCCCAAATGGCTCAGATCGAAGCTGAATAGGTTGCCGCTGGCAAAGTCAGACATGTAGCAGGACAGGCAAGTATCCAATGGATCCCGGGTGCAATGGATGATGCGTGCTTCGGGGAAGAGCAGGGAGATGAAACCCAGGTGGAAGAAATTAGCGGGGTATTTGTCGGTTATTCGGATCGATTGAGGACTTAGGGCGGTGATGGCTGACAAGTATTGTCGGGCCAGACCATCCATATCGGCCACTTGGAGATTCGCAAACCCGCCGGGCAGTGGATGCCCTTCGCGCTCGCACCGCTGCGCCAGGACTTCAGTGATCTGCCAGATCCAGGTCAGCTCTCCGCCGCCATGGATGCAGGGATGCGAGGAAAGAATCTGCTCGACGAGCGTGGTGCCGCTGCGAGGCATCCCGATGATGAACACCGGAGCCTTACTTCCGTGAGTCGCGCGCGGCAATTGAGCAAGACGCTCTGGTGTGAAGAACGCGATGGCATCATCGATGAACCGTTCAATGCCGGATGGATCAAAATGAATTTGCCGCATCGCATTGGCTCTTTCGGCGGCGGCAAAAGCGCGGTCATATTCACCCAGGCTGTCCAGCAGTCGAGCAGCCATGAATTGAAGCGATGCGGCTTCGCGATGAACCGGCGAAAGATCCGCCATCGCGCGATCGATCAGCTCCAGCGCCTTGTGTTGGGTCTTCAGCGATGTGGACAGCCTCGCATACAGGAGCGCCAGGCGAGGCGAGAGATAGGCACGATCCAGCAATGGCTGAACGATCCGGACTGCCTCATCAGTCTGCCGATTGGCTTCGAGCACCAACGCGAAAGAAATCGCCGGCTCCGGCTGTGTGGGAGCAAGTTGCATCGCGATGCGCCCATGGTGCAGGGCCGCCGTGATCTGCCCCATTTCCATAAGGATCTGGCCGAGATTTTCGTGCACCTCGCAGAAATCGGGTCGCAGCGCGATGGCTTGCTGCAGGTGATGCAGCGCCTGGTCCTGCTTGCCGTGATACCAGAAGCTGATGCCGACGCGAAACAGGGCATCGGGATTGTTCGGATTGCGATGGAGGGCGGAAAGGTAGTGCTGGAAAGCCTGATCGAATTTGCCCTGGGCGCGCAGGGCATCGCCGGCGCGCATTTCCAAAACGGCCTGCGATAGATCGGCAACCGAATGAGATGACTGCCCGACAGGGGAATTTCCCGGCGGAAGAACAAAGGTGAGAGGAACGTCGGCCCCCTCGTGGGGAGCAGTGGGAGCGCCAGCCCGCAACAAATCAGCCTCCTCGCGCGCCATGTAGCCGCCTGAGCGTCTTACGAACCCGGAATAGTTTCAGCTAGACCGCGCAGCCCTTCAAGGCTAATACGTCGGAGCCGGCAGAATATTTCCGTGGTTAGTTTGGGGGGTGATTCGGCGGGCGCCGAAAGAGAGCCGCCTGATTATTCGGAGGCAAACCTAAAGCCGTTTCGACCTGCCGTCTTCACTGCGTAAAGCGCTTCATCGGCCATTTTCTGCAGCGAGGGGCTGTCGTTGCCATCGGTTGGGAAGATGGCAATCCCCAGGCTCGTGCTGACATGAACCTCTCGGCCCAGGATCGAAAATGGCTCCTGTGCCGCTTCGATAAGCTTTCGTGCGACGACGGCGGCATGCTCCGGGGCCTTGAGGTCGGGCAGGATAATGGAGAATTCATCGCCGCCCATTCGCGCGATCGTGTCGCTGGAGCGCAGGTTTTCGCGAAGCCGCTGGGCGAATTGCTGGAGCAGCGAATCACCAGCCTGGTGGCCGAGGGTGTCGTTGATCGACTTGAAGCGATCGATGTCCAGCGCGAGCAACCCGACAAGTCGCCCCTCTCGCCGCGACGAGGCCAGGGCCTGATGGAGCCGGTCTTCAAACAAGATACGGTTCGGAAGTCCTGTCAGTGAATCATGCTGAACGAGATAGGCCAGTTGGTGATGCGTTTGATAATGATCCACGACAACCGTGCAAAGCTCGCCGGCCGTTAGAAGTATGCGGCGTTGGGCGGCTGAAGGCCCGCAGTTCTCCCGGCTGTAGATCACGATCAATCCAATGCGCGCACCGTCCTTCTGGAAGACAGGCGTCACCCAGGCCGTCTGAAATCCGGAACCTCGCGCTTTGTCAGCAGCGCTCGACCAGACATCGGTCTCGAAGCTCGAGCAGAACACGCTGGCACGGTCGGCGCCATGGTTCGCGACCAGGGCCGAGGCGATTCGAAGGGAATGCTGTCCGACTTCGCTTGAAAGCTCCTGGGGTAGATCCGTCGCGTACTGACAGATCGAGCCATCCTGCACGAGCAGCACCGAGGCGGCGATGTCCGAGACCTGATTCTCAATCAGCTCCAGCAGCGCCGTCATGACCTCATGCATCGAGAGCTCTTCGGCGACCATTTCCATCAGCCGCCTGCGATCGTGCTCCATGACGGTGGCGAGCCGTTGGTCGGAAATATCTCGAACCGTGATGACCGCATGAGACGGCATTGAATTGTTCGACTCAATCACGCTCGCGCAGATTTCGACCCAGATGATCGAGCCGTTGCTGCGAAGGTAATGCTTTTCCAGCAGACAGGTGCTGGCGCCGCCAGCGGTGGGCTGATGATGGTAGGTCTTCAGGCAATCGACAAATTGCTGATCGGCTTCGCGGTCACGGGGATCGGATAAGTCCTGGAAACACATCTGGAGCAGGCGCGATTCTTCATGCCCAAGGATTGCGCAGAGGGCCTGATTGACTTGCAGAATAGCTCCGTCGAGACGGAGAAGAGCCATGCCGATCGGCGCATGCGCGAACGCAAGTTGAAATTGATTGTGATTACTCTGCCGGTGCAGTTCCAGGTTGCGCTCTTCATCGAGCGCAGTCGGATCGGCGGCGACAGCCTTCGTCAGGGTATGCATTGCACCCACGCCTTGTCCGTCTGAGATTTTATTGAAAGAGATTTACGTCTGTATCTGCTTTATCGGCCAAATCGGCGGTACGTCTTAGATTACGCGCCCCGAACGAGAAGCTAACCTCTCCTTGAGCCTGTCCGTTCAACGATTTAGCTTGGTTTATTTGTTCTATGAGGATTATTTGAAGAATTAACCTAAAGAGGTGAGCGCACATTGACCGCTGCCATCCAATTTTGAATCATCAAGAAATGCGAAACGCGATCGGCGCCATCATTCTGCTTCTGCTTTGCCCATGCGCAACCGCCCTCGCATGGAACCCTCCGGGACATATGGCGATCGCTTCCATTATTTACGATCAGCTCAATCCAACGCAGCAGGAAGCCTGGGTGAAGGTTCTGCGGTCGCATCCGCGCTTTGCGCAGGACTTCGAAGCGGCGATGCCGCAGAACTTGAGCCCGGAGCAGCAGAATCGCTGGATTTTCATGCGGGCGGCGGCGTGGCCGGATTTGGCACGCAGCTTTGATGGTGATGATCAGAAATACAATCACCCCATCTGGCACTACATCGATCTGCCGGTCTTTCTCGATGACGCGGCGCGGGAAAAAATTCATTCGCCGGCGCTGAGTGGCGATTATCACAAGGCGAAAAGCGAGCAGTCGATGAACGCGGTGCAGGCGCTCAACAAAGCCCTGGCCGAGCTTTCGGATCATGCGACGCCGGCGTCACAGAAGGCGATTGATCTGTGCTGGTTCCTCCATCTGGCCGGCGACATTCATCAGCCGCTGCATGGGGCGACGCTTTATTCTGCCGAACGATTTCGAGGGATTTTACTGGGCGATCGCGGCGGAAATGACATTCCGGTGCATGAAAATGAGGGGCTGCTGGCGAACTCAAAGAATCCCAATCTGCATGCGATATGGGACAATATTCTGGGTGAGGATTCGTCTTACGATGCCGTGACGGCGCTTGCGGCCGATGTGGAAAAGGCGCATCCGACTCAAACTCTTGCGGCCGCGTCGAAGCAAACCGATCCAATGGAATCGGCGAAGGAAAGCAATCAGATCGCGCAGCAGGATGCGTACACGCCGGAGGTGCGAGAAGCCGTACGCGCCGGTGAAGCTCATCCGCACGCCCCCCTGCCGCCAGTACAGATCAGTGCGGATTATCTAAAGCGGGCGCGAAGCATCGCACACGAGCGCGCAGCGTTTGCAGGCTATCGAGCGGCGGCGTTGCTTGCCAAGATTGAGCCGTGAATGAATTTCGAATTTCGAATTTCAAATCTCAGATTTCAAATCTCAAATCTTAGATTTCAAATATTTCAGATTTGAAATTACGCCTTCAAATTGCTTCGGCCCGGCAAGCCCCGTCAAAACTGCGACAAAAACCTCACATCATTTTCCACAAAATGGCGAATGTCATCGATCCCATATTTCCGCATGGCGATGCGCTCGATGCCGAATCCAAATGCCCAGCCGGTGTATTGTTCGGGGTCGATGCCGCAGGCTTTGAATACATTGGGATGGACCATGCCGCAGCCGCCCAGCTCGATCCATCGCTGACGATCTTCGAACCATACGTCCACTTCCGCCGACGGCTCGGTGAACGGGAAAAAGCTCGGCCGGAACCGCGCCCGGGTCTCTGGGCCGAAGTAGGCATGGATGAACTGCATGATCGCGCTTTTCAGATCGACCATCGTCAGATCCTTGTCCACCGCCAGCGCCTCGAGCTGATGGAACATGGACAGATGCGTGGCGTCATGCGTATCAGGCCGATAGACGCGCCCGGGAATGACCACGCGGATCGGCGGCTTCTGTTGCTCCATCACGCGAATCTGCACCGTGCTGGTCTGAGTTCGCAGCAGCCGAAGCGGCTGCGGGCCGGCTGACGGTGCGGCCATCCCGCCCACCAGCGACGGGTCGCTCCATTTCTCCAGGTAAAAATTATCGAGCGGGTCGCGAGCCGGGTGGCTCTCGGGAATGTTCAGCGCGATGAAATTGTGAAACTCATCTTCCACTTCCGGGCCGGCGGCAACCGAAAACCCCATCCGGCCAAACAGCTCCGTCAGCTCATCGACGACTTTCATCAGGATATGTCGATTGCCCAGCCGCGGGCGCAGGCCCGGCTCGGTGACATCCACATAATCGTGCGCCTGCGTGAGATCAGCCGAGATCGCGCCCTGCTTGCGCTCAAACTCGGCGGTGATCTGCTCCTTGGCCTGGTTCAGCCGCTGCCCCAGGGCCGGCTTCTGCTCCTTGGGCGCTTGCCCCAGCAGCTTCATCGCAGATTTCATCTGGCCGTGGGTTCCCAGCCATTTGATGCGAAATTGCTCAAGAGCATCGGCGGAATTCACCGTCAAAAGCTCCGCAACCGCGTCGGCGACCATCTTCTCGATTTGTTGCAACAGATCGGACATGATTAACATCATGTCGGCGGTCCAGAGCGGGTCAAGCGGGCCGCTTTCGCAATCAGCGGCCACTTGGTCCGTCTATACTCATGACCACCGTCTTACGGGGAACAAGAAATGGACCTTTCCAAACTTCCGCAACGATCCGCCCCGCCGCCGCAGGCGCCGGCTCCGGTGACGCCACCGCAGCAGCAACCTCCGGCGCCGCGAGTAGCGATTGATTATTCAACATACGGCGATGGCATGCTGACGCTGGGATTTGCGGAGGTCTGGATCGTCGCCATCCTCGCACTGATCTTTCTACTGATTGGACGCAACTTCGCCAGCTATGAGATTTCCCGCGTCACGGGCCACCCTTATCACACCAACGTGACCTGGACCGACGACGCTCATCCGCCCAACACCGAAGTCCCCTATCCGCAACTCGAGGGATTTGTCTATCTGACCGATTCAGGCGTGTTCTTCTTCGGCATCGTGCTGCTCGCCTACGGAATCGGGCAAGCCTATGTCACGATGAACCTTCCCGGCGCGGCAGCCGTGAGTCTGCTCACGTTTTTCATCGCCCTCGCAGGCACGCTTTACAACCTGGGTGTCTCCGTGAAGCTTTTCAGCGCGGGCGTGCTGCCGTTGATGTCGATCCTGGCCTTTGGCCTGGGCGCCTATCTGGCATTCCACCAGCTTTCGACCTTCAAAGCGATCCGCATCCGGCAGGCCGCCCTCAGATCGGTATCAAGTCCTGCTCAGTAATTTCTGACGGAACTCGGTCAGGGCATGATTGATCGTGCGTTCCAGTTGCGCCACTTCCTCCGGCTTGGGCTCGCGCTGAAGATGAACGCCGACTTCGAAATCGCCGTCCTTAAGTTCGACATCCAATCGCGATAGCAGGTCGGCTGGCAGCCGCGCCATGACAAAGTCATGAAATGCCTGGGCGATGGCGGCTCCAGTGTCGCCACATCCGCAACCGCCGCCGGTTTCGATGGCTCGAAGGTGGCTTGCAGCGGTGATCGAATCTGGATCGGTCGGGGGAAGATGCGCCTGTCCTTCTTTCAGAAGCGGCTGCGCCTCTGTAAGGCGGTTCTGATGCTGAAGGAAAATCCCCAGCGCAATCAGCGACCGGCCCAGCAACTCGGCATTGCTACTCTGCCGCGCTTCATCAACCGCATCCTTCAGCATCTTCTCCGCGTCTGCTGAGCGTCCCATCTCCGACAAGAGCAAACCGCAATTACGATGAATCTGTGAAACCAGCCCGCGATCGCCCAACTTTGAAGCTCGATCTGCCGCATCGCGATAAATCGACAGCGCCTGCTCATTGTCCCCTGCATCGCCATGCGCCAGCGCCAGGCCAAGCAGTCCATTGATTACCTCGCGCGGCTTGCCCTGCTTCTCGAATATCGCAATGACTTTTTGAATCACTGAGATTCGGGCGGCGGAATCACGGTCTTTACCAGCATTGCGCTCGACGTTGGAAATCGAAATCAGCACATTCAGCACGCTCGAATGCGCGTCTTCAAGCTTCGCGCTCAGTGGATCGACCAGTTCCTGCAGCATTAGACTTGCCCATCGCGGATTGTCACTCCGCGCAGCACGATCAACCGCGCGTGCCGCCACATCCTGCGCAAACTCCGTCGGCAGCTTTTCCAGAATGGCAAACGCAGCATCTCCCTTCCCCAGCGCCTTCATAACTAACGCCCGCAGAACCACCGCGCCGGCCAATCGAGGATGGCCATTGCGCCCAAAGTTCCAGACCACTTCCCGAACCATGTCCATGGCGGTATCGATGCGCCCCGTGCGCAGCATCAACTCCGCCAGCGGCTCAAGGCCAAACGCATAACCCGGGTGCTCCCGGCCATAAAAACTCTCACGACCGTGCAGCCCTTCAAGAAGAACCTTCTCCGCCTCATCGAGCCGGCCGACACGGTCCAGAAGCTGGCCGAGCGTCATCAGATTCGTCAACCGATCGCGCATCAGCGGCTCAGTATCGGTCGGCCCCTTGCAAGCCTCCTGATACGCCTCGATCGCGCGATCGAGCTGGCCGGTCATCGTGAGGACTGCTCCCAACTCACCTTGCGCCGTCGCATCGTGCGCGCTGCCGGCTCCAAATTGGTGACGAATCTGCTCGGCCCGGCGGGCGACGATTTTTTCCGCTTCGGCGCCCTTCCCCGCGCGCATCAGTTCCATCGCCTGCTGCATTGTCGGCGAATACTCGGAATTGACGTTACCGGATGGAACGGGCATCAAATCACTCGATCATTCAACGGTTGCCCCTTCACAAACCGGTCAAAGTTCTGCAGAAAATGCTCGACGAGCTGCTCGAATTCATCGAGCATCCCGCCGGCCGTGTGGGGCGTGATGTAACAATTGGGCGCGGTCCAGAGCGGATGATCGGTCGGCAGCGGCTCCGGATCGCCGACATCCACATACGCAAACGCGATCTGCTTCTCGCGCAGCGCGCGATCGAGGGCAAGCTGATCGTGCGTCGCCCCACGTCCAATGTTGTAGTAAGACGCCGTTGATTTCATCCGAGCAAAACGCGCCGCGTTCATAAAATGTCGAGTCGATTCATTGGCCGGCAGGATGTTCATCACGTAATCCGCCGATGGCAGAAGCTCGTCGATTCGCTCAGTCGATTCGACTCGACATCCTTCACTACCCTCCGCGCGCCGTCGCACCGCGATGACATTTAATTTGAGCGGCGCCAGAAGCTGCACGAGTCGCTTTGCGATCGCACCAAAACCAAGAATCAGCACCGTCTGCCCACTCAGTACCTGACACGCGGCACGATGCTCCAGCGCATGCCACGCCCGCGTCGTCCGCTGGTCATCCACGCACTGTGGCAACCTTCGTGACATCGCCAGCATGTAAGCCAGGCAATGCTGCGCGCACGGCTCGGCATACACCATCGAACTGTTAGTCACCGGCGTGCCCCGCGCCTGCATCGCCTTTCGAAAGACATCGTTGTCGTATCGCGTGTAGCCGGCGGTGGTCAGGTGAATCCATTTGATGCGCGGAACATTCATGCACTGTGCCGGGTCCGGCTGGCCCAGCGCGATATCCGACTCCGCCAGCAGCGGATCAACCGCCGCCGCGGACAAATTGGATTTGGAAAGCTTGGGCGCAAACACCAGCCGATGCCCGGCAAGGCGCTCGCGCAGCGTCTCGCTGAGATTCGGCGACAAATGCTGGTTGCACCAAACCGTCAAAGACTGGCCACTCATGAGAGCAACTACTAACGCCTGCCGATTGAGTTGGGAAGAGCGCGGGAACCTCGGGAACGCGAAAGCGGTATAATGCTGAGCCGGAGCAAATCGCATGGGGCGAATAACGATTGAATATTCCACGCTGCCGCGTTCGACGGACCGGAGGATTCGGCGCATCAGGAACGTCGGCCTGCTTGCGATGGCGTTCGCTCTTCTGCTTCGATACGAGCCTCCCGCTCGGCGGTTAGCGACGAATGCATGGTGGAGATATCAATGCGCGCAATACACGGCGCCAGCGGACAAGATCGTATTTTGGGCCCCGTTTAACACCTACTGGAGCGCTCCCAATACCCCCGAGTGCTTCAAGCATTTGGCCGGGCCTTATGTCCCTCCGACTTTGTTTCTTCACCGCCTGAAGAACAGTCATGGCTCGTGCGTGGTCGCGATCGTCTTTCAATCCTACGAAGGCGACGAGCATGGTGAAACATTCCGGCTGGATTGCATCAAAATCAATCGAGACGGGTCATTCGCACCGATCGACGCTGATTGGGATGAGGCAGACAATACCAAGCGGTTCAACGCAATGCCTCTCACAGACTTGACGCTCTTTGCTGGACAGATCAACGAGTCCGATCCATCGGCATTTACAATCACTTATACTTCGCGAGACGAATGCGGGTGCTTCTGCGGATGGCTAGATGATGATGGCAAAATCCATTTCCACCCCAGCCAAGATCCAGCCAGTTGGAATGGCCGGATCCACGTTCCTCACACTTCGACTCTCCCAACGAACGACTCCGGCGGCATCTAAGTCAAAGCTCAAGGCGCCGAGCCATCCGGGCTGGAGAGAACGACGGCGTAGCCGTCGGGATCGCGCAGCCAGCATTGCCAGTGTCGCGCGCCTTCGTGGCGATGGCGCGCCAGGATGATTGGCGCCTTGAGCTTCTCGACGCGCGCCATCGCGGCGTCAAAATCGTCCACCTCGAACCAGAGGAGCAGGCCGTTGCCGTAAGGCTTGTCGTTCGGATTGCCAATCGCGCCGTGATGATGCTCGACGCCAAAGCGATGGAGTTGAAGAATCAGCTTGCCATCCGCCACGAGGCGCTCGTACTCCGCGCCGCCATGCGCGCTCTGGCAGCCCAACAAAAACTGATACCATCGGCTGCTCGCTTCGACATCGGTTACCGCGATCAGGGGCTGAGGGCGCATCGAGAATCTCCTTGCATGTCCAGAGCAAATTTGAACGCGAGAATGTTTTGATCACAAGTGATGCGAGATCCGCGCGCAAAAGAGCCGCGCACGAAGTAAGCGGATTGACGCAAAGTCACGTCAATCCGCTTACTTCGTGCGCGGCTCATTCATATGCTGCTTTGGAGACCCTTTGATAATTTGAACGAAGGTTCTCCTTTCCGACGAGCGTCTGATGCCAGCATTGAAGTGCAAGTAAATGATGTCCGATTCAACTAACTGTGGTAGAATCGCACGCGCATGCCGCCGGCGTTGTGTCTGATCCATCCTGAAGCCGAAATGTGCGAAGCATTCCGCCGGAGATTTGAATCGCTTCCAAATGTCCAGATTCTTCAAGTTCGTTTTGAAGAGATGCCCGCCGTCGATTGCTTTGTGACGGCGGGCAACGCCTTTGGAATCATGACCGCCGGCATCGACGCGGCGGTCGTTCGATCTTTTGGCCAGGACCTGATGCAACGGATTCAGCATCGCATCCTGAACGAATTCCTAGGCGAGCAGCCGGTCGGTTCGGCCTTCATCGAACCCACCCACCACTCGCATTGCCCGTTCCTCTGTCATGCTCCCACGATGCGCGTGCCTTGCAGCATCGACCGAACGGACAAAGTGTACATGGCGACGTGGGCCGCATTGCTGGCGGTCGAAGCGCACAACAATCAGCATGAGCAAAAGATCGCAACGACCGGCATGCCCGCGATGGGGACCGGCTTTGGCCGAATGGAATTCGACGAAGCCGCAAGACAAATGGCAGCCGCCTATCGACACGCGCTTAATCCCCCTAGACGACTCGATTGGGATCACGTTATCGACCGAGAGAAAGCGATTTGCTACGACGGCGCACGGAAGGTCGTGAAGTGACCCACAAAACTAACATGTAGTAATGAATCCGTTTCTTTACGCAAATCGACACTTCCCTTGATTCTGCTAAGATCGCCGCAAGATGTTGATTGGGATTGAAATTGGAGGAACCAAGCTCCAGGTGGTGGCCGGGACCACGCAGCGCGGCATCGTCCGGCGATGGCGGGGAAAGGTGCAGCCGCAGCTTGGCGGACAGGAGATTCGCCAGCAAATTGCGAAGGCCGTCGAATCGATGCGAATGGACGAGCCGGACGTTTCGGCCATCGGTATTGGTTTTGGCGGGCCGGTCGAATGGAAGCAAGGAAGAATTCGTAAATCCCATCAGATTCGCGGATGGGATGGTTTTGAGATCGGCCCCTGGCTACGCCAGGCCACTAAGCTCCCGGTCGCGGTGGAGAATGACGCGAACGTGGGCGCGCTGGGCGAAGCCCGCCACGGCGCGGGGAGAGGACACGATCCGGTTTTCTACGTCACGATGGGCAGCGGAGTGGGCGGCGGCCTCGTTGCAGGCGGTCAGATCTATCACGGCGATTCGCCGGGTGAAGCCGAATTTGGACATCTTCGTCTGGATCGCCAGGGAACGATTGTCGAATCGCTCTGTTCCGGCTGGGCAATCGACGCCCGGATCCGTCGGCTTCAATCGGAGCAACCCGGCAGTTTGCTGGCGCGACTGGTCGGCAATGCCAGCGGCGGTGAAGCGCTCTTTCTCGCTCCCGCTTTGGAAAAGAACGACCCGGCCGCCATGCAGGTGCTCAACGAGCTGGCGGAAAATCTGGGCTTTGCCCTCTCGCACGTCGTACATCTAATGCATCCGCAGATGATCGTGCTGGGCGGCGGCCTTTCGATGATCGGCCCGCCGCTGCAGGTTGCCGTTGAGAAGGCGCTGCCGCAATATGTGATGAGCGCGTTTCATCCGCCGCCGCTGGTGCGGCTGGCGAGCCTGGGCGAAGACGCCGTGCCGATCGGCGCTTTGGAATTGGCCGCCGGAGCGAAATAAAATCTGTCGACGCTTGTTTTGCAACCCGGGCTTGCCGCTGTTTTTTCGATCTCAAAAATGCATCCTTGAAAGGACCTCCATGCCCCCCGCCTCGAACAATTTGAACTCCGCTGATGCGACTAAGCTCAATCAATGGATCGATCGTTATCGGCAGGAACAGCAGGCCGCCACCGCATCCATCCCTACTCCGCAAGTCGCGCGCCTCATTGAAAAACTCCGGCACATCCTCAACGAAAACCGCCAGCTCTTCGTCTTCGGCAACGGCGGAAGCGCCTCCAACTCCTCCCACTTTGCCACCGATTTAGGCAAAGGCTCTTCCGACAAGATCGGCCGGCGCTTCCGCATCCTCTGCCTGAACGACAACGTGAGCTGGATGACCGCCTTGGGCAACGATTACGCGTATGAAGATGTCTACGTCCGCCAGCTCATGAACTACGCCAACGCGGGCGATGCCGTCCTGACGATGAGCGTCAGTGGAAGCTCGCCAAATGTGGTGAAGGCCATGAAGTGGGCGAAGGAAAACGGTTTGTTTACCGCAGCCCTGGTTGGTGGAAAGCGCGGGAAAGTCGCGGAAATTGCGGATGAAACCATCGTGATCCAATCCGAGCATTACGGCCGCGTGGAAGACGCGCAGATGACGATTTCACATATGCTCTGCTACGCCTTCATGGAAATGCCGGAGATTGGGAAGTAGTTCGCGCAACCGAATTCCTAAGTTCATCGTGTCTTGCCGGACGCGTATACTTCTGCCATGAAAGCCTGGCTTCTCGACTCGATTGGCGCGGGAGTAGGAGGATTGCGTTTGGGCGAGGTCCCTGATCCTCAGCCCGGCCCCGGTGAAGCCGTGCTGGAGCTGCATTACGCGGCTCTCAATCCTGCCGATCGATACCTGGCCGAGGGGCAATATCCTGCCAAGCCTGCGATTCCTCACATTCTCGGTCGCGATGGATTTGGAACGGTAGCCGCGGTCGGAGCCGACGTGCGGGATGTTCGCGTTGGCGATCGTCGGGCAGTCCTTCGCGGCGAAACCGGTGTCAGCAAGCGCGGCACCTTCGCGCAGCGCGTCGTTGTTCCCGCGCAGGATCTGGTCGAAGCGCCGCCATCCTGGAGTGAAGCCGAGTCGGCATCGGCAACGCTCGTGTATCTCACCGCGCTGCAAGCCCTCAATCAATGGGGTGAACTTCCGCCAAGCGTCGTGCTGATTACTGGCGCATCAGGGGGCGTGGGTGTCGCCGCGACACAACTCGGAGCCGCGCTTGGTCATATGGTCATTGGCCTCTCACGCAGCGAAGAGAAAGCCAAACGCCTTCGCGAGCTTCGCGCCGCGGCCGTCTTCGATCCCGAAAATGCCGATTGGCGCAAGCAACTCAAGGACTTTCTCAAAGACAAGCGCGTGGACCTGGCCATCGATAACATCGGCGGCCCGCTCTTCGCCAACGTCATTGAAACGCTCGGAATGTGGGGAAAAGTGAGCGTCGTCGGACGTTTGGCTGGACCCGTACCCGATTTCAATACGTCGACACTGCTCTTCCGTCGAATTCGCATCGGCGGCGTCGCCGTCGGCACCTATTCCAATCCGGAAGCTCGCACCGCGTGGCAAAAGATCCTCCAGCTTCTGGCGCGAACGAGAGCGAAGCCGCTGGTCGATCGCGTTTTCAAGTTCGCCGAGCTTTCACAGGCGTTCGATCGTCTCAAACATGGGCCTATGGGGAAAGTTGTGATTGATGTGAAGTCCGCTTAAAGAGACTCTAACGAATCGGTGATCGCTACCCGACAGGACGAGCGGCTCTCGTCCTGCCGGGCAACACAATCAATGGTCGTCGGTGCCGCCCTTTCGAGCCAGATAGTCGGCACTGACCGACTTAAAGATCACCCGTCCATTGGTGCTGGTCGGCACCATCGCATCCGCAATCCGCTCGATCAGGGGAGTGATCACAATCCCTTCTCGCCCGCCAAACGCGCCGGCATCCTGCGCTTCGCACATCGTCGTCGGGCCATCGGTGTATTGCGCCACGAGTTCCTGGCTGAAAGGCCCTTGATACAGAATCGGCACCATCTCGACGCCGAACTGGGCGAAGAGCTCTTTCTTCCTCGCGTAATCGACATACCTTCCATCGATCGCCAGATCGAAGGCACGAAAGCCACGGGCGTTTTTTAAGCCGTATTTCATATCCTGTGTGCCATACAGCTCGCCAAACAGGACGACGCCGCGCGCGGTCGGATTGCTGTCGCGAAGATGCGACAGGAGCGATTTAAGATTGTCCAGCAAAGGCTCCCAGAATTCGGATCGACGAAGTTTCGGCTCAAACTCTCCGCCTGCCTTGGGGATGCCTTCTTCGCAATGCAGGTAGACGCGCTGATTTGCGTTGCGCACTACGCTGACGCGCCATACTCGGCCACCGTCGTAAGAGAAGACTTGGCCGACCGGAACATCCGTGTTTGACAGAACCAGTTGCTCCACCAGTTCGTCGGCCACGAAACGCCGAGTGGAAGGCGAAAACTCCCTTCGCCGCTGGGAATGTGAACCGGCCATCCAGGTCCATGCTTCGCGTCCGCTTTGGTCTTCGGCAAGCACCAGTCCGAGCCGGCAGTTCTTGCCGTGCAGCTTTTCGGTAAAAACAACTTCCTCTCCATCAGCCAGCACCCCCGGGAAATTCGCCAAGTGCTCGATGTCGGTGTAGAGATGGAAAGCCGGGTGCGCGGCTTCCACATCACCGTCGATGTTTTCGATCGGCGGCTCCCATTTGGTCACGCCAAAGTGCGCACGAAGATCGGTGCCCGCGGCCCAGTTGGGATCATCCCCCTGAGCGGGATCGATCTTCATGATCAGGCCAAAGGATTGCAGGCCTCGAATGCGAGCAGCGCGCACGCGACCGCCCGGCGGACGAACGCCGCTTTCATCGACCGGAAGCTCGGCGCAAAAAGCCATCGCACCGGTTCGGCCGGGCGAACCATCTTTCCATTCAACTGAATTCCCGCAGAGCGGGCACTTGCCATCGACCGCGCGCTGAGCAGCCTGCAACTGGCCTGGCGTCTTGTTGTAGGCCTTGCACGTGCGGGTCTTGCAGACCTTATACGGACTGTTCGCCAGCGCCGGCGGCAGAATGCTGTCCGGCGGAAAATAGATGCACCTCTCGCCCGGCTGAAATTCATAGCTGCCGGTATCGGGATCAAAGCCGATCACCGTTTTCCAGCCTTTGACTGTCGCGATGCCGAGCCGATCGGCATAGGGATGCTTTTCGACTTCCGCGACCTCACAAACCTCCACGACCAACGTGCTCATGACGCCCTCCCATTGAAATAAAAAACCCGGCCGAATTGGCCGGGTCCATGAAAATTCGCTATTGGATCCAGCCTAAATCAAGGTGCGCACCCCGTCCATCCCATTGCCAGAATGGTTTGTGATGCGGCGAAGAAGCTGGACGTGAATACGTTCATCTGACTCCGTCTTGCCTTATCGACTGTCACTCTGACCATGCCGACCGGCCGATCTGGTGCCGACATCCTATTCTCGGCAATTTCGCTTCGGCAAGTCCATTACCAGATTTTTTCGACTCTCAATGCGATGTATATGATGCAGCGATGGTTTATGCGCTGCGCCCCGTCTTCGCTTCGACATACCGGGCGAAGTTGCTGAGGATGGATTGCCAGCCTTGCTTCTGCTGCTCGACAGAATGAGTCGGCTCGCTGTCGAACGTTACACGGACCGTCGTTCCGTTCTTTTCGGGAGAGAAATGAACTTCGGCAGCCCGGTCGCCAAATGAATACTCGATCAGCTTTTTATCGATAATCTTCGTATACGTCCCGGCAAAATCGAAGCCCATGCTGCCGTCCCTGGCCTCCATCCGCGAGGAGAAAGCGCCGCCGACGCGAAGATCGACCGATGCTTTGGTGGTATGCCAGTCGTCCGAGGCGGCGTTCCATTTCACAATATCCTCCGGCGTCGTGTACGCGGTCCAGACCGTATCGACCGGCGCGGCGACGAATGTTTCCACGGTAATTCGCTGAGTCATGACCAGTTCCTTTCAATCGTTTCTATAGGCGAGAGAAATAAGTTCCATTTGATTCGACGTTTTCAATCCACCTCAAAGTTTCCTTCCATTTCGGCGCGTGACGCATTGTCTCCGTTTGCCCGCATCGAAAAACCTGGCTATGCTTTACAACGTATTAAGGAAAGCTTTTGCGTTCTGAAAGGAAACGCGAAGACAACCACCGGGGGCGACTGGTTTCGACCGGATGGCGACGGTGGTGGTGGCATGCCGAGGACGCTCGTTGGCCTCGTAAATCACCGAGCAAAACATTAACTGCCAACAGTGATGTTGCAGGCCGGGTTGGCTTTGCCGCCCCGGTAACCATGGCTGCCTAATAACAGGCAACCTCAGCACGGTCTGATGTCCGCGACAGGCCGGCTGCAAAATAGCGGGCTGGCCCTGTGATTCGGCCGTTGGTCACAGGGCGAGATTTAGACGGCTGGATGCCGGCGGAGAGTGTCGATGCCCGACGCCGGTGTCGAGATTAAAACACCGACTAAGCATGTAGAGGCCGCCATTCGAGTTATCTCGGGACGGGGGTTCGATTCCCCCCGCCTCCATTCGACTCGCTGCGCTCGCTCATGGCAGGCCAGCAGGAAGGGCAAGAGAACTCCTCCTAGCTGGATATGCATGAGTGGCAAAACGCAGCGAGTCGAATGCCCTGAGTAAGCATCAGCGCATCGAAGGGCTACTCCATGTCCGCATCTGCGCCAGCAGATTCCTTTTTCGTCTACATCCTTCGCTGCTCCGATGGCAGTCTTTACGTCGGCCACACTTCCGATGTCGATGAGCGCGTCAAAGCTCACAATGATGGGCGCGGGGCCCTCTGGACCTCATCTCGTCAGCCAGTCGTGCTCGTCTTCCACGAGTCCCATTCTTCAGAACTAAAAGCCATCGCCCGCGAACGGCAGATCAAGCGATGGACTCACGCCAAGAAACTTGCTCTGATCAATGGTGATCGAGCAAACCTGAAATCGCTGGCTAAGCGCCGGATTTATTAACCGGCTTATCCGACCCCGGCTTGACAAACGCCTTGTTGGGGTACTTGGGCGGCGGCACCGGATTGACCGGCTCAGCTTTGATCTTTTTCTGCAGGTAATCGATGGCCGTCTCGAGCTGGGCGTCGTGTCCCTCAAAAGTCGCGTGCGGCAGATTATCGACGACGATGTCGGGATCGACGCCATGCCCTTCGATTAGCCAGGAGCCGTGTGTACCAAAGACGCCATTTTCCGCGGCGCTGGCGATGCCGCGATCGACCAGGCCGTTGTCCATTGAGAGCCAGATTTCTCCGCCCCACGTGCGCTTGCCGATGACGGTGCCGATCTTGAGTTCTTTAATGCCTTCGGTAAAGGCTTCACCATCCGAGGCGGTCCATTGATCGCACAGGACCACCACATGCCCGCGGAAGGCATACTGCATATTCCATGTTGAAAAATCGCTGACGCGCGTGGACCAGTAGGCCCAGGCTTTGCGCAGCAGCCGGCCGATGATCCAGCTATCGATATTGCCGCCGCGGTTGTGGCGAACGTCGATGATCAAGCCCTGCCGATTCCACACGGGATAAAAGCCCTTGGCCCATTCGGTAAAATTCGGGCCGGACATGGCTCGCAAATGGACATACCCGATTTGCCCCTTGCCCTCCTGCTCCACTTTGAGCCGGCGGGTGTATTCCCATTCGTGATAACGGAGATTCTCAAACGTCCCCATCGGCATCGGCTTGACGATCACATCTCGGCTCTCGCCGCCGGCTTTGGGCTTGACGCGCAGCAGCACCTGCTGATCGGCGGTGTTCCGAAGCAGCATCGACACATCGGGAACCGAAAGCGTTGGGACGCCGTCAATCATCTCGATCACGTCGCCTTCATGAATCTTTACGCCAAACCGTGCCAGCGGCCCTGCCCAGTCCGGTTCATCCGGATCGCTGCGATAGATGTGGCCCACGCGATAACCCTTCGCATCCACATCGCGAATCAATGTTGCTCCAAGCGATGCGGGCATCACGCGATCTTCGCCGCTGCGCATGTCGCCGCCGCGCACGAACATGTGCAAGGCGCTCAGTTCCGAGATCATCTGCCCCAGCAGATCGGACAGCTCATCCCGGCTGGTCACCCGATCCACCAGCGGCTCATACTTCTTTTCGATGGCTTTCCAATCGACGCCATGCATGTTGCGGTCATAAAAATAGTCCCGCTCCATCCGCCAGGCATCGACGAACATCGATTTCCACTCTTCCCGCGGAATCACCGACAGGCTCAGATGCGATAAATCCACCTGTTTTTTCGACAGATCAGCCGGCTCCGCCTTGGCATCGATGACATACAGTCGATCGCCGCCCTTCCCGATGAGCATCCTTTTGCCGTCCATCGAAAGCTCATAGCCGCTCACTCCACTGGCCACGGTTTTGACCTCGACCTTTTCATGGCTGAGCGCCGCCGATTGAAGAGTTGTTTCGCCATCTTCGGTGGGACTGGAGAGCCAATAGATGCCCTTATCGTTCGCGTGCAAGGCAGCATAATTGCCGGGTGGAATCGGAGCGCGGACGAGCCGATCTTCGATGCCATCCAGATCGATCTTCACTTTTACTGACGAGCCCTTACCTGCATCCGATGGTTCGGTCGCGCTTTGAGTCTGCGTCGCATTTGTTGTCGAAGGACGGGTCGTCGGGCCAGTGGTCGCGCTTTCTTTTTTGCTTTTCTCCGACTGCTCCTCCTTCTTCGCCGGATGAAGCTCATCGTTGGGCTGAAATGGTGTGCGCGTCAGGCTGCTGTCGAGAGCAATCAGGAAGATCTCCGCTCGCCGACCCAGGAATGGCTCCGGCTCATAGGTTCCCCAAGGCGCATGCACGACGGTTTGCAGATGCCGATCAGAAAGAAGGTAAAGCCATTTGCCATCGGCACTCCATGCGGGGCTGTAGCTGTCGAAGCGGTCGGTGGTGGCGAATGACGTTTTGCCGCTCGCAATGTCATACAGCTTGATCCGACGGAAAAGATTCTTTGCCTCATCGACGTATGCCAGCCATTTGCTGTCGGGGGACCAGGCCAGATCGGAAAAACTCTCGACAGGAGATTCGTCGATGAGCTTCTGTTCCTTAGTCTTGACGTCGAAGAGATACATTCGCTGATTTTTATCGTGATGGGCGATGAATTTTCCGTCCGGCGAAGGAAGGCCCTCCCAGCGCAGCACTTTCGCGCCGGTGGTCAGTTCATCGGGTTCTCCGACGCCGTTCGCTGGCGCCTGCCAGAATTCCACTTCGCCGCTCTGATCGGAAAGCACTAGAAGATGCTTGCCATCCGGCATAAACCGGGCATCGCGAAATCGTACGCCCTGCTGATGCGTGGCTTGTACCAATCTCCCCTGATCGACCGGTGCGACGAAGACCTGCCCGCGCGCAGTCAGCACCACATGCGATCCATCCGGCGACAGATGCACGGCACTGACATATTCGCCCGGGTTCTTTACCCAGTGCTCGCGCGTCTGATCGAGATCGGAATCGAGCGTAATGGGCACGAGCCGATCGGTTCCAGCCGAGATGTCGTAAAGATGCAGATCGGCGCCGACCTGATAGGCGATCTTTCCCTCCGAAAGCGATGCTGACATGATGTCCCAGCCGTCGCTGTGGGTGTGCTGCTGGAGGTCGGTGCCGTCACCCTTCATGGACCAGACGTTCATCGTGCCGTCGCGATCGGTGAGGAAGTAAAGCCTGTCCTTCCACCACATCGGATTGCGACTGGTGCCGTCATATTTTTCGGTCAGCGGTGTCGCTTCAGCTTCTCCGTCGGCATAACGCCAAAGCTGCTGCGCTGTGCCGCCCTGGTATCGCTTGGTATGGCTGCCCTGGTACGCGAGGCGAGTGAAATAGAGCGTCTTGCCGCTGTCGTCATACGACCCCTCCGCCGCCTGCGCCAGCGGCACAAGCGCGCGCTTCGCGGCGAAGTTGTCGCCACTGATATCCAGCGTCGCGAGTTGCGCATCCGGAAGCGTCGAAGAAATGCGCGTTGAAATGAGGATCTTGCCATCGGGCGTCCAGCCGACGACACCATCGCCCTGTCCATCGAATGTTCGACGGGTGGGAAGGCCGCCGGCGATGGGCATCGTGTAGACCTCCGACGGCCCTTCATATTGCGCGACGAAGGCGATGGTCTTTCCATCGGATGAAATCGCGGGTTGCGATTCTTCGCCGGGGTGACTGGTCAGGCGAATGGCCGAGCCGCCTGCGGTCCCCACTTTCCACAAATCTCCCTCGGCGACGAAAACGATTGTGTCCCCATGCAATGCCGGCTGGCGGTAATAGCCTTGGGGAGCGGCGGGCACCAGTGCTGTGGACAAAAACTCGAGGCATGCCGCAACTATTAGTGTGAGATAGACTTTGGGGTCCCGCATAATTCTCCCTGTTTCGCCCGGATAGCTTCCGCCCAGCCGGCCGCGCCCCGCAGGCGGGGCGGCGAAAGTTGGCCCTACTGCACAATGTGCAGCAACAATTCCTCAATCGCCCTTCGCACCGACGGCCTGCATGACGCAGTGATGGAACAGCGTCTGCCATTCGATTTGCTGAAGACGGATCGCTGCATCGTGTCGCGGATCGTCAGGGGATTTGTAAACCGCCTGCACCAGATCGACCAGCGCCCGCGGATTCCAGTCTCCCACAACCACGCGCTGCACAAGCGGATCATTAGTTGCCTCTGGGCCCACTACGTCGCTTGCCACCGCGCCCAGCAGCCGCATGCAGCGATGCCCTTCACACCGGTCGTACCAATATTTGGCATTGGAAAAGTCGCCCTCGCGCCGGTGCATAATGGCGTGCCAGAAAGCGCCCGTCGGCCCGATCAAATCCTGAACGAGGCGGTGACTTTCATCCAATCCATCGTGCAGCAACCACAGGCCCGCGAGCACCGCCTGCGCTTCTTCGGCATCCTTGATCGGCAGGTTCAAAAGCTGCGATGGCTTAATACCTTCCAGCAGCTCCTTCGCCTCCCTTGGCGTCGGCTCCTTGACGACCAACTTCCGATATGCGCTATTGCCCCGGCTGTGAAGAATCGTCACCGCCAGCGGCGACAGGAAGTCCGGGTGCGGATCGGTGATATTGCTGTCTGATTCACTGCGAGGTGCATCCATCGATAAACTCCGCCTGCCTTTACGCAACTTTGCGACCAATCCGCCTCAGCGAATCTGCGGCCGATCCCAAAACTACTGTCCCGGCCGGTTGCGGCATAAAGTTTACATCAAACTGTAGGCGCAAACAGATCATGTCACGAAAGGAGCAAAATCGTGCTTCGCCTCATCGCTGCCCTATCAACTATCCTGCTCATCGCCGGCTGTGCATCGGATAACTCCACCTCGTCCAACGCTTCCGGCGCCGCCGGCCCTACCGACACCGAGCGCGCCGCCTATGCTGCCAGTGTCCATTTTCCCAATGAAGCTCCAATGAACGCGGAAATCGCAGCCGTATCTCGGCCTTCAGAGAATGCAGTCAAGCTCTATAACTTCAGTACCCGCCCGCTGCGGAATGTAAATGTGTGGATCAACCAGGCCTTCGTCACGCATCTCAGCGGCATCCCCGCCCGCGGCAGCGTCACCCTCAATACCGCCAATTTCTACAACGCCCTCGGCTCAAGCCTCGCCCAAGAAAACCAAGGCATCCGGCAGATCGTCATCAAAAGCGATGAAGGCGTGTTCAGCGTGATGGGGCCATTATCAGAGTGAGCGGATTTCTCACAGCGCTCCAAACTGCCTATACGCATGCAATCCGAGGCTGAAGGCCTGGCTGTCGTTGGAGTTGGGCTTACCTCCGGAGTAGTCGAAGTCGCCAAATTCCCAGCCGGCGTTGCCGCCGTTGCCCAGGCCATGCAGGCCCAGCGAGAAGTTGGCCGAGTCGGTGGCGTCCACCGTTCCACTCAAATCGGTATCTCCGGTGTAGGTGAACTTGATCATGATCTCGTTGCCATCCGCCACGTCGGCGGTATCGCCTTCGAAGCTGACGTTGCCCACATCATTCTGATCGGCCCA
>Ga0207695_10001850_pt1 | contig 33164 bp, 25 predicted proteins | sample KBSC54metaG_FD_184354 | JGI IMG/M metagenome (GOLD analysis project Ga0207695, IMG submission 184354) | Corn rhizosphere microbial communities from Kellogg Biological Station, Michigan, USA - KBS C5-4 metaG (SPAdes) (version 2) | ecosystem: Host-associated > Plants > Roots > Rhizosphere > Soil... | reverse complement strand
CACCAAATGTAGCAAAAAGCCCAAACTATTTTGGGCTTTCCCCTTGTCCCCTTACCTTTGCAGCCGAATTTAAAACATTACAATATTATATGGCAAGCACCGGCAAAATCAAGCAAATCATCGGCGCGGTTATCGATGTGCAGTTTGAAGGCAAACTCCCCGAGATCTACAATGCGTTGGAATTGAAAAGGTCCAATGGTGAAACCCTTGTTCTGGAAGTTCAGCAGCACCTCGGTGAAGACAGTGTTCGTTGTATCGCGATGGACGGTACCGAAGGTCTTGTACGCGGGCTGCCCGTTACGGATACCGGAAATGCTATTGCCATGCCTGTCGGCGAAGGCATCAAGGGTCGTCTTTTCAATGTGACCGGTGATCCTATCGATGGTCTGCCTGCCGTCAGCAAAGTGAATGGCCGCCCTATCCACAGCAAGCCCCCGGCTTTTGAGAACCTGAGCACCAGCACGGAAGTGCTTTTTACCGGTATCAAGGTTATCGACCTTATCGAGCCCTATGCGAAGGGTGGTAAGATCGGTCTGTTTGGTGGTGCGGGTGTAGGAAAGACCGTACTTATCCAGGAGCTGATCAATAATATCGCCAAGGCTTATGCCGGTGTATCCGTGTTTGCCGGTGTTGGCGAGCGCACGCGTGAAGGAAATGACCTGATGCGGGAAATGATCGAGGCAGGTATCATGAAATACGGTGAAGATTTCAAGCACAGCATGGAGCACGGCGGCTGGGACCTTAGCAAGGTCAACATGAAGGAGCTGTCTGATTCCAAGGCGACCTTTGTGTTCGGACAGATGAACGAGCCCCCCGGAGCCCGTGCACGTGTGGCCCTCAGCGGTCTGACCATTGCTGAATACTATCGTGATGGAGATGGACAGGGTCAGGGTCGTGATATCCTGTTCTTCGTAGACAATATCTTTCGCTTTACCCAGGCCGGTTCTGAAGTATCGGCTCTGCTGGGTCGTATGCCTTCTGCGGTTGGTTACCAGCCCACGCTGGCAACGGAGATGGGTCTGATGCAGGAAAGGATCACTTCGACCAAGAATGGTTCGATCACTTCCGTCCAGGCCGTATACGTACCTGCGGATGACCTTACCGACCCGGCTCCTGCAACGACCTTCGCCCACCTGGATGCCACTACGGTACTTAGCCGTAAGATCGCCGACCTTGGTATCTATCCTGCGGTTGACCCGCTGGATTCCACGTCGCGTATCCTTACTCCGCAGATCGTAGGTGATGCACACTATAACACAGCCAACAGGGTAAAGCTGATCCTTCAGCGTTATAAAGAGCTGCAGGATATCATCGCCATCCTTGGTCTGGATGAACTGAGCGACGAAGATAAGATGACCGTAGCGCGTGCACGTAAAGTACAGCGTTTCCTGTCTCAACCCTTCCATGTGGCAGAGCAGTTCACCGGTCTGAAGGGTGTGCTTGTTCCCATCGAAGAGACGATCCGTGGCTTCAACATGATCATGGATGGTGAAGTGGATGAATATCCCGAAGCTGCCTTCAACCTGGTTGGAACGATCGATGACGCAATTGAAAAAGGTAAGAAATTATTGGCCCAGGCCCGTGGTTAATCCAACAATTTATGAACCTGGAAATATTAACACCCGAGAAGAAATTGTTCAGCGCAGATGTATATGGTGTACAGCTGCCTGGAGTTGACGGCCTGTTCGAGGTATTGGACAAACATGCTCCCCTCGTAAGCGCGCTTAAGGCAGGCCGTGTAAAGGTGCTGAAAGATAAAAACAATCACCTGGCTTATTTTACGATCCAGAGTGGTTTTGTCGAAGTGATTCACAATAAGGTTACCGTCCTGGTAGAGGGCGCTGTACCTGTGGAAACAAAATCGTAATTGAGCAACACCTTACGGTCCATTCCCCACGGAACAAAATGTTAGTTCGACCCCGGCTTCGTGCCGGGGTCTTTTGTATTCAGACCGCTCCTCCACTCACCCTCACCCCAACCCGCCAGGTCTGAATGAAAAAAAATCATTAGCCATTTCGGAGGGACCGAAGGTCCCGATCAGGAAACGCGTGCGCTTTTAATCTCCTTTTCATCTCTGTCAAAACCGCGTTAAAACACAATTCATTAAAATCTGGCGGTATCTCTTTTGCATAAATTTATCATAATAAAATGTCCCTATATGAACAGAACAATAATCCGGTTGACGGTCGGGGCGCTGCTGGGCATCACGCTGTTGGGCAGCTGTAAGAAGGACCCCCTCAACAACCTCACGAACGACGAATCGCGGATCTACGTTACCAACTATGATACGACCGCGGTCTTTTCTTCTTACTCCACTTTCAGCATTGCCGATTCGGTGGCCGTGATACAGGATAACCAGTTTGCGGGCCGGCAAAAGAACGGATTTGACAGCCTGGCGATCAATGCTGTTACCCAGCTAATGCAGCAGCGAGGCTATCAGAAGGTAGGCACCAAGGATAACCCTGAGCTGGCGATCGGCATCTCGCGTATCTACAATACCTCTACGGGGGTCTTCAGCTATGGGGATTACTGGGATTACTATGGCGGCTACTGGGACCCTTATTACTGGGGGTATCCCGGCTATGGATACTATGATCCATTTGCTATAGGAGTCTATTCGATCCAGACGGGCGCTTTGGAGATCGACCTGCTCGATCTCAAGAATGCAACTGCCAATGGCAATAAGCTCAAGGCTATCTGGACTGGCATGGCCAGGGGAGAGCAGGTATTTAACACCGCCAATGTATCCAATGAGGTGACTGCCCTTTTCGAACAATCTGCATACCTTAAAAAGTAAACGATCATGAAATCATTTATTCAACGATATGGCGTCATCGCCTTTCTGCTGCTGGCTGTCGGGACCGCTGCGCAGGCACAGTACCACAATGATCTGCAGTTCAATGTCAACTACAACGTAAACATTCCCTCCGGGTCTTTCCGGAATTTTATCACGAACCCTGCGTACAAGGGGTTTACCGCGGGTCTGGCCTATCCTATCACCAGCCAGCTACGTGTTGGGCTCAGCCTGGGATACAATGACTATTACCAGAAGTATCCGCGGCGGGTCTATTCAGAAGGTGCAGGATCGGACATCTCGGCGGTAGTGAGCAATTCCGTTCAGCAGCTGCCCTTGCTGGCGACGGTAGACTATACCCTGCTGAAGAAGGGGTTTATCCGCCCTTATGTAGGTGCGGGGGCGGGTGTCAACTTCGTTAGTTTCGACCAGTATCTCGGGGAATTTGACAACCCGCAGTCCAGCGCTCATTTTGCGGTGAGGGGGGAAGCCGGCATACTGATACCGCTGAGCTCTTATTCCGGTACGGCTATCCGTATCGGCGGCAGCTATAATTATGCGCCGTACAACCGGAATGGGATAAGGAACCTGGACAACTGGGGAATACATGCAGGGGTCAGCATACCGATCAGGTAGCAGTCTGGTTCGTAGATGTCAAGTGTCCCGGGATAACAGGGAATGTGGTACGCGTGCTAGTTCAGCTGGGGATCGATAGGGAAGTTCACCATCATCTCATACTCCCCTCCGAGGTGGCGAAGGGCATCCTTCCAAATTTCGGAGGGTTTTTTATGAAATACGAGACGGCGGCTGGCTTGCACTGTAAGCCATGATTTTTCTTTCAGCTCATCGGCCAGCTGTCCGCTGCCCCAGCCGGAATAGCCGATATAAAAGCGGATCTTGGACATATCGATCTCGCCCTGCCGGATAAGGTCGATGGCGGTCTCGAAGCTGCCACCCCAGAAGACGCCGTCTATGATCTCGTAGCCGCCCGTTATCTTATCGGGGTATTGGTGTAGAAAGTGAATGGTGTCCATCTGGACGGGGCCGCCCAGATAAACGGGTATTTTCGTCAGGTCTTCCAGCCCACTGACCAGCTCGTCCAGTGAATATTCGTAGTTCTTATTCAGCACAAACCCAAAACTGCCCTCATCCTGATGCTCACACAAAAACACTACGGTTCGCATGAAGTTGGGATCTTTCAAAAAGGGATCAGCGATCAGTAATATGCCAGGTGCCGGGCTCTCCATATCATCTAAATTAAGTAATCCTGTGGGTCGTCCAAAAATGATTTTTTTGGACAGGGCCTCATTTAAATATAATGCTTTTTAGCCTGAAAACCCCTTTCTTTGTGAAACCTTCGTTAAAATACCTTTCACCAAAAGGGTTTTGAAAGGCTGCCCTTTCATCCTTTTATAAATTTGCAGTCGGACCAAAAAATATGGGTTTGAAAAAAATTTTCCCCGTTATTCTTGTATTGATCACGCTATCCCTGATCGGTATTATCTACATCCAGATCAACTGGATCCTTACGATGGTAGATAATAAGCAGGAAGAGCTGCATCACAAGATGATAGATGCGGTGGCCCTGGTGGGACGGAATCTTGTAGAGCAGCGGGGAAATTCGACAAAGGTTCTCCGCCTGAAGCCCGGTACACCCTGGCGCCCTTCCGATCCGTTCAGGATGGAGCTGATGCGTCCTCTGCCGATAGCAGAGCGATTCACACAGGACGAGGTCAACGACATGCTGCGGAAGGCCTTTGATAATCTGAATCTGAAGAATCTGCATTTCGAATTTTCGGTTTCGTCCAATATGGAATCCTCGTCCGGATTTAATTTCCGGACACCCGACCTGCACTCGCGAAACTTTCAGCAGGAGATACAGGATACAGTCCATAACAAGGCTGCATTCTACCCGTTGCAGGCTCTCGATGACTATAGCGGCGGGCTGCTGCCCGATGAGCTATTGGTCGTCGTCGTCCCGGACACCAACAATATCGTGCTTGGAGAGATGCGGGTAATGATCTTTGGCGCCATCCTCTTTACGCTGATCATCATCAGCGCTTTCTATGTCACCGTCAGCGCCCTGCTGAGGCAGAAGAAGCTGAGCGAGATCAAGAATGACTTTATCAATAACATGACCCACGAGTTCAAGACCCCTCTTGCTACTATTTCCCTTGCTGTGGACGCATTGCGCAATGAGAAGGTGGTGCAGGACCGCCAAAAATCGGAATATTTTACCGGAATTATCAAGGAGGAGAACAGGAGGATGAACAAACAGGTCGAAACGATCCTGCAGGCTTCTTTACTTGACCGGCAGGAGCAGCAGCTGAATCTAAAGCCACTTCATGCACATGCGATCATCCAGGAGGCTATGGAGAACTTTCATCTCCAGCTGGAAGGCAAGGGCGGCCGCGCTGAGCTTCAGCTGAATGCCAAGAACGATCTCCTGGAAGCTGACGAGGTGCACTTCATGAATATTATCACCAATCTCATCGACAATGCGGTTAAATATTCAAAAGAGAACCTGGTGATCAAGATCACCACCCACAGCACTACGAAGAGCCTTATCATCCGGATCGAAGACAACGGGATTGGGATGAGCAAGGAAACGCAGCGTCGCATCTTTGAGAAATTCTATCGCGCGCACACCGGTAATCTGCACAATGTCAAAGGATTTGGGCTTGGTCTTAGCTATGTTAAGACCATCGTGGAGGCTCATCAGGGAAAGATCAAGGTAGATAGTATGGTAGGGAAGGGGACGACGTTCACGCTTGAGCTGCCGCTGAAGACAGACTGAATGCCGTTGGGGCCAGTAGTGGCGACCGCATTACTCCAGCCGTTGCATCAGCGTCCTCAACCCGCTGACGACCCCCTCATAGTACTGTCCTTTACGGAAGAAGGGAATAAAGGCTTCGTCGATGATCTTTTTGACGTCGGCGTTGGGTAGCTGTTTTTCTATTCCTCCTCCGTTCTGGATCCTGATCTTATGGAAAGACCGGGATATGCCGATCAATATACCGTTGTTCTTTCCTTTTTTCCCTACTCCCCATGCGTTCATCGTCGCCAGCGTAAAGAAGTCGAAATTCCCGGGGAGGGTTAGCGAGGTGTCGACCGTCAGCACCGCGATCTCGATGGTCGTCCGACGTTCGTAGTCGTGTATCAGGCTGTCGAGGACATCGACCTGTTGGGGCGTGAAAAGGTGCTCAAAATCGTTGACGTATCCTACGGGCCGGGGAATGGTGTCCCGGGAGAGGTCAGCGGCCTGAGCGGGACGGGTCAGCGTCAGCACCAGCAGCGATAGGGTCAATATCGGTCGTATAAGAAACATGTTATTGTTTAGGCTGCCGCCATAACAGGCAGCCATCACCATAGCTGAGGAAGCGGAACCCGTGCTCCAATGCATAATTGTATATCCTCTTCCAGTCCTCTCCGACCAGCGATGCGATCAGCAGCAGGAGGGTCGATTCCGGCTGATGGAAATTGGTGATGAGTCCTTTTGCTATCCTCCAGTCATAGCCGGGCGTGATCAGCAGCTGGGTCGTGGTGACCAGCCCGTTCAATTCCCGGGCTTCCATCCATCTGAGCAGAGCGGTCAGGGCATCCTTCGGGCTTGTTTGTCCGGGAAGTTCGTAGGCGTCCCACTGCCGGATGACCAGCTCTGCCTGTGTCAGATGCGGCTGCTGCTGCACTTTTATTCCAAGCCAGTACAGGCTCTCGATGGTCCTTGCCGACGTCGTGCCAACGGGTACGATGGGCTGGTTGTCTGCCAGGGCTTCCTGCAGCTGTACTATCGTTGCCTTCTCCACCGCAATGAATTCGATGTGCATCGGGTGGTCTCCGAGCGTCGTGGTCTTAACGGGTAAGAAAGTTCCTGCGCCTACGTGCAAGGTAACCCAGCTGCGCCGGATATTTCGCTGCGCCAGTCCTGCAAAAACGGTCTCCGTAAAATGCAGTCCGGCTGTAGGCGCAGCCACTGAGCCGTCGTGGCGGGCGTAGATCGTCTGATAGCGCTGACTATCCATCGCCTCGGCGGAGCGGCGGATATAGGGAGGCAGCGGGATCAGTCCTGCCTGGTGAAGGACCTCTGCGAAGCTTAGACCGTCCGGTGTCCAGGAAAGTTCGATGAGGAAGGCGTCGGCGTCTTTGCCGATGAACCTTGCTTCCAAAGTGAGAGGGGCTTCGTTGCCGGGGACTGATGCGGTGTTGCCAGGGACTGAAGCGGCGTCACTGTGGATGGATGTTGCGTTGTTGTGGATGAATATCCCGTCGATCTCCTTATGCAGCACCTGTCCGGGTTTCCATTTTGATGCTCCGCCGATGAGACATCTCCATTTTACCTTGCCTTTCTGTGCCATGGCGATCGCGATGCTCCCATAATCCGGAGGAGGCTCGAGGCAGAATATCTCGATCTGTCCTCCTGTCGGTTTCTGGAAGATGATGCGCGCTTCTACTACTCTTGTGTTATTGAACACCAGCAGGCTGTTTTCCGGAAGCCAGTCTCCGATGTTCCGATAGCTGGATTCGCTGATCGCACCGTTCTGATAGATCAGCAGTTTGCTGGCGTCGCGTTCTTCGAGCGGGTAGAAGGCAATGTTTTCCTGTGGAAGGTCGTAGCTGTAATCAGCTATGGAGATGGTTTTGGGATCCATATTCAAATGGCGGCCAACTGCCGCCGGTTTTGGACCAAAGCTACGAAAACCGGGGTAATGTCCCGGGGGCGGGTGAACGAGATAGGTTCGGATGACTGGTTGGGTGGACGGAGATAGGGGTGGATGAGGGAAATGGGTTTAGTGTCCTGACCAGAGCCAGGCGGAAAAGGTCAGGGCCATGGCCAGTAGGATCGCGACGAGGAAGTCGCCGTTCTGGATGTTGTTGGAGGCCTGACTGATCATGAGGGCCGGAGGTCTTCTCCAGGAAATCAGGGAGGGCGTAGTGGTCCGCGGGACGGAGGGGGTGTTGCTCCGCGGGGCGGAGGGGACGGTGCTCCGTTGGAGGACAGGGGTAGTAGTTGAAGGTTCAGGGGTCAGGTCGGCGTTTGCCGGGGGAAGGACTACTCTTTGGATGAAGAGGTTCTTTATTTGTTTGAGATCGGATGGTCGGGGTGTTTTGTCGTCTTTGGTCAGGAGCCTTGTGAAGAGGCTGCGGTATTCCGGTATCAGCTTGTCAAGGATAATGGGTAGCTGGTCGAACAGGGAGGTTGAGCTGTAGTAGCCTTCCTGGTCGATGAATACCAGCCGGACGCGCAGGATCAGCAGCATTGTCTGCAGGTAATTGAAGAGTATGCCGGGGAGTTCGCCAGGGCTTAGCTCTGCGAGCCGGACACGGCCGATGAGATAGGCGAAGGTGGGCATCCAATATTCCTGGCAGGCGTAGATCGCTGTGTCGGGGAGTTCGCTCTGGGATGCGGTGTTGCCGGCGACCGACAGGCTGAACCGACCGTCCCTGGAGCACAGGATCTCTTTTTCGCTGATATCTGTGAACCAGCATCTCTCTGCGTTGATCTCCTCAAGCGACTGGAAAAGTCCCTGGGAAAGCCGGTGAATAGCGGGCATGGACCCGCTGTTGATAAGCTGTTCGAGGGTGGATGGGGTGGCGAAGGCCTCCCTGCTGGTGATGGCGATGGCCCGCTTGTCGGTGGCACCGGTTACGACTTGCATACGCGCGTGTTTTGCTGTTTTAAGAAGGAAAGGCCCCGGGCGCCCGTTCGTTGTTGCAGTGGGGTTTACTGCTCACCCGGGTGACCTTTCTGAAAAACGGCAGGGTTTTATATTCGTTGGACAACCGGTTACTCTTCACCGTATTGTTTGAAGCTGCACCGGAAATTATCTATTACCTTTGTCGTGTTGATAAGTCGCAGGGAAACAGGATCGGGGGATTTTGTTATTATTTTTTTTTAACCTAATTTTCTCAGCAAAGCTCAGATCAATGAGGCCTGATAATACCATTACCGACGCCGAAATAATCGACAACCTTACCCGGAATGGTAATGATAGGAGAAAGGCAGAGGATCAGCTGTTCAATGGCTACAGCTACTTTGTAAAGGAAGGTATCCGAAAATATTCCCTTGCCGAGGATGACGCCCTGGACGTATACTCAGATACGATCATCTCAGCTATCGAAAAGATCACCACCGGGTTCTTTGAGGGCCGGTCCTCGCTGAAAACCTATTTATTCCGGATTTTTCATAATAAATGTGTTGACCGTATCCGGCAATTGACGACTAATAAGAACAGGATCCACAGAACAGCAGCATTGGCGGACCAGCTGTTATCCAGTCTGTCGGACACGGCGAAATCCGTTGTCCAACGTATGGTCGACCGATCGGACTTTGACGTCCTGAGGACCAGGCTGGACGAGCTGGGGGAGAACTGCCGGAAAATGCTGGCGCTGTTTGCGGATGGCTACACTGACAAGGAAATTGCCGTCGCTATGGACTACAAGACAGCGGAAGTAGTTAAGACAAGCAGGCTGAGATGCCTCGAACGGCTGCGGCAGTCTTATAACGTACTAAAGCATTAATATGGATAGCCTGGAATACATCGATGATTATTTTAAGGGCTTACTTACCGCGGAACAGAAAAAAGAATTCGAGCAGCGTATCCTCTCCGACCCGTCTTTTGCTGAAGAGCTGGCATTTTATCTCAACGCGCAGGCTCTACTGAAGGACGATCTGGAAGAGGAGAAAAAAGCCCGTTTCAAGGAGCTTTACCGGCAGAATGGGCCGATGGGCATGGGGGACAGAACGGTAAGAGAGAGCAGTCCGGTCAGGAAATTATGGCCTTACCTGGCGGCTGCCACTGTCCTTGTCGCAGCGGTGGCCATCTGGCTGATCGTTGGGGCCGGGTCCTCCCCGGACAGACTGGCTGACCAGTATATCCATAGTCAGCTACAAAATCTGCCGGTCAGGATGAGCAGTGTCCAGGACAGCCTACAAAAGGCGATCGCGTTGTACAATGAGGACCGGCTGCCGGAGGCCCAGTCTCAGTTCGAGCGATTGCTGCAGCGCGATTCGGCGCGGGCTCAGGCGAGGATCTATTCGGGCATTGTTGCCCTGCGGTTAGAGAAATACGACAAAGCGCTCGGTTTTTTCCAGCAGCTGGAAGCCGATACCACACTATACAACAACCCGGCCTTGTTCTACGAATCCCTCACCCTGATGAAACGAAACCACCCCGGTGACAGCCAGAAAGCCAGGCAATTGTTGCAGCTGGTTGTTGATCGCGACCTGGACAAGAAAGAAGATGCACAACGGCTGCTGTTGAAGCATTGGTAATAAAGAGTACCTGGAAGGTACTCGTCCGAAGGACAGACATTAGCGTTTTGCCGGAGATACGCTAATTTTTAAGACCTGCGTATCTCCGGCACATTTTAATTGACCATATACCTTCTATTATGAAAAGATTCCTGTCTGGACTCAGGGGAAAGACCCTGTATTTGTTTTTTATTTTTTTCGCGGCACTCGCACAGACGTCCTGTCACCCGAAGATCAACCGCGGCGGGCCTCCGACCAATCATGCCCCCAACTGGCTGAACTGGAACTATATATTCAAGGAGGGGACTGATTCGGCGACGAGACAGGCGACTATCGCCCAGATCACCAGCGCGATCAGCAGTGTGCGATCGGGGAATTCTACAGATACCAACAATCCGAATGGCGGAGTGCCCAGTGCCAGGCAGATAGCGATCCATCCGCTGACGAACTATCTTTCGGGCTATCTCAGAGGAGTGATCCGGGCCAAAAACGGTTTTTCGCTGAACCATACCCAGGTTAATTTTTGCTCCTGTCATGATACCCTGTTATGGAATGTGACAGCAGACCTCAATATCGGTGGCTCGGGTCAATCTGTACCGACCCCTCCACCGCCCCCGAACCCGGGAGCGTCAGGAGGATCGGTTGCAGTAGTGGACAGCAACGGCAGTGTTTCTTCGCCTTCGTCGGTCCCGCCTTTGCTGACGTCCGGGCTGGTTGCTTTCAGCGGGCATCCCGTGGTCTCCGGCAAGGTCGTCCTGGGCATCATCGACTCCGGTATCGACTCCACCTTGTTTGACCCAAGCATTTTTCAAAGCCTGTTTGCTCCCGATGGCAGCGGAAAGATAAACTTTGTAGCAGGAGTCCCGGCCTCCGCGTACCAGGACAACGATGCCGTCCGTCATGGAAGCGCAGTTGCCGCTATTGCGCTGAATGCATTTTATACCCAGGCGCAGGCCGACGGAAAGCAGGAGCTGCCGCGGTTGATGGTCATCAGGGCCCTGGATGACAAGGGCATGGGGAGCACGCTTTCGGTCAGCTGTGCCCTGAGCTACGCCATCCGTCACCGGGTAAGCCTGATCAACGCCAGCCTTGGTTACTGGAATGCCCAGAATGCCGTCATCAACTATTATCTTCAGCAGAGCGCGAAGTACAATATACCGGTGGTAGCCGCCGCTGGTAACGACCCAAGGGATCATACGCCAAATGTATGTGGCGTAACGATCGATGGTCACAATCTCCTGAGGCCGGGAAATATGTTCTTCCCCGCGTGTCAGAGCGTCGATCCGCAGTACTGTATCATCAGCGTTACCGGTCTCAGCAATCCTGCCCTGCCCTGCCGGTATCAGAATTTTTCCTCCCGGTATGTGAGCGTCGGTGTCGTGAACAAATCCAACAGCTGCTGCGGATTCTCCCTTCCTTTTATCAACAGCGGCTATATGCTGGACGGGTCGTCCTTTGCAACGCCGGTGATCAGCGGCCAGCTGGGATACAAGATATTTAAGGACGGTCGCCGGAATAATGCGACCGCCTATATGCAATTGCTTCAACCGCAAAAGACCGCAATTGGTTTTGTCACATGGGACGGGCAATACATTACTTACTGACCATAGCGATAAGCCTGCTTATTTTTAAGGACCTGTCCGGGCAATGTCCGGACAGGCTTTTGTTGTTAAAGAAGATCGATTCGCTGAAGGCTGCGAATCCTGCTACGGATATTCAGATAGGGGAGCTGCTGCCCAGTGTTCACCGGCTGGAGGGATGCCCCCGGCCTGCCGACTCTGTATTTGCTTTTCTATTGCAGCGGCTGGGGCTGCTGTACTATCTGAAGGGTGATCTTCCGGCAGCTGTCAACTATACCCGCAGGGCAATCGTGCTGCTGGAAGAAAAATGTCCACCGTCCCCCACCAAGCCTCCTTTTTTGGTCCGGTGCTATTTTAATCTCCGGATATTTTACGACTCGCTGCACCAGCGCAACGAATACTTAACGGCAATCGATAGCTGCACTTCCATTTCACTGCGAACGGGCGCGGTGGACAGCCGGTCGTTGAGGGCGTTTTGGGAAAAGGCAGAGTATTACTATGACGTCGGCGACTATGACCGTTGTTACAAGACTACGCTGCTGGGACAGACGCTTACCCAACGGTATTCTTCAGGAAAGGACAGTCTGGGCTTTGTCCGCAACTTTTCGAGTTTTGCCTTTATTGCCCTGTACCAGCTGGGCAGGTATGACGAGCTGGAGGGTCTGATCGGGCAAAAGATAAAGGAATTTACGATGATCAGGGATACTGCGGCGCTGGGGACTTTTATGGATATGCTGTCGCTTGTCTATACCCGTAAGCATGACTACAAGGGGGCATTGGAGTGTCTGCAGAAGTCGTACACTTACAGCACGAGCATGCATTACCAGCTGGGGTGTGTCGAGGCGTTGAACAATACCGGCTATCTCTATCTGTATATCCTGCACGATCCCAACAGGGCCCTGGTCTTGTGCCGCAAGGCGCTGGCGTTACTGCCGGCAAAAAGGGGGCGGGGGTCCTTTGAGTCGCTGGAGGCGCTGGCGATCTATGACAATATGGCGAGCGCTTATTCTGCGAAAGGCTTACCCGACAGTGCGCAGGGGTATTTCCAGCTGGCATTTGACCAGCTGCAGCCGGGCATGAATGAGACGGTATTGCTGCAACAAAATCCAAACCGGGCATATGAGAGGAAGCGGACAGAGTATCAATCTCTTCTGACGGTACATAAGGCGGACGCATATTATAGTCACTATCTGCTGACCCATGACAGGAAAAGTCTTGATGAGGCGATCCGGATCTATAAGATGGCGGACTCGTTCCTGAAGATGGCTATCGACGATCAGTCCGAGATACGGTCACAGCTGGCTTTCCGAAAGAATGCGCGTGAGCTGTATGAGCACGCCATTCGGGCATCGGCAGCGGCATTGTCGCCTGATGACGCTTTTTACTTTTTCGAGCGTTCGCGGGCCATTTTGCTCAACGACCAGCTGCAAAGACAGGCAAACCTGGACAATAAGTCTCTTGCAGACCGGGGTGCTATTCAAAAGAAGATATTCAGGATGGAGCGGGAGATGAATGGGATGTCGCCCGAAGCGGAAGGCTATGCGCAGCTGCAGGCCACGATATTTTCTGCGAAGCTGGAGCTGGATCGTTATGACCAGGCGATCCGGAAGCAGGTTGCTGCGGGAAAGAATTTTTCCTTCAGCACCCTACCTGAGCTTCGCTCGCGGCTGGAAAAGGGGCAGCAGTCTTTTTTCTCGCTGTATGCCGGGGACAGCGCCGTCTTTTCCCTGTTGGTCAACGGTAAGAACACCGCGTTGCGGATCATCGACAAATTCCGTTTTGACAGTCTGTCCCAACTGTACATGACCTATATATCGGACGCCGAAAGATTGAACAGGGACATGCCGGGTTTTGTCCGTGTTTCTGATGCGCTGTACCGGCTGCTATTTCCCGATAACTCTGTGCCCGGCGGAAGGATCGTGGTCTCGCCGGATGGCAACTATTTTCCCTACGAAGCGCTGGTGGTCAATAATTCTGTAAGGCATCCTGGCTATTTTCTAGATGACCATCCTGTCTGCTATACCTATTCAGCCCGTTATTTTCTGGATACGACCATTGACGCCGTGGCAGCGGCCGACGGGAAGGAGTTCATGGGAATAGCTCCCATTGAATATGCGTCCTACCTGCACTTGCCCGGTCTGCCGGGCAGCAATAGATCGCTCGATCAGATAGCATCCTGGTTCAGCAGTCCGGATAAGTTTACGGCTTCGAGGGCGTCCAAAGCCAGCTTCCTGGAGAACTATTCGGATTACAGACTTATCCAGCTGTATACCCATGCCGTCGGGAATAATCCGGGTAAGGAGCCGCTGATCTATTTTTCCGATTCTGCGCTGGCGCTTTCCGAACTTATCCCGGAGAAGAAGCCGCTGACGCGTATTATCGTCCTGTCGGCCTGCGAGACGGCGAACGGTGAGTTTTACCAGGGGGAGGGCGTATTTAGTTTTAACCGCGAGTTTGCGGCTCTCGGGATACCCACTGCTGTCGTCAACTGCTGGTCGGTGGACAACAAGGCCACCTACCGGCTGACCGAGCTGTTCTTCAAATATCTTTCGCAGGGTGAGCCGGCGGATATTGCTTTGCAGAAGGCCAAAAAGGAATTCTTCCGTAGCGAATCGGGAGAGCAGCGGCTGCCCTATTATTGGGCGGCACCGGTAGTCACCGGTCAGGCGACCCTGCTGCCGCGGTCCGGAGGGCCTTTCCCGTGGTTCTATATTCTTGTCTTTCCTGCTGCCCTGGGAATGGTGGGGTATGGGATATTCAGGCGGCGCCGACGCAAAAAGATAGTATATTAGAGATATGTTTATACGATTGCCAGGACTACTCTTATTTGCAGTGCTGCTGCTGGTGGGCTGTTCGGAAAAAAAAGATGCTCAGCCGGAAGACCATAAATGGTGGAAAGAATCTATCGTCTACCAGATATATCCCAGGAGCTTCAAGGACAGCGATGGGGATGGCATTGGTGATCTGAAGGGTATTATATCCCGGCTCGATTATATAAAATCTCTGGGCGTCGACGTCGTCTGGCTGAACCCCATCTATTCCTCTCCCAATGACGACAATGGATACGATATCAGCGACTATCGTAACATCATGAAAGACTTCGGCACGATGTCCGATTTTGACAGCCTGCTGAAGGGGATGCACGACCGGCATATGCGGCTGGTCATGGACCTGGTGGTGAACCATACCAGTGATGAGCATGCCTGGTTCAAACAGTCGCGCAGCTCGAGGGACAACCCTTATCGCAACTACTATCACTGGTGGAACGAAGAGAGGGGCAAGCCCACACCCCGCTGGAGTTTTTTCGACGTGAACAGCGATGCCTGGAAATATGATTCGGTGACCAGGGCCTATTATCTGCACTATTTTTCCCGCAAGCAACCCGACCTCAACTGGGAGAACCCAGAGGTGAGAAAAGAAGTATACCAGGTTATGAAGTTCTGGCTCGACAAGGGCATCGACGGATTTCGGATGGATGCGTTTCAGTTCGTGGCGAAGGACACTACCTGGCCTGTTTTTCCGCCAGGCTATGATCAGCATATCATCAAATACTATGGCATGGGGCCGCATCTTCATGACTATCTCCAGGAGATGAACAGGGAGGTGATCAGCAAATACGATATCATGACCGTCGCTGAAGGCGCAGGCAGCACTCTTGATGACGCCATGGCCCTTGTAGATCCGGCGCGGCACGAGCTGAATATGGCCTATCATTTTGAAGGAATGGACGTAGGCAATTTCGATCCGAACTATAGCCTGCTGGATTTTAAACGGGTCTATACCAAGTGGGACAGCGCGTTCGAGGAGAAGGGCTGGGTGTCAGTCTATCTTGGGAATCACGATCAGCCAAGGATGCTTTCCCACTGGGGCAACGATGATCCCCGCTATCGTGAAGCCTCGTCGAAAATGCTGACGACCTTTCTTCTGACCATGCGCGGAACTCCCTATTGCTATTACGGGGACGAGCTGGGGATGAGCAATATCAAATTTGACAGGATAAGCGATTATCGTGATATAGCAACCATCAATAAATTCAAGCATCTCAGCCAGACTGGTGGTGACACAGCGGCTTTTATACAGGAGCAGAAGCGAAGCGCGCGGGACAATGGGCGCACTCCTTTTCAGTGGGATAACAGTCCGAATGCGGGTTTTACGACAGGCACGCCCTGGCTGAAGGTGAATCCCGACTATATTACGGTGAATGCTGCTGCCCAGGAGAAAGACGAGTCTTCGGTGCTTTCCTATTTCAGGAAGGCTGTTCAGCTACGGAAGGCCAACCCGGCGCTGGTCTATGGAAGATATACGATCCTGGACAGGGACAACCCCAGTGTATATGCGTATACGCGTGAAGACGGGCAAAAAAAGTTGTTAGTACTCCTCAATTTTAAAAGTGCGCCGGGTTCTTTTGTTCTCCCTGCCGACATCGATCTGGGCCGGGCGAAGGTTGTGCTCTCGAATTATCCGGCGGCCGCCGGCGGGGCAACCACCGGCGGAGCAACCGCTGGCGGGGCGCAATCGAACAGTGGGGCAGGCACCGGCGGATCTCAGCCGCTGAGGCCTTATGAGGCGATTGTGTATGAGCTGGTTCGATAGGCTCCCACCGAATCTCACTTCTGCGACCGGTACAATGGTTGTGGCAATTAGCGCTCTCTCCGGGGGCGTCCGGTCAAATCTTAATAACTCCGGGCTTTTCCACAGGAAATCCACCTCAATTCACAGTTAATTCCCGGTCTAAGTAAGCCAAAAACTGCGGATATGTAATCCATTGGGCAATACACGTCTGTGGAAAAATTAAATTTTTCAATTTCCCGTAGAAAAGTGGGAAAATGTGTTATTTTGTGTTAGTTTTAATTAAGGTTGATTCAACTCCTCATAAATGATTGGTTTTCTGGGCGAATACGAAGCTACGCTGGACTCGAAAGGTCGCTTCCTGCTGCCGGTTGGCTTTAAAAAGCAGCTGCCGGAAGACGGGACAGCCCAGTTCGTCATTAACCGGGGGTTTGAAAAATGCCTTAGTCTTTATCCGATGAAAAGCTGGGAACCGATTTTCGCCCGAATTAGCCAATTGAATGATTTTGACCCCGAAGTTCGTCAATTCAGGAGATATTTCCTGAATGGTGCGACGATGGCAGAGCTGGACTCAGCGGGTCGGCTTCTTGTTCCTCAAAACCTTAAAGAGCACGCCGGTCTCGAAAAAGACATTGTGCTTGTGGCGGCAGTAGACAAAATTGAAATCTGGGATAAAAGTAAGTACCAACAGTTCTTTGAATCTTTTTCACCGGAAGCATTCAGCAGCCTGGCAAAGCAGGTGATGAACCCGGGAGGGGCTCAGCTATGACGACTCCCGACAATAAGGACCACGAGTCTTATCATCTGCCTGTGCTTTTGCAGGAGACGCTTGACGGATTGAACATCCGGCCGGATGGTGTGTATGTCGACTGTACGTTCGGTGGCGGAGGGCACTCCCGGGGGATACTGGGGAGGCTTGGGCCGAAGGGTAAGCTGTTCGTCTTCGATCAGGATAGTGACGCCCGTCGCAACCTGCCGGATGACCAGCGTATCGTCTTCCTTCCTCATAATTTCCGTCATCTGGGACGTTTCCTCCGTTTGCACGATGCGGCAGCTGTCAATGGCATCCTTGCTGACCTGGGCGTCAGCAGCCATCAGTTCGACCAGGCTGAAAGGGGGTTCTCCTTTCGGTTCGAGGGCGATCTGGACATGCGGATGGATCAGCGGCAGACGACTACTGCATTCGATATCGTCAATACGTATTCCGAGCAGCAGCTGCACCGGCTATTTGAGCAGTATGGAGAGGTTACCAATTCGAAGACGCTGGCCCGCACGATCGTTCAGCTGCGCCGGTCTGTGTCGCTGAAGACCATCTCTAACTTCAGGACAGCGCTGAATGGCGTGGTGAAAGGGAATCCCAACAAGTATTTTGCCCAGGTCTTTCAGGCGTTGCGCATCGAAGTGAATGATGAATTGGGAGCTTTAAAGGAAATGTTGCAGCAAGTGCCCGGCCTCCTGATATCCGGCGGCCGAGTCGCTATCATCACCTTCCATTCTCTGGAAGACAGGCTTGTTAAGAACTTCCTCAAGAAAGGTTCTTTCGATGACGAAGATGTGTCAGACCCCTTTGGACAAAGTGCGACTGCCCCCCTGTTAAAAGTGATCACAAAAAAGCCGGTGACAGCCACCGAAACTGAATTACGCCAAAACCCGCGAAGCCGTAGTGCCAAGCTGAGGGTTGCAGAGCGGTTGTAAACAGCATTAAAAGACATACGAGGAGGATTGGGTCTAATGAAAAAGAAAACACTGAATACGAGCTATCGCTGGATCATGAAGAATATCGGCTTCTTTTTGTTCCTGGCGGCGTTGGCGGTGGTCTATATCTATAACGGCCATTATGCCGACAACGTATCCCGGGACATCAACCGGACCAGCAAAGAGCTAAAGGAATTACAATACGAATACAAGACGCTGAAAAGCGAAGTGATGTTCAGGAGCAAGCAGAGCGAACTGGCGAAGGCGGTAGAGCCTTTTGGATTGAAAGAGCTGAGTCAGCCTCCTTACATACTTGTTGACAGCGCAGAAAAAAATAAAAAGTAAACGGACCTTGGAAGTAAAACGCGACATATTGTGGAGGGTCTACCTCTGTTTTCTTGGTGTCGTGGGGCTTAGCCTCGTGGTGCTGGGAAAGGCGTTTTATATCCAGCATGTTCAGGGCGCTTACTGGCGGGGCCTGAGCGATAGTCTGCACCAGAAATTTATCGAGCTTGACGCGGAGAGGGGCACTATCTACAGCGAGGACAGCAGCATGCTCAGCACTTCCATCCCTTACTTCAATATTTATATCGATTTCGGAGCGGATGGTCTTCGGGAGAAGAATGGGAAACGTTTTACAGAAAATCTTGATTCCCTGTCCATGTGTCTTTCCGGTCTGTTCAAAGACCAGTCGACGCAAGCCTATAAGAAGGATCTGCTCAGCGGCTATAGAAGCGTCGACCGTTATTACCTGCTGCAGTCCAACGTTTCCTTCGAAAAATATCAGCAGCTGCGCAATTTTCCGCTTGTCCGCCAGGGTCGCAACAAGAGCGGCTTTATCGCAGAGGTAAACAATAAAAGGCTGAATCCGTTCGGGCTTCTGGCCAATCGCACGATCGGTCTGGCGAGGGCGAACGCGCAGAATGTCGGGCTCGAGCGTACCTATGATACCCTGCTCAAGGGAGAGGTCGGCCGCAGGCTGGTTCGCTATATTGCCGGGGGCACCTATATCCCGGTCGAGGGCTATGAGATAGAGTCAGAGAATGGGAAGGATATCATCACCACCCTGGACGTCAACATCCAGGACATCGCCGAGAATGCGCTGCTGAAGGAGCTGACTGCCAACGACGCGGAACACGGCACCTGTATCGTGATGGAAGTTGCCACCGGTAAGATCAGGGCCATCGCCAATCTGGGTCGTCAGTCCGATGGCGGCTACTGGGAGGACCTGAACTATGCCATCCGCGCCACCGAGCCGGGTTCTACTTTCAAGCTGGCGACGCTGTTGTCTCTGCTGGAAGACAAGAAGATCACCCTGAACGACCAGCTCAATCTTGAAGGAGGCTCCTGGAAGGTATCGGGTCGCACTGTTTATGATGCGGAGCCGCATGAGAGCAAGATGTTTACCGTCAAGCAGGCTTTTGAGATCAGCTCGAATGTCGCCATGGCCAAGTTAGCCGTGGCTCACTATAGCAACAGTCCCAGTCAGTTCGTGGATCATCTGAAGAAGTTGCGGCTGAATCAGCCGACGGGTGTCGATCTGCTTGGAGAGGGGATGCCGATCGTCAAGACGCCAAAGTCGCGGACCTGGAGCAACACGAGTCTGCCGTGGATGGCCTTTGGCTATGAGGTGCTTGTCACTCCGCTGCAGACGTTGACGCTCTACAATGCAGTAGCCAACAATGGGCGGATGATGAAGCCCTACCTGGTGAGCGCCGTCCAGGAATCGGGTATCACTGTAAAGGAAAATAAGCCGACAGTACTGATCGAAAATATCTGCAGCGAGGGTACGCTGCGGCAGCTACAGGATTGTCTGTATGCTGTTTGCAACAGTAGTGATGAGGGGGCGACCGGCGTCAAGCTGTTCAAGAATGCTTTTTACAAAGTCGCCGGGAAGACTGGGACGGCCCTGGTGGCTAATGGTTCGCGCGGATATGCGGATCATATCTACCAGTCCACCTTTGTGGGGTATTTCCCTGCGGGCGCACCGAAATATACCTGCATTGTCGTCATTAAGAACAAGCCATTCGCGAAAGTATATTATGGCGCGGCTGTTGCGGGTCCTGTATTTAAGGAGCTGGCAGACCGGTTGATGAGCGCTGACGCCGGACCGGCGGTGCCGCCCGAGCTCAGCAGAGACAGCTCAAAATTCTATTATGCCGGTTTTACCAGCGATATAAAGAAAGTTGAGGAGATGATGAATATGGGTTATAAGGATTCTGCGGGGAAGAATGAGTGGTCGCGTCTTTATACATCTACGGCTGAGAGCAGACCGGTTCTGGGGCGGGCGGCCATCGCGAGACAGGTGGTGCCTGATGTGAAGGGAATGGGGCTTAAGGATGCGCTCTATCTGCTGGAAGGCATGGACCTGCATGTTTCGGTCAGCGGCAGCGGGAGGGTCAGGAGTCAGAGTCCGGAGCCCGGTTCGGCGCTGGTAAAGAAAGAAACAATATCTATTCAATTGAACTAGAAGAACCCTGAAGGGATATGGCAAACTTACAGGACATATTGTATAAGGTCAGCATCCGGTCGATCAACGGCGACCGGGACAGGCAGGTAGACAACCTGCAGACCGACTCGCGTCAGGCGGGGCCAGGGTCGCTGTTCATTGCCATGAAGGGGACACATGTTGACGGACATCGTTTTATTCCTGGTGTGATAGAGGCGGGGGTGACGATCGTGGTGCTCGAGGACCTGCCGGATACTTTGCGGGATGGCGTGACCTATGTCCAGGTGGAAGACACGTCGGCGGCGGCGGGTATCATCGCGCACAATTTTTACGGTCAGCCTTCTGAGCGGCTGCAACTGATTGGGGTCACGGGGACGAACGGGAAAACGACCATTGCCACTTTGTTATTTAAGCTCTTCGGCGCTCTGGGGTATAAATGCGGTCTGCTCAGCACGGTGCAGAACCAGATCGGCGGGCGCATCGTTCCCGCGACGCATACTACGCCGGATGCTCTTCATCTCAACGCCCTGCTGAAGGAAATGGCCGACGAGGGCTGTACGTATGCGTTCATGGAGACGAGCTCGCACGCCATTCATCAGCATCGTATCGCCGGATTGAAATATGCGGGGGGACTGTTCAGCAATATTACCCATGACCACCTGGACTATCACAAGACCTTTGAAGAGTATATCCGGGTGAAGAAATCCTTTTTCGATGGGCTGCCGTCCGAGGCGTTTGCTATTTCCAATGCCGACGACAAGCGCGGAGCCGTCATGCTGCAGAATACGAATGCGAAGAAATATTTCTACAGCCTCAAGACGCTGGCCGATTTTAAGGGGAAGATACTGGAGAATAATCTGACCGGGCTGGTCATGACCATCAATGACCAGGAAGTGCATTTCCGCCTGATCGGGGAGTTCAACGCCTATAATCTGCTCGCCGTGTATGGCGCGGCCATTTGTCTGGGCGAGGACAGGAGTGAGGTGCTCCGTTGTCTCAGCACCCTTAGCGGAGCAGAAGGAAGGTTCGACTATATCGTTTCGCCGAAGGAAAAGATCATTGGCATTATCGACTACGCGCATACGCCGGATGCTCTTATCAATGTACTGGCTACGATCCAAAAGCTGAGGAAGGGGCACGAGCGGATCATTACCGTTGTCGGCGCCGGTGGCGACAGGGACAAGACCAAGCGTCCCCTGATGGCTGCGGCTGCAGCCGAATACAGCGACAAGGCGATCCTTACGTCCGACAATCCCAGGAGCGAAGAGCCTGAGCAGATCATCCGGGATATGGAGGCGGGACTCAATACGGCAGCCAAAAGAAAATACATTTCGATCGTCGACCGGAAGGAGGCCATCCGTACCGCGCTGAACCTGGCAGGGCCAGAGGACATTGTGCTTATTGCGGGGAAAGGACATGAGAAATATCAGGAAATAAAAGGAGTGAAGCATCCCTTTGACGATAAACAGATCTTATTGGAGTTTTTCGAATTGTTAGATAAATAGTGGACCGGGGGTTCACTGCAAATAGCCAACATGCTGTATTATTTATTTGAGTGGTTTAAACAGAATAGTATCAAGGTGCCGGGAAGCGCTCTGTTCCAGTTCATTACCTTCCGGGTGCTGCTGGCTATCCTGTTTTCCTTGATCGTCAGCATGATCTTTGGAAAAAGACTTATCCGCTACCTGGTGAGGAAGCAGATCGGGGAGACCGTGCGCGACCTCGGTCTGGCGGGCGAGCAGCAGAAGAAGGGTACTCCGACCATGGGTGGCTTTATCATCATACTCGCTATCCTGATCCCTACCTTCCTGCTGGCCGATCTGCACAAGGCTTATATCCGGCTGATGATCTTCAGCACCGTCTGGCTGGGTATTATCGGTTTTATAGACGACTATCTGAAGATGCGGGCCAAGCGGATAGCCAAGGAGCAGGGTGTTCCGTATAAAAAAGGCGACAAGGATGGGCTGGCGGGCTGGTTCAAGGTGCTGGGGCAGGTCGTGCTTGGAGTGGTAGTGGGTGCGACGCTTTATTTCAACACGAATACGATGGTCTACCGGGAGTATGTGGGGCAGACTCCTCCCGCGGATACAACGGGTTGGAAGACTATCACGCTGGGTAAGGAGAAGAAGCTGTTTGCGCCTGCGAAAGAACCGATAACGACGATCCCTTTCGTGAAGAACCATGAATTCAACTATTCGAAGCTGTTGCCTTCGGCGCTGAGGGGGTTCACCTGGATACTGTACATCGGCATCGTGATCTTTATTATCACTGCGGTATCCAATGGGGCCAATCTCACCGACGGCCTGGATGGACTTGCGACGGGGACGAGTGCGGTGATCGGCGCCTGTCTCGGCATATTCGCGTATGCCAGCGGCAATATCCGGTTTGCAGAGTATCTCAATGTCATGTATATCCCCAACCTGGGCGAGCTGTCCATTTTTATAGGGGCGCTTGTCGGGGCATGTGTGGGCTTTCTCTGGTATAACGCGTATCCGGCCCAGGTATTCATGGGTGATACGGGCAGCCTGACCCTCGGCGGTATCATTGCGGCGCTGGCCATCATCGTCCGCAAAGAGCTGCTGATCCCCATCTTCTGCGGTGTATTCCTGGTAGAAGTGCTGAGTGTGACCATACAAGTGACCTATTTCAGATATACAAAGAAGAAATACGGAGAAGGAAGAAGAGTATTTCTCATGAGTCCCCTGCATCATCACTATCAGAAGCTGGGCTATCATGAGAGTAAGATCGTGACCAGGTTCTGGATCGTAACCATCCTTTGCGTGGCTTTTGCTATTGCGACGCTCAAGATAAGATAGCTGCCGGCATCTGCGGCAGCCTCTCTATAAATTCATGTATGAAAAACCAACCCTGCATGGCAAGTATGCAGGAGCCGCCGTTGACCCATACGTAGAGGAAAAGAAATTGTGGTGCAGTAATATCCATGCTTTTGAAGAACCCCATAATCCGTGGACCGGAGGAACTGAATTACTATGTCTAAGAAAATGGTCATACTCGGTGGTGGTGAAAGCGGCGTTGGTGCAGCGATACTGGCTGCTCAACGGGGATACGACGTGTTCGTATCCGACGGAGGCCCCCTGAAGGAAAGCTACCGGAAAGACCTGGAGAAGCATAACATCGCCTTCGAAGAAGGCCAACATTCGGTTGATCGTATCCTTTCAGCAGACGAAGTCATGAAGAGCCCCGGTATACCGGAGAAGAACGAGCTTGTCAAACAGATCAGGACCAAAAAGATCCCGATCATCAGCGAGATCGAGCTTGCCTACCGGTATAAGGGGGACAGCGGGATCATTGGTATCACTGGTAGCAACGGGAAGAGCACGACCACGGCGCTGACATATCATATATGTCGCCATGGGGGGCTGGACTGCGCCCTGGTCGGCAATATCGGCTATTCTTTTGCGCGGCAGGTCGCGGAAGACCCAAAGAAATGGTATGTGGTGGAGATCTCCAGCTTTCAGCTGGATGATATCATGAGTTTCCGGTCGGACGTGGCTATCCTGACCAATATCACGGAGGATCACCTGGATCGCTATGAGTACAAATTTGAGAACTATATCGCCAGTAAGTTCCGGATCACAATGAACCAGACTGCTGAGGACCAATTTATATATAATGAAGATGATCCTGTGATAACTAAGTATATAAGCCAATTTTCGATTCACTCTAACCACCTACCATTTACTATGCAACAGGAACCCGGCAAAGGCGCATTTATCAAGAACGGACAAATGAATATCAATACAGGCACCGAGAAACTTCAAATGAGCATTTATGATTTTGCCTTGAAAGGCATTCACAATCAATATAACACCATGGCTGCAGGCATCGCATCCGCCACCGTCGGCATCCGGAAGGAAAAGATCCGGGAGGCCATCCAGAGCTTTGAAGCGCTGGAACACCGAATGGAACATGTCAGCACCGTACGGGGAGTTGAGTTTATCAATGACTCCAAGGCTACCAATGTCAACAGTACCTGGTATGCGCTGGAGAGCATGGAGAAGCCGACCATTCTGATCCTTGGTGGGGTGGACAAAGGGAATGACTACGGGCTTATCCGGGACCTCGTCAAGGAGAAGGTCAAGGCCATCGTATGTATGGGGGTAGACAACAGGAAGATCCACGATGCCTTCCAGCACGACGTGCCGTTGATGGTGAACACCCTGAGTGCGGAAGAAGCAGTGAAGGCCGCGTTCCATTTTGCTGCGAAGGGAGATGTTGTATTGCTGAGTCCTGCCTGCGCCAGCTTTGACCTGTTCAAAAATTATGAAGACCGGGGACGACAGTTCAAGGAGGCTGTCCGCGATCTATGAGCAATGAGGCAACGATAGAGAAATCACCGTTTGGCAGCCTTCGGTCGCGTACCAGGGGTGACAAGGTTATTTGGACCGCAGTGGTCCTTTTAGCCGTTGTATCCCTGTTAGTGGTCTACAGCAGCACCGGATTGCTGGCTTATAAGATGTATAAGGGGAATACCGAGGTCTATCTTTTCAAACAATTCGCTTTTATCCTGGTGGGGGTGATGATCATTTATTTCGCCCACCAGGTCAACTATACTGTCTATTCGAAGGTTGCGAGGATATTGTTTTTGATTTCCATACCGCTGCTTTTCTATACCCTGTTCTTTGGCGTCAAGCTCAATGAGGGGAGCCGCTGGATCCGATTGCCGATCATCAATCTGACCTTCCAGACGTCGGACCTGGCCAAGCTGGCGCTGTTCATGTACCTAAGCCGATTATTGAGCAAGAAGCAGGACGTGATAAAAGATCTCAGGACCGGGTTTCTGCCTGTTATCGCACCTGTGGCTATCATCTGTATGCTGATCGCTCCGGCCAATCTTTCTACGGCCCTGCTGACGGGCGCTACCAGTCTGATGCTCCTGTTCATCGGGAGGGTCAGCGCAAAGCATCTTTTGCTAACTGTTGTCGTTGCTGCGATACCTCTGGTGTTACTGGTCTCGGCGGCCGTTATCCGGCACAAGTCAAATGGGGGCGTTATCGAGAAGGTGAAGGTTGAGGGGCGGTCGGGTATTTTTGGCCGGGTGGAAACATGGATCAGCCGGGTGGAGACATTTATATATGGGAGCAAGGAAACCAATGATGACAAGAACTATCAGACCAATCAGGCCAAGATCGCCATTGCCAAAGGTGGTTTTCTCGGACTGGGACCTGGCAACAGCCAGCAACGGAATTTTCTTCCTCATCCCTATTCCGATTTCATCTTCGCGATCATCATTGAGGAATATGGGTTGATCGGGGGATTGTTCATCGTTGTTATCTACCTGGTGTTCCTGTTACGGAGCATCCGGATATTCAGGCGGTGCCCGTTTGCGTTCGGAGCTTTTTTGGCGCTGGGGCTGAGCTTTACCCTTGTGATACAGGCGCTGGCGAATATGGCGGTGACCGTCAATCTGTTTCCGGTGACCGGTGTCACGCTGCCGCTGGTCAGCATGGGGGGCAGCTCTTTCCTGTTCACCTGTCTGTCGATCGGGATCATACTGAGTGTCGCGAGGAATGCAGAGCTAAATGAAGGCAATGAAACAAAAGATATGGAGGGATCAGCCGAATGAGCAACAAGCGGATCATCATAGCTGGTGGCGGTACGGGCGGTCATATTTTCCCGGCGATCGCCATTGCCGGAGCGCTGAAACAGCAGGACCCGACGATCGAGTTCCTTTTTGTCGGGGCGAAGGGAAAGATGGAGATGGAGAAGGTGCCGCAGGCAGGCTATCGTATTGAAGGAATAGACATTGCCGGTTTTAACAGGAGTTCTTTGATAAAGAATATCGGGCTGCCGCTGAAGCTGATCAGGAGTTTTTTCCAGGTTAGTTCGATCTTCAGCTCGTTCATGCCGGATGCGGTGATCGGTGTTGGGGGTTATTCCAGCTTCCCGGTGTTGCGAGCGGCGCAGGCCAAGGGCATTCCGACCTTTATCCATGAGAGCAATTCATTTGCGGGCAAGAGCAATATATTATTAGGGAAGAAGGCGGTCAGGGTTTTTGTTGCGAGTGATGGGATGGAGAAGTTCTTTCCTGCAGACCGGATCATGGTGACGGGGAATCCTGTTCGCGCTGCGATCGTGAACAGCAGTATCGGCCGGGATGAGGGTGTCCGGTTCTTTGGGCTGGACCCTTTGAAGCCTGTTGTGCTGTCGACGGGGGGCTCCCTCGGAGCGAAGGGGATCAATGAGGCGGTAGCTGCTCATCTTGGGGAGTTCGGAGATATTCAGCTGATCTGGCAGACGGGCAAGCCGTTCGCCGGGGAAGCGTCAACGGTCAGCAAGGGTCGGGATAATGTATGGACCAATGATTTTATTCCGCAGATGGAATATGCTTTTGCGGCTGCGGATGTGGTGATATCGCGATCGGGGGCCATGTCCATCGCCGAGCTTTGTGTAGCCAGGAAGCCGGTTGTCTTCGTGCCTTTTCCTTTCGCGGCAGAGGATCACCAGACGGCCAATGCCCAAAACCTGGTGAACAAGGGAGCGGGGATCATGGTGAAGGATAGCGAAGCGCGGGAAAAGCTGGTGGGTACGGTGATCGGGTTGTGTCGTGACGTTGTCCGGCAGAAGGAATTGAGGGAGAATATCGGGCGGCTGGCTGTTGTCGATGCGGCCGACCGGATTGCGAGAGAGATATTAAAAGATATTGGACCGAAATGATCGAACTAAAAGATATAAAGCGGCTCTATTTTATAGGTATCGGTGGAATTGGCATGAGTGCGCTGGCGCGTTATTTCCGGTTCCATGGGAGAGAGGTCAGCGGGTATGACAGGACGGAGACTGATCTTACGCGGCGGCTTTCAGAGGAAGGTATTGACATACACTATTCGGAAGATGTCTCGAAGATACCTCAGGATGCGGACCTGGTCGTCTATACGCCGGCGGTGCCTTCGGCGCATAAAGAGCTGGTATGGTACCAGCAACATTCCTATACCCTGATGAAGAGAAGCGAGGTGCTGGGTCTGATAACTGCGAGCTCTTTTAATATCTGTGTGGCTGGTACGCATGGCAAGACGACGATCACGACAATGATCGCACATATTTTGCGGCATAGCGGCTATGGTTGTAACGCGTTCCTTGGCGGGATCGCCGTCAACTATAACAGCAATTTCTGGAGTGACCCGCGGAATGTCTGTGTGATAGAGGCCGATGAGTACGACCGTAGTTTCCTGCGGCTGAGTCCTGACGTAGCTGTTATTACGGCTATGGATGCTGACCATCTCGATATCTATGGAACAGCGGAGGCGGTGAAAGAAGCTTTTGTGGAGTTTTCGGGTCGGGTGAAGCCGGGAGGGGTGCTCTTTAACAAGATGGGGTTGGATGGGCTGAGGGGAGATCGACGTTTGACCTATGGGATCGGAGCAGGGCCGGACGTTTTTGCGACGGACGTCAGCATCGACCAGGGCGACTATATGTTCAGCGTGAAGATGGCTGACTGGAGTCTCGAACGGATAGCGCTGCCGATGGGAGGGCGTCATAATGTGGAGAATGCCACCGCCGCGATCGCCGTTGCGCATAGCCTTGGGATCCCGGGTGATAAGATCGTAGCAGCTGTTGCGGCTTTCAGGGGTGTGCGGCGACGTTTTGAATATATCATCAAGAAGCCGAACCGGGTATTCATCGATGACTATGCGCATCATCCGGAAGAGCTGAGGGCATTGATCGGCGGGGCGAAGGAGCTGTTTGGACGGATGAAGTGCACCGTGATCTTTCAGCCGCATCTTTTCACGCGGACCCGGGATTTTGCCGATGGCTTTGCGGCCAGTCTTGATCTGGCGGATGAAGTAATCCTGCTGCCGATCTATCCCGCGCGTGAGCTGCCTATCGAGGGGATTACGAGCGATATGATCGCCGGAAAGATACCGGGTGGTAAGGCGAAGGTCCGTGACAAGGAAGAAGTGCTGGAGATCATAAAGGGACGTAGTGACTGGGAGCTGGTGATAACCGCGGGAGCAGGGGATATCGATACGCTGGTAGAACCTATCCGGCAACTGCTGGAGACAAAATAATTGTGAACGGGAGTTTCGACTGACCCGGGCACTAGTTGTACCCGTCTGATGGCCCGATGGACCATCGGGCGGGTCTCAGCGAAACCGGAGGACCGTGGCGCAGGAGTGAGGGGCGTAGCGCACCGACGGTCGCGGGGTTTGAAAAAAAAGAATAATGGCCGTAAAACTAAATATGAGGAGGATCGTGGGCGTCATCGTCTGGGGCGTAGTAGGCACCGGCGTGCTGGTGCTCCTGGTTGCGGCTGTCCGTTACAGGAACAACAATACCTGTAAAGGGTTTCATATCGAGATCAGCGGTCGATCGAACAATCTTTTTGTCGATAAGAAGGGGATCGCCGACCTGCTGGTCAGCAATGGGGTGGGAAAGAATGAGAACAGGCCGATACAGTCCTTTAACCTCCGGCGTCTGGAGTCGGTGCTGGAGAAGAATATGTGGATAGAAAAGGCGCAACTGTTCTTTGATAACAATGGGGTATTGCGGGTAAATGTAGTCGAACGGGAGCCTGCCGCGCGGGTGTTCACCAGCGACGGCAACAGCTGTTATATCGATAGCACGGGTGTTCAGCTGCCGCTGCAGGAGAAGGTACAGGCGCGGCTGCCGGTGTTCACCGGATATCCTGCTGCGAAGATCAGGCTGCAGGGGCGGGACAGCGTCCTGACCAGGGAGATATTGCGGCTGAGCGATCTCATACGGCGGGATACGTTCTGGTCGGCCCAGGTTGCCCAGGTGAATATCAGGGCGGACAGGACATTCGAGCTGATGCCGGAGGTGGGCAGTCATCGGGTCACTCTGGGGGACGGCAACAATATCGAGGGCAAGTTCCGCCGGCTATACGTTTTCTATAGAGAAGTGCTAAGCCGGACGGGCTTTGACAAATACAGCCGTATCGATGTGTCTTATGCCGGACAGGTCATCGGTATCAAAAAAGGAACTGAGGAAAGCCGTTATGACTCTGTGCAGGGCATGAACAATATCCGCCAGCTTATTCTGTCGGCACAGCAATTGCAACAGGATACGCTTCGGCAGAATGTACGACCGCTGGAGCGCAACACCATGACGGAGCAGAACCTGGCCACTTATGACCTGGTGCCCGATTCACCCGGCGCCGCGCATACAGTGACGCAGCCAGTAGCACCGACGGGGACTGCAACGCATCCCGCACAGGCTGGTTCGCATGTGGCGCCCGCGGCGCAACCCGTAAGACACCAAACAAACCACAAACCCGTCGTCCCTGCCCGCAAACCCCGGGCGGTGATGAGAAGACAACCGTAAAAAACAACTATAACATAATAAACTAAACTATGAATCACGAACAGCCTATAATCGTCGGACTCGATATCGGAACGACAAAGATTGCTGCCATCGCAGGTCGTAAGAACGAGTACGGCAAGCTCGAAATATTAGGGTTCGGACGTGCCAACTCCAATGGGGTTAAGCACGGTCAGGTGCTGAATATAGACGAGACGATCAAGGCCATACAGATGGCCCTGGACAACTGTTATTCTTCCAATCCGAACCTGGAGATCGGCGAAGTGTATGTGGGTATTGCAGGACACCATATCAAGAGTCTCCAGACCCGGGGGGATATTGTCCGGCAGAATACCGATGAAGAGATCACGCGCAGGGAGATCGATCAGCTGATCGCCGACCAGTACAAGACGTATATACCAGCAGGAGACCAGATCATCGATGTTATCCCGCAGGAGTTCACTGTGGATAATTTCCAGAACATCCCCAACCCTATCGGTTATGGTGGAGTGAAGGTGGGAGCCAACTTCCATATCATCACCGGTGACAAGAACGCCATTCGCAATATCAACCGCGCGGTGGAGAAGAGCAATCTTCACACCAAGGACCTGGTGCTTCAGCCGCTGGCTTCAGCTGCTGCGGTCATGGGGCAGGAGGATCTGGAGGCGGGGGTGGCCATTGTGGACATCGGTGGTGGGACTACCGATCTGGCTGTATTCTATGAAGGCATCCTCAAGCATACGGCGGTCATTCCGTTCGGCGGTGAGAATATCACCAACGATATAAAGACCGGGCTGGGTGTTCTGAAGACCCAGGCCGAGCAGATGAAGGTGCAGTTCGGATCGGCGTTATCCAATGAGGCGAAGGCCAATGCCTATATCACCATACCTGGACTGAGGGGTATGCCCGCCAAGGAGATCAGCGTAAAGAACCTGGCTAATATCATTCAGGCCCGTATGAGCGAGATAATGGATTTCGTATCCTATCATCTTAAGCAGGTAGGTCTGGACAACCGGATGCTCAATGGCGGCATCGTCCTGACGGGTGGTGGCTCGCAGCTGAGGCATCTTATCCAGCTGACGGAATACATTACCGGTCTGAATGCTCGCATCGGCTATCCGACCGAGCACCTGGCTGCGGGTCATATCGAAGAGCTGGCCAAGCCGACCTACTCCACTTGTATCGGGCTTATCCTGAAAGGGTACAGCGATTATGAGCACAACCGCAAGGAATTCGAAAGGGAGTTCCGGAAGGTGGATGTGCCCGATAATCTGAAGAAAGTAGAAGCGCAGCAGGAAGAGGCGCTGAGCCAGGAGATGCTGCAGCAGGAAAGAGTTCGTAACCGGAGAGGGAAGGATTTCTGGGGGAAATTCAAGGACGGGATCATCGACCTGTTCAAAGAAGAGGAAGACCAGAAACTATAACGGTCCAGATAACGATCATACCCTATTTTAAGATCATACATACCCAATGAGCGAACCGTGTGCCACAGGTCGGCCGTAAGGCCTGTCCTATTTATTTGTTTTAAATTTTTTTTGTTATGATCCATTTTGATCTACCGAAGGAGAAATCATCCATCATCAAAGTAATCGGTGTGGGTGGTGGAGGAAGCAATGCCGTGAATCATATGTTCAGCCAGAACATAGAAGGAGTGAATTTCATCATTTGTAATACCGATGCACAGGCTATTGCGCAGAGCCGTGTGCCCAACAAGATACAGCTAGGGCCGCACCTTACGCAGGGACTTGGGGCGGGCGCCAATCCCGATATCGGCAGGCAAGCGTGTGAAGAGAGTCTGGAGGAGATCAAACAGATCCTCGAGGTAAATACGAAGATGGCCTTTATCACAGTCGGTATGGGTGGCGGCACCGGCACCGGCGGAGCGCCCATCATTGCGAAGATATGCAAGGACCTGGGCATTCTTACCGTGGGTATCATCACCACGCCGTTCTCCTATGAGGGAAGGAAGCGGCAGATACAGGCGGAAGAGGGGATACGCGTGATGAAACAGTACGTGGACACCCTGCTGGTTATCAGCAATGACAAGCTGCGGCACCAGTTCGGCAACCTGAAGATGAAAGAGGCCTTCGCCAAGGCGGACAATGTCCTGGCGACGGCTGCAAAATGTATTACCGATGTGATCAACAGCACCGGGCAGATCAACGTCGACTTTGCCGATGTGTGCACCGTTATGCGCAATGGTGGCGTCGCTATTCTCGGCAGCGCAACGTCCAAGGGCGACAACAGGGCGCAGAAGGCGATCGAAGAGGCGCTGAACTCACCACTTCTCAATGACAATGATATCAGCGGGGCCAAGTGGATCCTGATCAATATCAATTCCAGCGAGGGTGAGTTCGAGTTTACGATGGACGAAGTAGACATCATCCAGAACTATCTTCTCAGCCAGGCCGGTGAGCATACCGACGTCATCCTCGGTCTTGGCTATGACAATACGTTGGGGGCCAGCCTGGGCATTACGCTAATCGCCACAGGTTTTGAGCACAGGGATCCGTTCAGCATCAAGACGGAAGAGGCTGTGCCGGCGCCCAAGAAGGAGGAGAAGATACTATTGCCATTAAACCAGGAACATCCAAAGGAAAATCGGCCTGTTCTGCCCTCTGTTGACGCAGCAAAGGAAGCCCCAAACAAGAAGGAACCGACCCTTGGTACCGTATCGCGGAATTCACAAGGTTCTTCACCGGTAATGGAACAGGAACCGTCTTCTGCTCCATTACCGGATGCCCTTCAGCCCAAGCTGGTTGATGCGAGTGCGCCCGCGAACTCTGCCGCGGCTGCTACTACCGGAACGGCTGCTGCTTCGGGTATGGCGGCTACCCCTGGCGCGTCTGGCACCGCTAACGCACCGCTGACGCTGTTCTCTGATTCACCTTTTGTCTCCGACGAGCCGAGGATATTTGTGGATGATCCCCGTACGAGGGACGGGCAGCGTGCTGATGAGCCCAAGCCGGCCAGTCCTTTCCATTCCGATGAACCCGGCAACCGGTATGATGACGAGCAGCCTACCCGCGTAGAGTGGGTACTTTCTCCGGATCCGGAGGCAAAACCGACGCAAAAAAATCAGGCGCCTGGCGCTATAAAAAATTCTCCTGCGTCTGCAGCGTCAGGGGGATACCTTGCAAGGCCTTCCAATATCTATGCTGAAGACCCCTGGAATGAAAAGCAATCCAGCCCAGAACACAAAAATCCTGTCAAGGAGCCGACCCCGAACACGACTGCCGGAAATCCGTCAACGGAAGAAGAGACTTCACCCGATATGCAGCTTGTGTTCAGGACTTCGGATTCGACGGCGGATGAGCCTGGGGCCCATCAAACCCACCCAATGTCGGTGCCGAACTCACCCGTAGAGGAGCCTGCAGCGCAGGACGATGCGGATGATCTCAAACGCCGCGCAGCAGAACGCATTAACAAGTTACGCAACTTGTCCTTCAACGTCAATGCTGCCGATCCGAACAATGAGTTTGAAACTGTGCCGGCCTACATCCGCCGTAATTTAGAATTGTACAACACGATCTCCAATGTCGAGAACTT
>Ga0207695_10001849_pt1 | contig 33166 bp, 26 predicted proteins | sample KBSC54metaG_FD_184354 | JGI IMG/M metagenome (GOLD analysis project Ga0207695, IMG submission 184354) | Corn rhizosphere microbial communities from Kellogg Biological Station, Michigan, USA - KBS C5-4 metaG (SPAdes) (version 2) | ecosystem: Host-associated > Plants > Roots > Rhizosphere > Soil... | reverse complement strand
CCGCGACAAGCGTTTGGAAGGTTACGACGCGGCGACAGTAGTGGAAGTCATCGAGCACCTTGATCCGCCGCGTCTGGCAGCGTTCGAACGAGTCCTATTCGAGTCAGCGCGCCCGAAGACAGTCATTGTGACTACGCCTAACGCTGAATATAACGTGAAGTTTGACACTCTGCCTGCCGGCCAATTTCGACACAAAGACCACCGCTTCGAGTGGACGCGAGGAGATTTTCAGGGTTGGTCCGGTCGGATTGCAGAACGATTCGGATACAAAGTTCGTTTTCTGCCGGTGGGAGAGGAGGATTCTGCAGTGGGTGCACCGACTCAAATGGGGGTGTTCGATCGTGCGTGAACGCCATCCCAATCTGATTGTGCCAATCGGCACGCAGGTCGTGACTCGTGTTGAGGTCGTTCCCTCAGGTGGTGGCACACCGTTGCCGAAAGGAATTGTCGGCGAGCTTATCAAAACTCCTGCCGACTCGACTCACGCCTATCGCGTGCGCTTTCCAGACAGGGCGGAGGGGAATCTTCGCCGGCACGAATTCTCTCTGCTCAAGCACGTCAAGACTGGACCACTGGGTGATCGGGATCGCGTGCTGAAAGAATTCGACCTCTACGAATTTGTGATCTATCGCTGCATCGTCGGCTCGCATGCTTATGGGCTCAGCCACGAAGAATCAGATGTGGACCGCAGGGGTATCTATCTCCCTCCTGGCGATCTCCAGTGGTCCCTCTACGGCGTTCCGGAACAACTGGAGAATCCTGAATCGGAGGAAGTGTACTGGGAGTTGCAGAAATTTCTCGTCCTGGCGTTGAAAGCAAACCCAAATGTATTGGAATGCCTTTACACGCCACTGGTGGAGACTAAAACGGAGCTGGCAAGTGAGCTTCTCAACATGCGCGAGGCTTTTCTCTCGCGCCTGGTGTATCAGACCTACAACGGATACGTCCTCTCGCAGTTCAAGAAGCTGGAACAGGATTGGCGCGCAGCAGGCGAAATCAAGTGGAAACATGCAATGCATCTGATTCGCCTTCTCCTTTCGGGTATTACCGTTCTGCGAGAAGGGTTCGTACCGCTTTCGGTCGAAGGGCACCGAGACAAGCTGCTGGCCATTCGTCGTGGCGGCATTGCCTGGGACGAGGCCAATGCGTGGAGACTGGAACTGCACAAATGTTTCAATCAGGCGTACGAGACGACCAAGTTACCCGCGACTCCTGACTATCAGCGAATTAACGAGTTCTTGGTGCGGGCCAGAAGGAGCATGGTGCGATGACGTTTTCAGTCCCGGTTCAGGTAAGCCAAGCCGTATCCAATCATCCGTATCCTCTGATATTCGCAACAGTCAGTGGCGCGCACCTTTACGGCTTCGCTTCGCCAGATTCTGATTGGGATCTGCGTGGCGTCCACCTTTTGCCCGCAGACGAGGTACTCGGGCTGTTTGATCCTCAGGAAACAATTGAGCAGGAACAAAAAGAGGGTGGAGTCGAGCTCGATCTGGTGACGCACGACGCCCTCAAATTCTTCGGTCTACTTCTCAAGCGCAACGGTTACGTGCTGGAACAACTGTACTCGCCTCTGGTTGTCCACACTTCGCCGGAGCACCAGGAATTGAAGGAAATCGCGAAGGGCTGCATCACTCGCTACCATTCTAATCATTATTTGGGGTTCGCGGCCACCCAATGGGAGTTGTTTGAGAAAGACCAACCCCGACGGATCAAGCCTCTGCTGTACACCTATCGTGTGCTGCTTACGGGTATCCATTTGGTGAAGACGGGGGAAGTGGAAGCGAATCTCGTCTGTCTCAACGAGGAATTTCGCCTGAGCGGTATCTCGGAGTTGATTGCTCGCAAGACCTCTGGCAAAGAACAGTCAATCTTGGCGGATGCCGATGTTGAAGCACACCGTCGCGAGTATGAGCGCCTGCGATCTGAATTAGAGGTTGCGGCCGTACGGTCTCATTTGCCAGAGGTCCCAACCGCGAGGGCAGCCCTGTCCGACCTTCTGATCCGGCTTCGACGCACTACCAATGACCGTGCAGCCCGGAGGCAGCTCTCGTGAAGATCACTATCCCCGAACTTTCTCTCGTAGTGCTGATCGGGCCTTCCGGATGTGGGAAGTCAAGCTTCGCTCGCGCTCACTTCAAGCCTACAGAAGTCCTCTCCTCCGATTTCTGTCGCGGACTAGTGTCGGATGACGAGAATGCTCAGGCGGCAACAAACGATGCATTCGACGTGCTGCATTACATTGCCCGGAAGAGGCTCGCTGCTGGTCGGCTTACCGTAATTGACGCGACCAGCGTGCAGCCGGAATCACGCAAACCGCTAGTCGAGTTGGCACGCGAGTTTCACGTTCTGCCCGTCGCAATCGTGCTGAATATCCCGGAAAAGATCTGTCACGAGCGCAACCAGAACCGTTCCGACCGGCAATTCGGTCCACATGTTGTTCGAAACCAATCTCAGCAACTTCGCCGTTCAATTCGAGGATTAGAGCGGGAAGGGTTCCGTCACGTCTTCGTTCTGTCCTCCCCGGAGGAAGTTTCCGCTGTCGAGATTACGCGGCAGCCGCTCTGGAACAACCTGAAGCACGAGCATGGCCCCTTCGACATCATCGGGGATGTTCATGGATGTTATGAGGAACTTACCACTCTGCTTGCCCAACTCGGCTATGGCATTCAAGACGAGCCCAATGGCCCCAAGGCAATTCCGCCTGATGGTCGAAGGGCTGTCTTCGTTGGTGATCTTGTAGACCGCGGACCGAGGATTCCAGAAGTGTTGCGCCTCGTCATGAGAATGGTTGATGAAGGAACGGCATTTTGTGTTCCCGGCAATCATGACATGAAGCTGATGCGGAAGCTGAAAGGGCGCGACGTGCAACTGACGCACGGACTTGCAGACTCAATCGCGCAACTCGACGGAGAGACTCCGGAGTTCAAGAAACAGGTCGTCACGTTCCTGGACGATCTTGTAAGTCATTATGTGTTCGATGATGGAAAGCTCGTTGTCGCCCATGCCGGAATGAAAGAGGAGATGCAGGGACGCGGCTCCGGCAAGGTACGCGATTTCGCTCTCTATGGCGAAACCACCGGGGAGACAGACGAATATGGACTACTCGTACGCTACAACTGGGCCGCGGAATACCGCGGCAAAGCAATGGTCGTGTACGGCCATACGCCCGTGGCAGAGCCGGAATGGCTCAACCGAACAATCAACATCGACACAGGATGCGTTTTCGGCGGCAAATTGACCGCCCTCCGGTACCCAGAGCGCGAACTGATTTCGGTTCCGGCGCTGAAGACGTATTACGAATCCGCAAAGCCGTTCTTGGCGCCGACAGATACCGCACCTGCTCTGAGTGCGCAGCAGCAGCAGGACGACTTGCTCGACATCGAAGACGTTCTAGGGAAGCGGCTGATTCAAACCCGGCTTCACCGGAACATTACCATCCGCGAGGAGAATGCTACGACCGCTCTCGAAGTAATGAGCCGTTTTGCGGCAAATCCGAAGTGGTTGATCTATCTTCCACCAACGATGTCACCATGTGCGACCAGCAAGCGCGACGACTTGCTAGAGCATCCCGAAGAGGCATTTGCTTACTACTTTCACGAAGGAGTACACAAAATCGTCTGCGAACAGAAGCACATGGGATCGAGGGCAGTAGTGGTCGTCTGCCGCGATACCGATACGGCACGAAAGCGCTTCGGAATCCTGGAGCAAGAGACTTGCGTTTGTTACACGCGGACGGGACGCCGATTCTTTAATGATTCTCTGTTGGAGTGCCAAGTTCTGGAGCGTTTGCGCAACGCCGTAGAACGAGCCGGAATTTGGGAGTCTCTCAAAACAGACTGGGTCTGCCTCGATTGCGAACTCATGCCGTGGTCCGCGAAAGCGCAAGAGTTGTTGCGCCAGCAGTACGCACCAACCGGCGCGGCAGCGCGAGCGGCATTGCCAGCCGCGATCGGGGCGTTGAGCCAGGCGCAACAAATTCCAGAGGCGGCTTCGCTTCTCGAAAGCTACAGACAGCGCGGCGAAGCAGCTGAGCGATACGTCGATGCCTACCGACAATACTGCTGGACGGTAAACTCGCTCGCAGATCTTAGGCTCGCGCCTTTCCATCTTCTCGCCAGTGAGGGTGCAGTGCACACCTCGAAAGACCACATCTGGCACATGGAAACGCTGGCTGGGATCTGCCATGCAGACTCGGAGCTACTGCTGGCAACACCCTACCAGGTGGTCGATCTGACTAATACGGACCACCAAGCCAAAGGCATTGAGTGGTGGGAGGAACTCACAGCTCGCGGCGGCGAAGGCATGGTCGTGAAGCCGCTTGAGTTCATAACGAAAGGCCGGAAGGGATTAGCACAGCCCGCTGTGAAGGTCCGAGGGCGTGAATATTTGCGGATCATCTACGGCCCGGAATACACCCTTCCGCAGAACTTGAGCCGGCTTAAGAGCCGAGGCTTGGGTGCGAAACGATCGCTGGCTCTTCGCGAATTCGCGCTGGGAATAGAAGCGTTGGAGCGTTTCGTCCACAAGGAGCCGCTTCGCCGCGTTCACGAGTGTGTGTTTGGAGTTCTTGCCCTGGAAAGCGAACCTGTTGATCCAAGGCTCTAGTACTTGAGAATCATTCCATCCAAAAAGGCTGGTGCCAGCGGAGAGATTCGAACTCTCAAACACCCGTTTCTAAGACAGGCCGCTATTCCAATTCGCGCACGCTGGCACATGGTGCACAGGGGAGGATTTGAACCTCCGCGTCCCACTCGGGGAGACCGGGTTACAGCCGGTCCGTTTCGGCCGGGCTCACGCACCTGTGCAAAGTTGGCGGAAGGTAGACGAATCGAACGCCCATCGCTCATCACGACGCTCTGGTTTTCAGGACCAGTTGCCGACCATTCAGCAGTACCTTCCGCGATGGCGTGCCCAAAACGTCGCTGTAAGTCAACATAGCCCGTGACGGTCGTTTCGGGCTTGGCACTAAATAGCGACAACTTACGATCAGATCGTTGGCAATTAGTAAGCAACTGTCTAAAGCACGATAAGATCTCGATTGTTATAGTGCAGCTGCTATTCAGGGTTTTGTCTTCAGCAGATTGACCGCTACTACTACTTTTCACTTTTGCCGACGACGACGCACCGGCCTTACCCCCAAGGCGTGTCGGTAGTGTGGCGTTAACCTGGCGAACCCCCACCGGGATTGCTGAAGGCGAGCCTTGTCCAACAAGTAGACAAGAATGAGGTACTAACCAACTCAAGCTTACTGAACGGATAGGAGCAGCCGATGGTCAGTTGACGGTCAGGGACACGGATGCAGTCTTGGTGTCGGTCCCAGATGATGCCTGGATCGTGAGGGAGTAGGTTCCAGCGGGAGTCCCTGATGAGGAGCCACCACCACCGTTGCCCGTCCCGTTACCGTTACCGCCAGCACCACCGCCACATGATGGCAGAACCGAAAAGGCGAAGAGTGATATGGCAACCAGCGTCAGCTGGCGATGCTTCGTAGGAAACGCGAACGATAACACAAATTTGGATGCCATGAATCGAGATTGGATCGGGAAGCTACGGCGTTCTTGCAGGAGCGGTACAACCAAGTCTGCCCAGAAAAGTCAGCGCTCAGGATCGATCCTCTGTTGGACGAGGGCGAGGCTCAGTTGTTTATGCAAGGACATGAGGCTGGCATCTTCTCGATAGATGAGGAAGGTTACGTACAGACCAAGTTGCTGGCGAAGCCTACGCGGAAAAGCGGCAAGCGGAGGGCAATACAGATGTTCTGGCACCCCGCGCCTAGATTCCTGTTCCGCGAGGGTGTATGCCAGTTATCAACGGCTTCATCTTTGATTTTGAAATATGGTTGGAACGCCGACAGCATTGTAATGGAGCCTGTCCGGCGCGAGTTTGGTCCGTTGGCCTATGGTGTCGATATTGTCATTAGGAACGCTGCGGGCCAGTTCGTCTGCGGTGATGTAAAGCGCGGCAAGAAGGAGTTGGACGCGCTTCTTCGCGATTTTCGTTCCTGCTGTGGCCTTGGTCTGCACTCAGAATTGAATTGCGAATCTTGGCTTTGGTTCCCTTTGCGCGGGAGATTGACCTCAGCCACTCCTCGACCGCCAGCGGAGCCAGAATCAAAATGCCTTTCTCTCCGCGCTTGACGAAGCGGCCAAGCGAGTTCCAAGTGCCGGATTCCGGCAACCCGCGTTGCCGTCGGCATCTGGAGCGATCAGCATAATGTTCCCGAAGCTGTAGTTGTGAAACCGCGCCAGGGTCGTCAGGTAATCGCTCAATACTTCACTCTGTCCTGATTGCAATGCGTCGACTAAATACGCAACTGCTTCACTGGTTTTGTTCTTGATCTCTTCTGCTTTCATGATGATTTCCTCTCTTCTTTCTTTCACTAGGCTTGTGAATTCAACCGAAGGGTTTGTTTTTGTGGTTTTTGGCCTTCGATTGTGTGCCTTCGTTTATTGGTAGAGGCTTCTCAAGCAGACGGCGCGAGGGTTCGGTCAAAGGTCGAGACGCAAGCGAGCCCGAGGGAAACCTTGACGGGTTCCTCGCCCGTCTGCATGGTTTGCTCCAAAACGAAGGCAAGGGGAAGTGAAAAGAAGAGTGGACAATTGAGAGGGGCGTGCGCCAGTCCCTCAAACGGCGCAAATCTCTGCGGACACTAACGGTCGAATGCGTCAGGTCCTGTCGGGTAAATGGCGACCAAGAGGAGTTGCGACCTTCGTCGAGATGCCAAGCTTGGTCTAAGGGAGGATAGGTTTCTGTAGCGGATCTTGCCAGAAGCCGCTATGCATCCATGCGCCGCAAGAGATGGGCTAAGACCGTGGCGACACGCTTCAAGATCCGTGGAGTTGCGGAACCGGCTAGCAAAACGAGGGTTGTCATAAGGATGCCCCCTCGATGGAAGTTTGCGATCTCGATTCGATCACGAATGGCCTTCATAAGGCTGACTTCTTAGACTCCGAAACGCTGAAGAGGGGTGTACGGGTTGGGATCAGAATTGAGAGTTCTCGAATGGCGGGTCGATCAGGAAAAATTGCCGTCCTCGGAGCGATGTTGAGGACGGCGTTCCCCTTTATCAATGCGCGTGAGGAAGTTCAACGCAAGCGAAGTGTAGCAACCCTCCTGAATGGAGGGAATGGCACTTTTGGGTTATGGGATTGACTGATTTCAGAAATGCTTCGCACTTGGAGCATCGTTCATCACTTGAGGGCGTTTTCTGCGGTGAACACGCCAGCAGGATTGTCTTGCCAAATCCAAGCGTGAACTAACCATTAGTTGCCCGCCAAAGTGACACCGTTTCCGCGGCATTCCCCTTGAATCGTATGACGTCGATCGACATCATGGCTGTGGTTTCTGATTGTGTGGGCTCGCTGCGCTCTTGGATTGTTCTGCGGAGAACAATGGCTAAGCTGGAAGGTGGCGTCAAGAGCTGGCAATATTCTCGTAGAACCAACTCCAATCTGCTGCTTAGCCTCCAAAGAGCGTTGAAGAAATTTTCTGGCCTGCCACTCGTCAATGTCTGCGCTGCCGACCCTACCTGTTGACCGCCGTAAGCATGATCCTGAGCTAGAGTTCCGCCTGAGCAACGGACTGAATAAGCCTGTACCTCACGGCAGATTTCGCTCAATCGGGTTAGGTCTGATTACCGGCGCCGCGGATGACGACCCGGCGGCGATCGGCACCTACGCTGCGGTAGGAGCTTCTCTTGGCCCGTCGTTCCTGTGGACCGTACCCGCGCTGTTCCCGATGATGTTCGCGGTGGTTTACCTGTGCTCGAAGCTGGGACAGGTGGCAGGGGAGGGACTTTTCGCGGTCATTCGAAGGCATTATTCGCGCTGGATTTTGTTCCCGATTCTCGCTTGTGCCATGATCGGCAACGTCATCGAAGCGGGTGCAGACATCGGTGGAATCGCGGCCGCCCTGAACCTCGTCATTCCGGTTCCTATCTGGTTGATCGTTGTGGCGATAAGCGCAACCACGGCTGCGCTTCAAATATGGGGTTCGTACACATTAATACGTGACACATTTCGTTGGCTCGCGCTCGTTCTTCTCGCTTACGTGGGTGCTGCGATCCTTGCAAAACCCGATCTTGTTACAGTGCTCAAGGGTACATTCATACCCACGCTGCACTTCGATACACACTCACTATCCATGTTGGTCGCAGTCATCGGGACCACACTGTCCGCGTATCTGTATAGCTGGCAATCCAATCAAGAAGTGGAAGAGGACATCACGCTTGGCAGACGTAGACTGACCGATCGCATGGGTACAACTCATAAGGAACTAAAGCACTCGGCGAAAGACATTGCTGCAGGGATGATTTTTGCAAACCTGATCACCTACTTCATCATGCTGTCTACTGCGGCTACCCTCTTCAAAACCGGGAGGACTGACATCAACACCGCTGCCCAAGCTGCGCAGGCCTTGGTGCCGGTTGCCGGGAAACTTGCCGGGCTACTGTTCACCATTGGCGTGGTGAGCGTAGGTTTCATCGCTGTCCCCATAATGATTACGGGCGCTGCCTACGATTTGTGCCAGGCCCTGGGTTGGCGCCATGGGCTTCACCAACGCCCCTCTGAGGTCAAAGGCTTTACCGGTACCATTGCGGTCTGCACCGCGATGGCCATGTGCCTAAACTTCCTTGGCCTCAATCCCATGAAAGCGCTGGTGTGGTCATCAGTTATACAAGGGCTTTCAACACCATTGTTGATGCTGCTGATCATGTTCATAACCACCAATCGCAAGATCATGGGACGTTGGGTGAACACTCAGCCGCTTAACGTGCTGGGATGGATCACGACAGGTGCAATTTTCGCTGCAAGTCTGGGACTTCTCGTGACATGGCTGAGGTGATGGCTTGCGTAGCTTCATTTTCAGGATTTTCGACATGGTAGCGCGCTCGCGGCGACGTAATCAGCCAGGGCCAGTGAACGAAATAAGTGACTGTAATCGAAGAGATGGTTATGACATCGATCAAATCAGAGGTGGAGGAGCAACGTGGTGCGCTTTCGACCTGCACTCGCACGCCTGTTTTCGTGCTCTCCACCTTTGGGATTGCCGTTCACGGCCTCCCGCGAACATATAAATTTGGTGTATTCTGCTGCACCTGTAGGCGCCATACGGAGAATCTGATGAAGATTGCGGTTATCTCGCTTGGAATGCTGCTGTTTCTAGGGCCAATCACTGTATTTGCACAGGAGCAGGATGCCGAAGGATGCACGGATTCTCGCCTGATCCAGCGCATGCCGGGTAGCACGATTCATTCCTGTGAACACAAGGAGTTCGATTCCGTAAAAATGCCGGTCGGGCAAAACTCCGATGGCCCCATCGAAAAGGAAATCGAAGGCGAGAAGTGGTATTGGGACATGGGCAATCGGGAAGGCCTGAGTGATGTGCAGGTCTATCGCAACTTTCTGAACGCATTACAAAAGGCAAACTGGACGATCGATTTTCAAAATCCGACGTCACAGATAACGGCGCACAAAGGCACGGATTACGTGTTCTTCGACAACGTGAATGCCGGATACTACTACGAGACAATTGTTCACGTGAAGGAGATGAATCAAGAGGTAGCAGCCGACGCTGCCACCATGGACAATGAGATCAATAAAAGTGGCCATCTCGCGGTTTACGGCATCCATTTTGATACCAATAAAGCCGAGATACTGCCGGATTCCGAAGCCACGCTGAACGAAATTGTTAAGCTAATGCAACAGGATACGACGCTCAAGGTACGAGTCGAAGGACACACCGATAACCAAGGCAATCCTGCTGCGAACCAAAATCTCTCGGAACGGCGAGCTGAGGCCGTGGTCGCATGGCTAACAGCGCACAGCATCGCTGCATCGCGGCTGACGGCGAAAGGCTTCGGACAAACCAAGCCCATTGCAGACAATTCCGTGGAAGAAGGGCGAGCTAAGAACCGTCGCGTAGAGCTGGTGAAACAATGACCTAGTTAATCCTCAAGCGCGCAAACGGAATTCCTCGCCCCACCGCGCCGACCGTTGGAACCATTGGCCGGATCGCGAAGGGCGAGGGGTGCCGCGACGGCACGGCAATCTCGTTTACTTGTCGCGGAATTAATTCTTAAACAAATTTCGGAGCGTCGGCACCAAATCCGTACCGATTCGAGCCTTATCAACGCAACCATGCGCTCCCGCTTCCAATGAACGAGGGAGTAGTAGGTCAGGATCATTTTGACTGACGATGAGAATTTTGAGTGCGGGGAGTTGCTGTCTCAAAAGCTGCGCGGTATTCAAGCCATTCGTTCCTGGCATACTGACATCGAGCAGAATCACATCTGGCTTTAGCATGCCTGCCTTTTGCAGAGTTTCATTCGAATCCGAGGCTTCACCGCAGACTTCCAACCCATTTTCCGCTGATAACAGTCCCACTATGCCGCGTCGAACCAGCTTATTGTCATCCGCGATGAGAATTCTCATGGCTAGTGCTACTCACAAAACTGCAGACGCTTGCAAGGGTTCCTTCACGCTCTGCTCGTCGGGCGTTGCAGCTTTCGAAACCGGGATTGTCGCTAAAACGCAAGTTCCCGAGTCACCGGACTCGATAGCCAGCGTTCCTGCAAATTGACGCAGGCGTTCTCGCATACCTGTGATTCCGACGCCGGAGCGTCCCGACTGAATTTCGGTCAACCGCTCACGAGACATACCCTTGCCTTGGTCTCGGATTTCTAAAGTGATTTGGTTCGACTCCCGAGAGAGTCGGATCGAAGCAGCCTTACTTGCGGAATGTCGATGTATGTTAGTCAAGCATTCCTGCACCAGCCGGAAGATCACCAACTCCATTTCTTGCGGGAGTCTGCCAAACTTTTCTGAACAATCGAAACGAAGCTCTACACGGCTGCGTTCCTGAAGTCCTTGTACATACCAATTGATGGCGGAATATAAGCCGGTCTCGTCCAATAATGGCGGATGCAACAAGTAGGAAGTGGTCCGTATCTCGCGATGTAGCTGTTGCACGGTTTCTTGAATCTTTTCTGCCTCACTAGCAACCTCGGGTGCATTGCGCGCAGCCTTTTGGGCGAGCTGCGCCAGGTTGATGCCAAGCACAGTTAATGTCTGACCAGCGCTATCGTGCAATTCGCGGGCGATGTGCCGACGTTCATCGTCCTGACTTCTTAGCAAGCGCCAGGAGAGCTCCCGCACTTGATTGGATTGTTCCTCCAGTTCCCGCGTTCTAGCGCGCACCTCTGCATCCAACGTTTGCGCCAGTTTGCGATATCTTTCTTCCGCTTCTCTTCGGGCCGTGACATCGCTGGCCGCGCCGAACCACTCCACGATTGCACCGTTTGGGTCAAGCAGCGGAACCGCCCGCGAGTAGGTCCATCCCAGGGTTCCATCTGTTCGTCGGACACGGTGTTCAAGCTCGAACATACTCTTTGTCCGCACCGCTTCCCGAATTGACTTCAACATGAGCGGCTGATCCGCGACATCGATATACTCATTCAGCCAATCTTTTCTCGGTTTTCCTGTATCGGCGATGAAGCCTTTGCCGTCGAGCTGGCGCATTTCGCTCCAGTCTGGACTCATGCGATAGACCACATCGGAACTGGCATTCACAAGTGCGCGGAATCTCTCTTCGCTCCGGCGCAGCAGATCTTCCGCCTGTTTGCGTTCACTAATGTCGCGAGTGAAGCACCGCGTGTGAACGAATTTGCCGTCTTCAAACAGGGCGCTGGAGTCAATAATCACCTGCCTGAGGGATCCGTCCTTCGCCCGCAAGCGCGCCTCATACTCCTTAATCCGATCCCCACGGAAAAGCCGGTTAAGAATGTCTTCCAGCACGGGGGCGTCGGCGTGAAATTCCGAGATGTTATGCCCTATGTATTCCTCGCTGCAATAACCGAGCATTTCCAGTTCGGCCCGATTTGCCCAGATGATCGTGCCGTCCGAGGAGACCCAGTGCAAGGCGATGCTTGCCGTCTCCGCAAACTCCCGGTATTTTTTCTCGCTCTGCTGCAACGCCTGCTCGATACGCTTGCGTTCTGTAATGTCACGAGCCACATTCGATGCTCCGATCACCCTGCCCGCAGCATCACGAATGGGGGAAATCGTAAGTGAAACCTCCAAAGTAGAGCCGTCCTTCCGCCTGCGCACGGTCTCGAAATGATCGACCCGCTCCCCTTCCGCCAAACGAATAAGAATGCCTTCTTCCTCCGAACGTCGTTCCCACGGAACGATGAGCGTAATGTGCTGACCGATCGCTTCCGCTGGTGTGTATCCGAACAGCCGCTCGGCGCTCTTGTTCCAACTGGTTATTGTGCCGTCAAGCTTCTTACTGAGAATGGCATCGTCTGAGCTATCCACGATGGCAGCGAGGAGTGAGGTTGTGCGTTCTGCCTGTTTTCGCTCGGTGATGTCATGGAGGGTCAAAAGGATCAGCGCACTTCGATCTCGCGCCAACCCGTGTGCGTCTAGCACAAACGTCCTTCTGCCAATAACGGGCAGCTCACCTTCGATCTCGATGGCTTGGGCCTGAGTGTGGTTGGAGAGAGACGCTTCGACGGACGCCCAGGCCCGAGATGTAGCCCACTCGTCGTTTCCAAGCTTGCGAATCGAAATATTTTGTGTCTCATCCCGCGAAACACCGAACAGCGAATAGAATGCGCGGTTCGCGGTCTGTACCTGCAATTTGTCGTCGAGCACAACCAAAGGGTCTACTACTGCGTTGAGAATGGCCTTGGTGTATTCCCGTTCGTAGATGGCTTGATCGATGCTGGCGCGAAACGCGGTGACGTTCGTGAACGCCAGGACCGCGCCTAACACCCGGCGATCTTTTCCGGAGTGGGGAGCTATCCGAAGAAGAAACGATTTATCGCTATGGCGGGTCTCGATCCGGTGGGGCGCTCCATCAGCCATTACTCGCGCACACAGCCTACTGATCTCCTCCACCCCGGGTAGAGAATCACTAAGAGTACGACCGACGTCCGCGGCATTCAGGCCCAGCACGGTTGTGGCCGCTCGGTTGATGCGCGCGATTCTGCAATCGCGGCTGACTATAACTATCGGAAGATCGACAGCGTCCAGCACGCCGATTTCATTGCCGACTATTCCGTCAACAATAGCGTCGCCGGGCGCGGTGCCGTCTCCCGCGAACTCGTCCCTCTGAGCCATCGGTTATCTCTATCCCTAACTAAGCAGTAGCCCGATACAGAGTCCGACTCCGTTGCAGCACATCATCGGCTACTACTGGCAGAGTCTGTCGCAATGCCAAAAGCAGCGCCTGAGACCGCGGCATCTTGAACGGCGTGACAAAGCGCGAGAGAAGTTCCCCTTCCAGGACGCGGGATTCATCCGGACCCACGGCATCCCGAAGAGCATCCGAGACGGCTCGTTCGAGCCGCGAGTAATCTTCGACGGGAATAAGATGAGAGTGATTCTCACCGAGCCTTGGCAGCATACGGGCGTGCACGTCTCCGTCGAAGTTATCCATCAAGAACGAGCAGAAAATCGCAATATCTTGCTCATGAGCAAGTTGGTCGAATTGATCCTCGAGCTGCATACTGGCGGCAACGTCGCCTCGCTCCCAAAGGATATTAACCATCTCACCCCACCAACGTACTTTCGGGTACCGGCCGTCTCCCCGGGCCTCTGAGATTACGTTCTGGGCTAAACCCAGGAACACCGGAGAATCCGGCATTCCGTCACGCATGAAGGTAGGCAGGAGATTGTCCGCGTCTACAATCGTCAGCTGCCCCCGTTTTTCTGCGGCTTTAACATCCACGCCCTCGCTTTCCAGCCGGGGCCGAAAAGCATCCCAGTGCGCAACCGTCGGAACTAGAATTACGCCTTCGCCGTTCGTAATCGCCGCAGCCGCAAAGCGACATACTGCCCGGTTGAGAAATTGCTGATCCTGATAAAGTTGGACGATGTGATCACTCGGTGCGGCACCCGCAAGAAGACCGCACCACGGCTCGCTTTCTTCGCTGGCTGTGACACCGTGAGCGCTCACCGGATCCCGGCCCGGGTTAACTTGTCGTTCACCTTTTCTTTCAGCCAACCTGCTGCTATTTTCCATTGCCACCCTCCCCATTGTCCGAAGCAAATCTCGAGTCACACCAGATTTTGTTACGAAGCCTTTCGCGTCAACGCTACGGGCTTGTTCGCGCGCGATTGTCGCTTCGTTCTGAGTCACGATAATTACATTGCAATCAGGAATCTCCCGCCGAATGATCTCAGTTGCCTGCAAGCCGCCCATACGCGGCATGTTGATGTCCATCAGGACAATATCAGGGTGCAAATGGCGTACCTTGTCTACGGCGTCGATTCCATCTCGAGCTTCGCCACAGACGCGATAGGCTGCCTCGGACTCAATCACGGTCCGAATTGCTCGCCGAAACCAGTCGTGATCATCAGCAATTAAAACTTCGACGAACTCCATTGGTGTCCCACTTCTCTCCCGGCTGATTCCGGGGGTAGGAGACTGCCACACAAATGCACCGTCGCGCGGAGCTTAAAATCCAGGCACACCAATGTCCAGTCGCATCTCACAGGATGCGCGAACTTACGTCCTTTAATCTATACAGTGTTTTATGTATTGACTGGCAGGCCCGTAGGAACTCCTCCCCACCCGGCACCAGAACCGCTTGCCTTCGTTTTTGCGGACAAGCGAGGCAAAGGGGCGCGGAAACCCGTTCAACGCACCTCACCGGCGAGGGTTCAGTCAAGGTCGAGCGAATGCCAGCCGAAGGGAAACCTTTTGCTTCTCAGCATGCCACGCGTCGAGGATTTCTACCGGAGCGCCTACAAGGAGTGTGCCCCGGAGCGCAAGCCTCGCGCACGCGCCGTTCAACAGCTCGTGACCGCGTGGAAGATTCTCCGCAAGTGGAATTGGCGGGGGCGAGAGCATTCCTCGTCGTCATTGGAGACGTGGTTGACCCGTTGCTCCCCGGATAGCGCCTTCGAAATAGGTATTCCTGAAAGTGATATCGACCTGACTAGGCCAAAGCGCGTCTTGGTTCACGTAGTGTGAGTCTCTTTGCTTCCGTTTGCTCTTAAGCCAGCATTGTGCGCTCGGAATCATTCACCTTCTGGTTGTTGTAGCGGAAATCCAGGCCATTTACTTTTGCTTTCCTTCGAGTCGTCGGGGATCACCAAGCAGCGAGCGCACGAGTTCGAGTAGAGCTTCCGGCTCGCCAGTGGATCGGCTGTGGTGGGCATATTCACATTTAGCCCCAATGCGGCTGCTAACGAAAACTATTGGTACTTTGTCTGTCGCCGTACGAATGTGTTTGGCAACTGCGCCACAATCGATAGCAGACTCTCCCACCAGTACAGCCATCGAGATATTCGGGAATAGATGGAACAGATCCAGAGCTTCCGGCGTGGAGTGCGCGGTCAAGACGTTAAACTTTGCCGTTTCTAAAACCAGCTTTCGTACCGAGAGAGCTTGAAGCGGCTCGGGTTCCGCCACGAGTAAGGTAGGACGAATCATGATGGTTCGGTGGCGGTCGGCGACTAAACTTCAATGCCGAACAAAGCTGTTGCGAGCCGCCCCGCCCACCGAAGCAGAGCGGCGCTGATCAGCAAGCGCAGGGGGCAATGTGCCAACAGCAGTGAAGCTGAGGTCTCGCCCCACGCTTCGTGCGTTGGACGGGTTTGAGCACACGGGCGTTGCGTGTGAGACTCAGGAAATCCAGAGTGGCGTTTTTAGTGAGTTTTTGAGTGCCGGATTCGTTTTGAAGAACTTTTTCCCAAACAGCAGTTCGCTGCTCGCGGGGCACTTCGAACTACTGCGAAAATCCTTTCGCCCGCACACTCAGCTGCTTAGCTTACAACCAATTACATTGTTTTCTGTATTGCACCGAACATTGAATGTCCTTCATGATATCGACCTATCTTATGGATGTCGCCACCCGATAGAAGCCCGCATTCTGCCACTCGATCCGATGCCACGACAGAGGCCCCGACGCGTTATTTTGGTTGACGACGAAGAAAGCATTCGGCTAACGCTCGCCGAGATCCTGAGGGAGCGAGCGCTAGATGTTATCGTTGCAGGCAGTGTAGATGAAGCCGTGCATAAAATTCGCGCCGGAGCCTTCGACGTCGTGCTTTCGAACCTCAACATTCGACGGGCAGGTGACGGCTTCGAGGTGATTCGCGAAGCCAGACAGCGCAATCCTCGCGTGGTCGCTATTCTTTTGACGGGCTATCCCGGAGTGGAGAGCGCAATTCAAGGCATTCGTCAGCAAATTGACGACTACTTCGTTAAGCCTTGTGACGTGGACTTGCTGGTCAAGAGAATCAACGAGATACTAGACGCCAAAAGATAGCTGATTTTACGCTGTCAGTAGGTTGGTGCCCCCTTTGGTAGAAAACGTTCAGTGAGGCGAGTAGGGGAGCGGTGAACGAGACTCACAGCAGACCTCAGACAAGTGCGTGCGGAGGAGGAACATAGAAAAGGAACCTGGGCTTTCAAAGAAGTCTCGGACGTGTCCCCAAGATACCATCTCGCCTGAAACAACGACGACTATTGCTTCGATTTAGAGCGCAGTGCTTCTATCAAGGTATAGGGACTTACCGGTTTGCCAAGCATCTCAAAAGTATAGCCTTGAGCTCGTGCCTCGGCCAAAAGATCGTTGGTCAGCGCTTGTCCCGAAAATAGAATGACTCTGCATGCTGGAAGAAATTCACGAATTAACTTTGCCGCCTCGATTCCAGTCATCTCTGGCATAACCACGTCACTCACGACAACGTCAGGCTTGGTCTTCCTGGCCCAATCAATGGCATCTTGCCCACTGAAAACTGCCGTTGCTTCGAACCCCTCCCCATTGAGGATGTCAGCGAGGCTTTCGGCGATCAGTGCGTCATCATCAACAATGATGACGCGCTTCCTCTTTCGAGTCGATCTTGAATCCGGGTCTTCGATTGGAGACGCAGAGACGGATTTAGCATCATCGGAGCTGTCGTGGTACAGGTTTACAATCGAGGCGAATCGCATATGTGCTATGACTCTGAACTCGTAATCGTATGAGTATTGCTATTGCACGGAAGGAAAACAGAAAAAGCGGTGCCACTAGCTCCGGGCACAGCTTTGCTTCGAACATGGATCATGCCCTTATGTTTCGAGATCATTCCGTGTACCAGCCAAAGTCCAAGGCCGGTTCCTACATCCTTCTTAGTGGAATAGAACGCGTCGAATAGATTTTTTCGATTCTCAGAGGGAATACCTGCGCCTGTATCACCTATCGTTACTCGTGCACCTGGCAGGCCGACATTATTCCACTCTCTGGATGGGGCGGCCTTCAGAATGAGGCGTCCCCCCGAAGGCATAGCGTCAATTGCATTTGCAATCAAGTTGGAAAAGACTTGCCTTATTTCGCTCTCCAAACCCGTTACCCGTGCCGTTTCGTCGTATCGCTTCTCAACGTGAATTTTGCGGACATCTAGTTTTCTGCCATACATGAACAGCAGCTCATCGAGCATCTTGCAGACATCAATGTCAACGGGTGATGAATTGTCACGACAGAAACCTAGTGTCTGGCGCGAAATATGAGAAACTCGCTCCAACTCATGCGTGGCAAGCCGTAGGTGCCGTGCCGCCTTGGCGGGGTCCGCGAGATCCCGTTTCGCCAGAAATGGCAGATTTGTTATCGCTTCAAGAGGATTGTTGATTTCGTGCGCAATACTGGCTGCAAGGCGTCCGACAGACGCTAGCTTTTCCGACAGCATCAAGGTTTTTTCTAGCTTTTTTCGTTCCGTTACATCAATCGTAAAACACCGTGTGTGGATAAACTTCCCATTCTGAGAGAACACGTTGGAATGGATTTGTACATGTCGTAGTGATCCATCTTTGCACCGCAACGTCGATTCGCTGCCACGCAACTCCTCGTGACAGGCGAGTCGCCGCAAAATCTCACCAATCACTTCCTGATCGGCATGAAACTCAGCGATATGATGCCCAACATATTCTTCTCGTTCGTACCCCAACATTAGCAGTTCAGTTTTGTTGGCCCAAAGAATGGTGCCATTTTCGGCGACCCAGTGCAGTCCAACCATCGCATTTTCGAGAAAATCGGTCAGTTCCGCCTCTCTAAGCTGCAGTTCATATTGAGCCTTTTTTCGTTCGGCAACCTCATTTGCCAAGGCTTGAGCCTTTTGCTGTAAGAGTGCGACAGTGCGAAGTCGTTCGTCTTCGCCAGGAAGAGAGGTATAGCTCTCGTCGGGGATCACGTGCGAGTGCTCGGCACATACTTTTTCAATCAGCTCAGCGTGCCGCTCGTCCCGGAAATAGCTAATAGGATAAGCACAGTGCAGATGGAACGAATGCACACGCGCGAGTTCATTCCAAAGCTTCTCTAGACGTATTGCGGCTTCCGGTTTTCCCTCCGCCCACAATAACGCAACCATTTCGCCAAACGCTGCTAGCTTGGATTGATTCGTACGTCCCGATAGCTGGCATTGAGCTACAACACTGCCAACGACTTGATGAAATCGCTCACTGTCAGGCCATCCATCCACCATGAACTTGGCTAATGTTTCAGCGGCGTCCAGAACTAACAACCGCCCCTGGCGCGTCGCCACAGCGGGATCAACTCCGCAGTTTGCATCGTTCTCTTGCTCGTCGTCTACGCTGCGCAAGCGCAGCAACAGGCCTCCTGTTCCTTCACCTTCCTGCCAACCACGGTCAACATCCCGAACGTAGGCCCGACCGCGTGGACCCCCTCGGGGATCAATGATCACGGCACCGTCGTGGGATTGGCGGTAACGAACCTCGCAGAGTGGGGCATTATTCGCTGGGCGGGTGGAGGAATCACCGCAGTGTGGGAGAACGCGCTGGTTGCGCGCAACGATAGCGGCGTCACCACCGGTTACAGCTATTTTGACAATAATCAGCCGTTTGTGATGACTGGGACAACTATCAATTTACTTTCCCCCTTTGGTCAGTACGTTACATTTGTTGTCGCTGGGTTGAACAATTGGGGCACCGTTGTCGCGACATACCAGCAGATCGGGTACAAAATTTGGAGCAACGGCAGTGTCGTCACACTTAAGTTTCCAGGAGCCTATGAGACAGCTCCGTTCGCAATTAACGACAGCGGAATGATCGTCGGCTTCTATGAAGTCAGCGGACATGGACCCAGCGGATTCATTCATTCCGAAGGCAAATGGGCCACTCTCAATTACCCGAACAGCACGAACACGCTCCTAGTAGGCATCAGCAACGCCGGTCAAATAATCGGGTGGACCGCAAATGCGAATGGATTTACAACGTCTTTCGTCTACGAGAACGGAGTTTTCAAGACGATTTCAGCTCCCAATGCAATCGCCGGTTCAACACGTCTTTTGAGCATGAGCCTCAGATCAGGGTTGATTCTCGGCACCGCCAACTTTAGTACGGGAACAAAAGCATTCATCGCGAGTTGCCAGTAAGAACCCAGCACGATTTCTGTACCTCCAGCAAGATCCAGTTCTCAGCATTCTTTTCGACAACAACCACTGAAGAAATGTGACCTCTATTTCGAGCGAATCTCGGCTGTGTGGAGAAGGCTTGCTACGAGCCTGCGTTGCCGCTGATCGTATATGGTTGAGGTGCCGATTACTCGCCAGCGATCCCACAGCTCAAGGCTCTTCCGGTAGGCAACCGCAGCTTCGTGCCAATTCCGGCGACTGACGGCTAGGTTCCCCTGTTCTCGGTAACAGTCTGCAAGATCGTTTAGAACTCGAAGGTTTCTTGGGTTCTGCTGGAACAGCGGACGGAGAGTTTGCTCCGACTTTTGCAGGTCTTTTGCAGCCTGAGCCTGATTGCCCACTCGCAGCGCATAAGCAGCTCTCCTGTGCAAAGCCCTACCAAGAAGCGAGCGAAAGTAGAACTCTGTCGAATCACGATTCCCAGAATCCTCAAGCACATTTATAGCCTGCCTCAGTTCTGCCATCGCAGCTGCATGCTTTCCAAGCAACTCAAGGTCTGAGGCAAAGCCGATTCGTTCAAACGATTGCCAATACAACGTCTCCGAGTCCTGCGGATTGGACTGTAACACCGAGTTGCTCAGAGAAAAAGAACGATGATAAAGTCCCTCAGCGCGGCGCGGATCAGACTCGCGGTAAACCGCGCCGAGTTCTGCAAGTGCCTCGCTGAGTCCGAATCGCGCTCTTACGTCATTTGAGTCAGCGCTTAGAAGGTATTTGTATCCTTCGACGTCTTTTTGGAGCCACTCGACCGCTGATTCGGTGTCTCGGAGGTTGAAATAATCCGGGTCACCGCTTACAACGCCGATTTCTTCTTCTGCCACATGTTGCTCACGAACCCAGTCGCCGTTATTGGGATCCTCGGTGAGGACCTCATGGAACATCGCTGCGCTCTGCAGCAGGCTTTCGCGGGCTGCCTTTAGATCACCCCGATACCATAAAATATCCGACCATTCCCTAGTGGCGACTGCAAGGAGAAATCTCGGTTCGCGCCCCGGGTCAACCTGAACCCACTCACGCGCAATTTCGAGGCAACGGTGCAGAGGCTCAGCCGCACGATCCGCGTCGTATAACTTGTCGGCGTCGCCGAGAAAACCATATGCCAGGAGACGAAGCCGATAGGCAGGTTTACCGGTCAATTTGGGAATAGAATCGGCAATAGAAGCGGCCAGACGAAGGTTCTCTCGGCCTGCAGAACGCGTCCCCATTTGGCTCGCTTGCACCGTTCCGGTATCCGAATACGCCGTAGCAAGGGTTTCTAACCCTTCCGCGGAGTTTCCGAGCTTGTTTGCAATTGCAATGGCCTTGGCATAGCTCTCTAGTGCCGCGACCGGCTGACCTAAGTTGGCGTAGTTCGGATTTCCCTGAACATCGCCAACCTTGATGTAGGCTTCGGCGAGCTCGAGCTGGAGCCGCGAATCATTGCCGGCTTCGGAGGACAAGCTATCCAGATACTCAAGAGAGGTTTTAACCAGCTGTTCGCGAGCCTTTGTGGACCCAGCGAGCAATTCGATCTGAGGATTCAAATCGAACAGCACGCTGTGAGCCAGTTTTCGTACCTGTTGAAAGCGATATTCAGCACGCCGTGCTTCGCGCTCAATGGTTGTGAGCGCTATAGTAGCGCCGAGTAGCGTGAGTGCTACGATCGCAACCCCGAGCTTGTTCCGCAGAATGAATTTGTTGCTCCGGTATAGCAGACTCTCGGGGTGGGCGCTGATCGGCTCATGCTTTAGGTAGCGTCGAAGGTCGTCGGCGAAAGCAGTGACGGACTGATATCGTTCTGCTGCATTCTTCTTGAGCGCTTTCGCAATGATTGTGTCTAGATCACCGCGAAGTTGTCGCGAGAGCTTTTCAGGAGCCGTGGTGCGCCGCGTAGCAACGTCGTTTAGGTCTGATGTCCTGATAATTTGCGATGGGCGAGGCGGGTCTGTATCGACGACAGCCTTCATCCACTCGGCTGGCGAGCGCTGACCTTTACCCAAAGGGTGATGTCCCGTTAAGAGCAAATAGAGCAGCAACCCGAGTGCATAGATGTCCGTAGCGGTCGTGATCTTGCCCCCGCTGATCTGCTCGGGCGCTGCGAAAAGTGGCGTCAGTGCGCCGCCTGCTTCAAGTGTGAGAAGGGTAGCAGGAGCGGGCGTGCCATCATCGGCCAGAAGCTTGGCGATGCCGAAATCCAGCAACTTAACGCAGGAGTCCTTTCGAACCATCACGTTTGATGGTTTCAGGTCACGATGAACGATTAAGTTTGCATGTGCATGAGCAACGGCGCCCAATACATCGAGGAACAGGCGAATTCTGTCGTTGATGTCCAGTTTCTGACGGTCGCAATAGCCGATGATCGGCTCCCCGTCAACATATTCCAGGACTAGATACGGTTCCCGGTTGGGGGTTATTCCTGCATCGAGCAATTCCGCAACGTTCGGATGCGTCAGTTGGGCGAGAATTCTTCCTTCGCGTTTGAACCGCTCGATTCCGCCCTGTGTAGCAACGGACAGGTGCAGGAACTTGATCGCAACATGCCGTTCGAAATGGCCATCGCAGCGTTCGGCCAACCACACGGTCCCCATGCCGCCTTGGCCTATTAGAGAAATGAACCGGTAAGCACCGATCGTCTGGCCCGCTAGTGTGCTTTCCTCAACGATTGGTGCTGGGCCGCGATCGAGAAATTGTTCCCGCCGAAGCTGCAGGTGTTCTCGCAGCAGCCCTCGGACAACTTCGACCAGATCAGGCCTTTTGGCGCCAAAGATCTCGAGCCAACTTGCGCGTTGGTTGTCGTCTAGAGATAGGGCTTCGTCCAGATAAGGGCTTATCTCCCGCCATCGCTCGGCGCTTAGGGTTAACATACGGCTTCAAACTTCTCGGCCCCCAGCTTCGATCGTCCCCAGCAAACTATTGAAGCCAATGGGAGCGTATTTTTCGTCGAGGAAGCCGGCCTCGGCCTGACCTCCCCATCTTGGACAAAGAACCACTGTTTACGATACATCCGATTGGCGATAGATCACCATAGCACTCAAAATGGCTGAAAAAGGCGGATGAAAAGCGCACACTTGCGCCAACGCTGATTACAACAAATGAGAATTGCACCTGTTAGACTCTGTCGCATGCCCACATTCGTCCTTGTGCACGGTGCATGGCAATCTACAGGAACGTGGGACCGCTTGGTCCCTTTGCTGGAAGAGCAGGGGCATAGAGCCGTAACGCCGGTCCTCAGCGGTCTCGGCACTGACCAAGCGCGCCTTTCTACTGAGACTACCCTGCACCAGCATATCGAGGACGTTTCGAATGTCTTGTCGGGGCTTGAAGAAGTTACCCTTGTGGGTCACAGTTATGCCGGGATGATTGTTAGCGGAGTAGTGGAGGCTCAGCCGACGAAAGTTCAGCGATTGGTTTTTATGGATGCGTTCATACCGGAAAACGGCCAATGCGTACTGGACCTGCTCCCATCTGAAATTGGTGCTCATTTTCGTCAGGTCGCGCAAAGTCGGGGGAATGGTTGGCGTCTACCAGGAGGCGAGGACCAGCTCGATCTGTGGGGACTGGGGCCAGGAGAAGCGCGTGACTTTGTGCGTGCCCGACTATGCGATTTTAGTCTGCGGTGTTTTGAGGAGCGGATCCTTCTTCCGGCTAACCGGAAGGCAAGCGTTTCTGCAACGTACATTGCCTGTGTGGCTGAAAATTATCCCGCGAGGCCCTTTTTCAAGATCTTTGCAGATAGAGCTCGTGCGTGCGGCTGGGATATCGCGGAACTCAACACCGGGCACGATTGCCATGTCGAAAGGCCCCATGAAGTCGCTAACATTTTGCTCGCCGCACCGCAGCGAGGAACAGCATCCTCGCGATAGCCAAAGCGTCCGAGTTCGCCTTCACAGTGGCAGCGCGCTGGGGAAGCGCGTTTGAAAATCCAGGAGGCCGACCCACTCGGGCGTGATCGCGATTCTTACCATCTCTTCAACCATAGAACTGAGCTGCGCCACCCAAGCTTTCCCTCCCTCCGCTCCGAAGTATCGCTCAGCTGCCAACGCGTATTCTGGGACAACTCCATTCATGGGTTGCAGGTGGGCAGTGCCGCGTACTAGCAGCACCTTGTGAGGGAAGTTGTTGTCATCGATCGTGAGTGCCACCTTCGGATTCCTGGACAGTGCCTTCAATTTCGGAGCTTTCGACGGCGATCCCAGCACAAATTCTCGACCATCCCAATGGAACCAGATCGGAACAACTCTAGGGGTGCCGTCGGTCCAGACATAGGCTAAACGAGCGGGAATTGTTGATTTCAGGAGTTCTTTCGACGCAGCATGCTGCAACAGTTCAAGGCTCCCCTGCTCCACAGGCATAGTTCGATCCTCCTGTACTCCGCAATGTTGCGCAAAATTATATACAGTCGGAGGCAAGTTGGTTTGATGATTGATGGCGCTGAATTTCAGGAAGAAGCCCTCGTCAGTTGGTGTTAAATCGCGATATCACTCATTGACCTTCAAGGCCAGGCGAACTGCTACTGTCAAATACGAACTGCTACTGTCAAATACGAACTGCACAGCGTCAGAGTTAAACAGAGCCTCGTGGGGAAAAGTCAGTGAGCGCCATGAAGGTGGAATCGACTTTTTCGACGAGTTTGCCGTTTGCTTCTGACTTTTCGCGTACACTCTGCCAATTGGGATCGTCGCGGAAAGACTTCCAGTTGGCCTCGGCGGCGTCGCGGCTCGGATGGCGAAGAATGTAAATCAAGGTGTTGCTCTTCTGCGGATCTTCGAGTGGAGTCCAGTAGGCGATGCTTTCCATTCCGTGTTGTTCAAACAGCTTGATGGTGTGATCGCGGAAGCGTGCTAGAAGTTCAGCCAATTTTCCGGGGCGCCACGTGATAGACGCGCAGCTCATAAACTGCGGTCGAGTTTTTCGCCGTTTCAGGGCTACCTCCCTGAGCGGCTGCCCGAACTACCGTAGAAAGCAAGGTAGCAGCTGTTGGAATCGACTGGAGCAGGATTCTCCGGTTCACGGCAGGAATTCTAGCAGACTGGTTCAAGAGCGAACCTGGAACTCATTCCCGGATTCAGGCCAGCTGACTGGTATTCGTCATAAAACACCCAGTTAGAAGTTTGTGGCCATCCACAACCTCAGGCGCGGCATCTGCGTCTTCTATGTCACGCAAAATACCCCCGCTTCCTGGGTTCCTGTTCGATCTAGACGGCACTCTCCTGGATTCCGTTTATGAGCATGTCGAGGCGCTCCAGAGCGCTGAGACGTTTCGAGATTGTCTTGCCTACATGGAAGCTGCATCGCCGGATCGGAATGAGTGGCAAGTCCTTTCTCTACGAATTGCTGCGCGAAGGCGGGAGCACCCGTGTAAAGAGACCTGAAATGGACAGACTGGAGCAACTGCATGATAGAGAGTTCTCGACCAGAATCCCGACGTTAAAGCCCCTGCCTGGTGCGCAGGACTTGCTCGCGCACTTAAGCTCCATCGACGTGCGCTGGGCCATCGCAACCACAGGTGGGAGAAATCAAACCATGCGCCTGTTGGAACATTTGAAGATTCCAAAGGGCGTGCCCGTGGTGACGGGTGATGACATAAAGAAAGCGAAGCCCTCGCCGGATGCTTTCATTTTAGCCGCCCAACGACTCGGCATTTCAATGGAAAACTCGATTGTCGTGGGGGATAGCGTGTGGGATCTGCTCGCAGGAGTGCGCAAACGTGCGCTGGGAGTGGGGCTGCTCTCAGGCGGCTATGGCCAAGAAGAGCTGGAACGAGCTGGGGCTTTCCGCATTTACGCCGACCCGGCGGATTTGCTGCTTCACCTGGAACAGTTGGGGGTGCCAGGACCACACGAATGAAGTCAGCGATCATTTGCAGGGTATCAGATCGGCAGATGTAGAAATGTCCGTGTAAAAGCATGGCCTACAAGTTCAAGCAAGGCTCTGACGTCGAAAGCTCAGTAGGCCAACTTCTTCAGCAATTGTTCCGGATGAATGGGCTTCGGTAACAATTCAAAATCGTGGCCAGCAGTCCGAGCCTTCTTCAGAATGTCCGCAGTGGCCGCTTGCCCAGAGAAAAGGATGATGCGAGCTTTCGGGCAAATACTCCGAATTGCAATGGCAGTATCGACGCCATTCATTTTTGGCATGATGACGTCGGTCATGATGATGTCCGGACACTGCTGGTGGACCAGTTCGATTCCATTGTTCCCGCTGTAAACGGCGACCGCTTCATAGCCATATTCTCCGAGGATTTCGACGACGCTATCCGCAATAACCTGCTCATCGTCGATAACCAGTACGCGCTTCGATTGAGAGGTCCACTTTTGCGATTGAGACACAGGGACGTTGGACTGCGCGTCAGATGAGTTCGAGCTCAACGTGAGATATCTCTGGTCTAGTGGGTGATGAAGAAGGATGTTCAGCGGAATCGGCATTTTTTGCTCCCTCATTGATTCACGTCCTGTTGTGGCGGCAGAACAATTCGCACGATGGTTCCGGAATGTTTTCCTTGCCAACTGCGAATTCGTATGCTGCCGTGATGTTTTTCCACGATGTTCTTGCTGGCCCAAAGTCCCAGACCCGTACCGATGTCCTTTTTAGTTGTGAAAAAAGCGGTGAAAGCCTTTTCAACGACCTCGCGTGACATGCCCGTTCCGCTGTCGGCTACGGTGATCGCCGCTCCGCGATGGCCGGCGCGTTTCCAGGACTTTGCACGAACTCGAATCTTGCCCCCCTCCACAGATGCATCAAGCGCGTTTGCCACTAGATTCGAAAGAACTTGCTTCAACTCGCCGGGAGCGCCATAAACCGTGAGCCCTGGTTCAACTTCGGTTTCGATTGTTAGATTCTTGTACGAGAACTTTCGCTCATAAATACGAAGCACATCTTGCACCAATTCTTTCGCGTCAACTGAAACCGGTCCGGTTGTCGCGCGATAGAAACCAAGAGTTTGTTGTGCAATGTGAGTAACACGGGAGAGTTCCTGGTCGGCGATCTGGAGATGGCGTTTTACTGTGGGGGGAAGATCCTTGCTGCGCAGGGCAAGGAAAATGTAGTTGGTTACGGCTTCAAGAGGATTGTTAATCTCGTGCGCAACGGTTGCCGCCAGCCGGCCAGCGGCGGCTAGCTTTTCGGTTTGCAACAGTGCTTGTTCGGAAAGCTTCCGCGCAGTGATGTCGGTACAAGCTCCGACCAGGTACATTGGGCGGCCATTTTCGAACTCCATCTTTGCTCGGTCATAAAGCCAGCGGATACTGCCGTCGGGGAGAATCACTCGGTACTCCATCTCGAAGTCCGCGCCATTTCTGCAGGCTTCTACAGCCGGTTCGAGCATAGGCCTATCCTCCGGATGTACCCGTCTGATGAAGTCTTCGGTTTTGCTAACCCGCTCCTCTCGCGGGATACCGAACAGACGCTTGAGGTTGTCATCAAAGTGAAGAAACTCATCCGTTTTGGGATTCCAACGAAACGTGCCCGTATCGGAAGCCATGAGGGCCGCGCGCAAACTCTCTTGGCTCACTCTCAATGCCTGCAGTATTTCCTGTTGTGCGCTAATGTCTGTGTTGGTGCCAAACCAGCGAATGATCTGACCGCCATCGTTGCGAATCGGATTGACTCGGGTGAGAAAGCTGCGGAATCTCCCATCTGCACCCTTGAGAGGGAAGACCATTTCAAAAGGCGTGCTCGTGGCCAATGATTCACGCCAGCGCTGTAGGACATCGGGCAGAGTAGCGGGATCGTGGACGCTTTGCCATCCCCATCCCTGCATTTGTTCGGCGGTGGTGCCGGTGTATTCATACCAGCGCTGGTTATACCAGAAGATCCAGCCGTCGGCGTTTGCCATCCACACCAGTTGAGGAACGGAATTTGCCAGCGCGCGGAACTGTTCCTCACTGCGGCGAAGTGCCTGCTCAGCATTTTTGCGCTGAGTAATATCGCGAGCAAAGCCAGTGAAGTATTGCTTTCCCGCTTTGCTGTATTGCCCAAAGGATACTTCGAGCGGGATGTCCCTGCCGCTCTTGTGTACTCCAGGAAGTTCGGCCGCGTCCCAGTTTAGGTGCTTTTCCCCAGTGCTAAGGTAGCGCTGCAGCCCGGCGTTATGGCGATGCCGCATATTCGCAGGCATGAGCGCGGTGAGAGGCTGTCCTATGAGTTCTTCAGGTGTGTAGCCGAAGACCTCCTGCGTCGCAGAGTTTGCGAAGAGAATAGTGCTCTTGTCATCTATAGCGATAATGGCGTCGGACGCGGTTTCGGCCACAGTGCGGTAGCGTTCTTCGCTTTCTCGCAGGGCTTCTTGTGCTTGAACGCGTTCCAGGTATTGTCCGACTTGCGCGCCAATGGCGGACATCATGTTTAGGAGGTCGGGATCAGGTTCGCGGATCTCATCACTGAGGAATTCAAGGACCCCGAGGACGAGTTCACGTTGCATGATTGGAAAACCAAATGCGGAGTGAAGTTTCTCCTCTGCCGCCGACGCAGCACGCGGGAAGTTAGAATCGGAAACCACGTCCTGAATCCAAGCAGGAGCGGCCCGCTCCCATACTCTGCCCGGCAATCCTTCGCCACGCTTGAGCGCCTGCTTGCAGCTTTCCCTAGCGAACTGCAAGGGTGAAGCGGTATAGACTTCAATGCATCGCATAACCTGCGTACCTGGGTCGACGATCCACAAACCTCCGACTTTCCAGTCCAGTACGTCACACACGGCGCGCAAGATTTGAGGAGCCGCTTGCGCCAGGTCCGCGGATGTGGCCAGAGCGTGACTGACCTTTTGCTGGGCGGCAAGCCGTAGTTCTGCTGATTTCCGGTCCGTGACATCCAGCACCACTCCGAACATGCGTGACTCCTCGTAGAGCCGACGCCCTTTACAGTAAAACCACCGAACGCCTTTGCGGGGATGCACGTAACGGTATTCGAATTCCATGTTGCCGGCGCGATGTCCTTGTTCCATCTCGCGCTGCACGCGTTCCCAATCCCCGGCATAAACACGCGAAGCCCATTTCTCCACGTACTCCGAGTCGCCAGGATCCGTTCCGAAAATCTCATGAAGCGCGGCAGAAAGAGATGAGCTGCCGTTGGTCGGATCCCATTCCCAGGTTCCGATTTGCGCGGCAGTCTGGGCGAGACGCAGGCGCTCTTCGTTTTGTTCAACCCGCCTTCGTGCATTCACCTTGTCCGTGACCTCGACGACATGGCCCAGCACTCCGGAGACCGCTCCTTCCGCGTCCCTGACCGGTCTGCAAAGCTCACCATTGGAGAGTTCGGTATCTCATACCCCCAAAACGCGTAATGCGGGCCCTAGCCTGGGACCACACCTTGTACGCCGTACAGTGCGGCAGTTTGGCAGGGAATGCCGCTAAAAAAATTCCAATTTTGCGTCCCTGAAACAGAATGTTTCGACGCCTACCGCCGAACGGCGGTACCAACGCGAGAGGTGAGTCGGCATCTTCGACAAAAGATGCTGCTCGACCGAAATAACTGGAACGTTGTGCGAGATATGTTGCAATCGGACTGAACTCGCATCAAAGTTCCAGCCTTGTGGCTGCATTGTAATATAGACGCAGGCGAAGTAGAAGATTCTTCGTTGGGGAAAAGAGTGCCGAGGATCCTGGTCGTTGACGATGAGCCTGGTATTGCAGAGAGTATTGAGCTAATTCTGCGAGAGTCTGAATACGAGGTCACCAAAAGCTATTCGGGCGCGGAGGCGTTGCAGGTTGCCGCCAGCTTTCTTCCGGACGTTTTGCTTAGTGACGTATTAATGCCCGGAATGAATGGTTTTGAACTCGCACTCGCAACGAAAGCAGTTTTGCCGCAGTGCCGCGTGCTCCTGTTTTCCGGCCAAGCCGCCACACTTTCGATGGCTTTGGAATATTCATCGCGGTTCACCGCTCGCGGGTACCACTTCGAACTGCTGCCGAAACCCCTTCATCCGCAGAGTCTGCTGGAAAAGATCCAGAATTCTCTTACCGCAGCTGCTTAGCTGGTAACGAGTTACAGTGTTCTCTGTATTGCAGCGAACATTTGTGTCCGTCATGATATCGCCCATTCACCGCATGTCGTCACCCGATAGAATCCTGCAGCTCGCCCCTTTGCATTGCGCTTATCCATCGTCGCAGAGAAAAATCAGAGGGCCTGGGATGCCGCATTGCGCATGGCGGGTAATCGCGATTACACGCTGCAAATTCTACCCGGTACGGAGCATGCGATGCTCAATGCGAACTTGGCAACAGACTGAATGCCAAGCTGCAGCAATTCATACCCGCCTATTTCACTACTGTACAAAATTGTCTCGCTCGGCGAGTTCGCGGTTTTCAGTACGCAAGGGCTGGCCCAACGCGTTTCACCAGCCACTCACTAATACGTGGAACTTGGATCGTCATGAGCAACGGCATCTTGGACGAAGGGACCCAGTGCAGGCGAAAACACGCCACATGGGCAGCCGGGGACACATCGGGGACACACTAAGTTGTGTCTTACTGCTCTTGGAACGGCATTCAGTGCGTTCCGGTTCCTGTCGTTTCTTACATCTACGACTTGGCTTCCCGCTTTCACGGCGGTAACACGGGTTCAAAGTCGGGGACGCCAAATCTTTTTCTGACGTCCCACAATACCTCGATTTCACAGCTGAGCGCCCGCAAACGCCGAACGCCGGATTGGTTTGCCAAGCACGCGTGGCGTCGTTGTAAGCGATCGACAAATCATTTTCGCTGCTTCATTGTTCGCCTCGCGGTCACTCGACTGTGAGGGTTAGGATGTTCGCCTCGCGCTCACTCGACTGTCAGGGTTAGAGTTGTTGCGCGTGACATGCTGCCCGAAGCCGCAGTCACAGTTATGGTGTAGTTCTTTGGTTGTTGGGCCGCTGGCTTGCTGCTTCCGCATCCGGCGATCGCCGCGATTGATATCAGCACACTCACGAGCAATCCAACAGAAATCAATCGTTTACGGGAAAGTCGCCTGCGTTTGATTCCGAAAGGTACTACCAGCATCCCTAGTAGCGGGACCGCCAGGCCAATTGTGGAGATCACAGAACCCCGCACTGCAGCACCCGCCGGGACCTGCACAGTCACAGTCACATTGGTTGTGCCAGCCCCTGCCGTAATTGCTTGAGGAGTGATGACCACGGTTGAACCGGTAGGAGCCCCACTCGCCGACAGCGTGATTGCAGGCAACGCCGCCCCTGTGGAAGGAGCAACGGTCAGGTGATACGTTGCCGTCCCGCCTGGCGACACGGTCGCAGTGGAAGTACCTCCGGTCGCGATGTTGAGGGCAAGATCGGTCACAGCCAGCGACAGCGCCGAACTCGTGACTGACACGAAGTTCGAGTCTCCTGCATACACCGCCGTTATGGAGTGCGAACCCGCGATCAGGGCTGACGTCGTGTTTGTGGCAATACCCGAGGCCAAGGTGCCCGAACCCAACAGCGTAGCCCCATCATAGAAGTCGACGGTTCCACTGGGCGTGCCCAGGGAGGAAGATACGGTCGCGGTGAATGTCACGCTATCGGTCAACGGCGAAGGATTTGCTGATGAGCCCAACGCGATTGACGGTGAGGCCTTCGTCCCCGTTCCGCTCGCCACAATGCTCTGTGTAACATTGTTCCCGTTAAGGTGATTGTTGGTGACGACCACTGTCGCGCTTCGATTTCCCGCGGACTGTGGCGTGAACGTTACCGACACGTCACACAGTTCTCCGGGTTGCAGTGACGTACGGGATGTGCACGGATTCGCGTCTGACGTGTTCTCGGAGAACTCCGCCGTGTAACTGGGATTCGCGCTGAAAACGAGAGGTTCATTGCCCACGTTCGTGACAGTAGCGGTCTTAGGACTGTCCGAACTGGTAGCTCCCATCGCGGTGTTGGCGAAGCTCAGGGTAGCGCTCGAACCATCCAGTTTAATGATGCGATTGTTGGACCAGTCCACCACGAAGACATTTCCGTGCGCGTCGGCCGTAACGCCGAACATGGTGGTTCCGATGGTCTGACCGGGAGTCTGGAGAACCGAAGCGACGCCTGCGGTCGTCAACTCGACGATCCGCCGGTGGCCAGAGTCTGCGATGTACAAGGTGCCATTGCCGTCCACCGCGACGCCCTGAGGATTACTCAGAGTGAGTCCCGTAACGCTGACTAGAGAAGCCGCGCCGAACGGAGTCACTTTCAAGATGTGGTTGGCGCTGCGGTCCGCGATGTACACGTTTCCGTTCGGATCGACGGCCACTCCGGTCACCCCGCTAGAGGTGAGCGTGTAGCTGCCCGTGCTTAGCACGATGCCAGCCCCTGCAGGCGTCACTTTGACAATTCGGTTGTTGCCCCAGTCCGCAATGTACAGATTTCCCGCCGCATCGAGGGCCAACGCTGCCGGCTGATTGAGGGCAGTGCCCAAACTTGTAATCGTAAGGGCCGATGCCGTTCCGTCGGAGTTCACCAGCACAATCCGACTATGGGCATAGTCGGCGATGTAGACATTCCCCGCGCCATCGACGGCCACCCCAGCAGGTTCCGCCAGAGTGAAGGCACCGGTGCTGACCACTGAAGCAACGCCGCCACCTGCCGCGATTTTTCACCATGTTGTTCCCGGTGTAGTTGGCCACGTACATATTTCCCGCACCATCGATTGCGGCCTGAAATGGGGAGCCGAGGGAAATACCTCCAGTACTCACAACGCTGGCGGTCCCCGGCGACAAAGCCGCCAGAGGCGCCGTACCGATACCATAGATCGGAACAACCGCCAGAAGCGTTTGGCTCTGGTCGAACAAGGCCACCGCACCTTTTCTTAGGCCTGATGCAACAGGCAGGAATTGCACCTCCACATTACAGCTTGTGTTGGTTGTGCCATTGGTGCAGGTGGTGCCGGCACCGAGCGTGAAGTCGAGGCTCGAAGTGCCTAGCGTCAGCGCCTGCACGCTACCGAGAGTTGTTGCGACGTTAACCGTGAACGGCAAGGTTAGCGAGGTGGCGGATGAAGCCCCGACCGGTCGCTCCCCAAAACCGCCCGCCGACATCATCAGCGCTGCAACCCGGCTGTTGGACATATCAGCCACGTAGACAACCCCAAAGGCATCCGCGGCCACCGCGAGTGGCGTGTTGAGGACGAGGCTTCCCGTGCTCACCACCGATCCCGCTCCCGCCGAAATCACCTTCACCACGCGGTTGTTGCCCGAATCCGCAATATAGATGTTCGCGAACGAATCTAGCGCGACTGCTGTGGGAGCGCTCAGCGCCGTTCCCAGGCCGGAAATACTTATAGCCGAGCCTGCACCTGCTGTGATTACTTTCACAATGCGATTGTTGCCCGAGTCCGCGATGTAGAGATTTCCGGTCGCGTCCGTGCCCAGTCCCACAGGCATACTCAATGCGGTTCCCAGTCCGGTAATGCTCAGGACCGCCGCAGTACCGCCCGACGGCACCTTCAGGATCCGATTGTTTCCTGTATCGGCGACATATAGGTTCCCTGAGTTGTCAATGGCTACGCCTCTGGGGGAACTAAGCGTCAGGGCGCCAGAGTCCAACGCGGATCCCACGCCAGCAGGAGTTACCATCACAATGCGGTTGTTGCCGGTATCGGCGATGTAGAGATTGCTGGAACCGTCAATCGCCAATCCCTCAGGTGCGCTCAAACCTGTGGTCAGTCCCGTGATGGTTAACACCGCCGCACTTCCGTCAGGTTCTAGCTTGACGATCTGATGGTGCGCGGTGTCGGCGATGTAGACATTTCCTGCCTGGTCAACGATCACGCCCTTGGGATGATTGAGGGCCACGCTTCCGGTGTCGCAACACCGTG
>Ga0207695_10001846_pt1 | contig 33222 bp, 34 predicted proteins | sample KBSC54metaG_FD_184354 | JGI IMG/M metagenome (GOLD analysis project Ga0207695, IMG submission 184354) | Corn rhizosphere microbial communities from Kellogg Biological Station, Michigan, USA - KBS C5-4 metaG (SPAdes) (version 2) | ecosystem: Host-associated > Plants > Roots > Rhizosphere > Soil... | reverse complement strand
CGCGGCGCTGCATTGGATGCTCGACAAGGGCGCAGTCGCCGCTGGCGTGTTCCGCGCGCTCAAGCCGGGCGGCCGCTTCGTCGGGGAGATGGGCGGGCATGGCAATGTCGCCACGATCTGGCGCGGCCTGCGCGAGGAGCTTTCCGCGCGCGGCCATGCCATTCCGGGCGAAACCCATTGGTATCCGACGATCGAGGACTTTGCTGCCACTTATGGCACGGCCGGCTTCGTCGATATCGATGCGCAGCTGATCCCGCGCCCGACGCCGCTGCCCGCTGGGGTGGCAGGCTGGCTCAGAACCTTTCGCGCCGGCCTGATGGATCATGCCGGCCTCGGCGATGCCGAGCAGGCCGAGATTGCGGCCGCTGTCGAAGCGCGCCTCGCGCCCGAACTGCGGCAGCCGGATGGAAGCTGGCTTGCCGATTATGTCCGTCTCCGCTTCACGATGAGAAAGCCCGATTGATGCGATATCTTCCGCTTACCGACGCCGACCGGCGCGACATGCTCTCCGTCATCGGCGTAAGCTCGATCGACGATCTGTTCCGCGACGTGCCCGAAGCCGCGCGCCTCTCAGGCCCGATCGCCGGACTGCCCGATCATGCGCCCGAAATTACGGTGGAGCGGCAGTTGAGTGCGCTCGCGCGCAAAAATCTGGCGGCGGGGGAGGCGCCTTTCTTCCTGGGCTGCGGCGCGTACAAGCATCATGTTCCCGCAAGCGTCGACCATCTCATCCAGCGCGGCGAGTTTCTGACCGCCTATACCCCCTATCAGCCCGAAATCGCGCAGGGCACGCTTCAGGTGCTATTCGAATTTCAGACGCAGGTGGCGCGGCTGTTCGGCTGCGATGTCGCCAATGCATCGATGTATGACGGCTCGACTGCCTGCTGGGAAGCGATCGGCATGGCGCGGCGAATCACCCGGCGGTCGAAGGCGCTGCTCTCGGCGGGGCTGCATCCCCATTATGTGTCGGTCGCCAAGACAATGGCGCGGTTCACCGGCGACAGTCTGGATTATACGGTGCCCGAGCTCACCGCGGGCGCGCCCGGCGACGACCTTGATCGCCTGCTGGCGGCGATCGATGGCGAGACGAGCTGCGTGGTGGTGCAGAACCCGAACATCCTGGGCCATGTCGCCGATCTTTCCGAGCTGGCCGCCCGCTGTCACGAAAAGGGCGCACTGCTGGTTGCGGTGGTGACCGAGCCTGTGTCGCTCGGCGCGATCAGGTCGCCGGGCGAAATGGGCGCGGACATCGTTGTCGGCGAAGGGCAATCGATCGGCGTCGGCCTTCAGTTCGGCGGGCCTTATGTAGGATTGTTCGCCACCCGCGAAAAATATGTGCGGCAGATGCCGGGGCGGCTGTGCGGCGAAACTGTTGATGCATCGGGCAAGCGCGGCTTCGTGCTGACGCTCTCGACGCGCGAACAGCATATCAGGCGCGAAAAGGCAACGTCGAATATCTGCACCAATTCAGGGCTTTGTGCGCTTGCCTTCTCAATTCACATGACCTTGCTGGGGGAGAAGGGCTTGCGCGATCTCGCCACGCTCAACCATGTGCTGGCGGTGAACGCTGCCGAGCGGCTTAGTGGCATTGCCGGCGTCGAGCTTGTCAATGGAAGCTTCTTCAACGAGTTCACCTTGCGCTTGCCTCAGGAGGCGCGGCCGGTGGTTCGCGCGCTAGCCGACCGCGGCATATTGGGCGGCGTGTCGCTCGGGCGGCTCTATCCGGGCGAAGCAGCGCTGGCGAACGGGCTGGTCGTGGCCGTTACCGAGACGGGCACGGCGGACGATGTCGCGACCCTTGCCGCAGCGCTTGAGGAGGAATTGGCATGAGCATCAATGCAGGCGGCTGGCGGCCGGAGATCGGCAGCGGCGAGGCGGGCGAGGTTACGACCTACACCGGCAACCGGGCGCTGATGCTGGAAGAGGCGCTGATCTTCGAGCGTGAGGATTTCGGCGGCACCGGCGTCGATCTGCCGCCCACGCCTAAGGCGGCTTCGCGGCTCGGCGGGCTTGAGCGCAACCGCCCGATCGGGTTGCCGGGGCTGAGCGAGCCCGAGACGGTGCGTCATTATACGCGGCTCAGCCGCCAGAATTACGCGATCGATCTCGGGGTATTTCCGCTCGGCTCGTGCACGATGAAGCACAATCCCCGGCTCAACGAGAAGATGGCGCGGCTTCCCGGCTTTGCGGATATCCATCCGCTCGCGCCGGTGCAGACGGTGCAGGGTGCGCTCGAACTGATCGATCTCGTCGGCGAATGGCTGATCAAGCTCACCGGCATGCAGGCAGTTGCGATGAGCCCCAAGGCCGGCGCGCACGGCGAGCTTTGCGGCCTGCTTGCGATCCGCGCCGCGCTTGAGGCGCGCGGCGATGCCCGCTCGGTGGTGCTCGTTCCGGAAAGCGCGCACGGCACCAATCCCGCAACCGCGGCCTTCTGCGGCTATGCAGTCGAAAATATCCCCGCAACGGTCGCGGGTCGCGTCGATCTCGAAGCGCTCAAAGCCCGGCTGGGGCCGGACGTGGCGGCGGTGATGATCACCAACCCCAACACCTGCGGCCTGTTCGAGCGCGATCTGACAGCGATTTCGGAAGCGGTGCATGCGGCCGGCGGGCTCGTCTATTGCGACGGCGCCAACTTCAACGCCATCGTCGGGCGGGTGCGGCCGGGCGATCTCGGCGTCGATGCGATGCACATCAATCTGCACAAGACCTTCTCCACCCCGCATGGCGGGGGCGGGCCGGGGGCAGGGCCGGTGGTGTTCTCGGCCGCGCTCGCGCCCTATGCGCCGCTGCCCTTCGTCGCGAAGGAGGCTGACGGCTTCCATCTCGTGGAGGAGGAGACGGCGGGGGAGCATCATGGCGCCAGCTTCGGCCGGATGGTCGCCTTTCATGGCCAGATGGGCATGTTCACCCGCGCTGCCGCCTATATGCTGAGCCACGGCGCGGATGGGCTCAGGCAGGTCGCCGAGGATGCCGTGCTCAACGCGAACTATGTGCTGCGGCGGCTGGAAGACGTGCTTGATGCCCCGTTCGGATCGAGCGGCCCGTGCATGCACGAGGCGCTGTTCTCGGACGAAGGTTTTCCGGATGGCTTCACCACGCTGGACGTGGCGAAGGGCCTGATCGACGAGGGCTTCCACCCGATGACGATGTATTTTCCGTTGGTCGTGCACGGCTCGATGCTCGTCGAGCCGACCGAGACCGAGAGCAAGGCCGCGCTCGATCAGTTCATCGGGGCGCTTCGCAGCGTAGCCGAGCGGGCGAAGGCCGGCGATGCAAGCCTCAAATCTGCGCCCCATTTCGCGCCGCGCCGCCGCCTCGACGAGACTGCCGCGGCGCGCAAGCCGGTGCTGGTGTGGCGGGAGCCGGAGCAGGCGCTCGCCGCCGAATAACCGTTTCCGGCGCGATATGGCGAAGGCTATTTGCGCTGAACATGGGCGTGCGCCATCGACACTTGGAGCCAAGCCGCTACGCGTTAACTATCCCTCTGGACGCGCCGTCGGCCGACGGGTCGCTACAGATGCGGAACGAATATGGTTATCGAGTGTTAGCTTTACCCATGTGGCTGCGGACGGGCCGCAGCAATCTCTCCGGAGGTGACGATGAAAAAAACAATATTGGTGATGACGCTGACCGGCGCGTTCGCCCTTGGTGCTTGCGCAAAAACCCCTCCGCCGGAGCCGCCGCCCCCGCCGCCGGGTGCGATCCCCGGCTCGGTCGCGGCCGACACCAACGGCGATGGCATTCCAGACGGCTATTATACTTCGGACGGCGTCTATCACGCCAATCCGCTGCCGCCGCCTCCTCCACCCCCGCCGCCGCCACCCCCGCCGCCGCCTCCGCCTCCCAGCAAGTCGGGCGAGCGCGGCTGATCGCTAAGCTGATGGAGCGCGGCGCCGTCGCCGCGCTCCTTTCGACATGGTTATGAACTTGCGTTCAATTCTGTTCGCATGGCTGGCGATAGTGCTCGTTGCGACGTCGCCTGCTGCTGCACGCGCCGATCGTCCCCAGGAGGTGACCGCGCAAATCAAGTCCGCAGCCAGCGGCAAGTTCAAGAAATTCTATAAGGCACGCGGTTTCCTGCCGATCTGGGCCCGTAACGGCACGATCGGGCCGGAGGCAGACCGGCTGATCGGAATGCTGCGGACGGCGGATCTCGATGGCCTAGATCCACGCGATTATGATCCGGACGGGCTCCGCCGCGCTGTCGTCGATGTTCGCAACGGCAATTCCGCAGCGCTCGGGCGTACCGAGCTCAAGCTCTCCAAGGCCTTTTACGCTTATGTGCGCGATCTGCGCGATCCCGGCGCGTTCCGATCGGACAAGATTGTTTTCGCTGATCCACGGATGAAGCCGCAGCGGCTGTTGCCGGCCGATGTGCTGATGCCGGCTGCGATCGCTCCGTCGCTGGACGTCTATCTGGCGGCTTCGAGCTGGATGAATCCGATTTACGACAATCTGCGCGATGCGCTGGAAGATTTCCGCAAGCATTGGGACGATCTGCCAGCCGGAACGGTTGCGACCGGGGCGCCGCTCCGTCTCGGCGCTTCAGGCGAGCGCGTGCGTGACCTGCGTCACAGGCTCGGCTTGGCGGACGGCAGCCGCTTCGACAAGCCGCTCGCCTGGAAGGTGAGGGTCTTCCAGATGGAGCATGGCTTGCCAGCGACCGGGATCGCGGACAGCGCCACCATCGCTGCGCTCAACCGCAACTCCTCATCCTACGAGCAACGGATCAGGCTGAACCTGCAACGGGTGCGGCTGCTGCCGCCGGCGAGCACGCGGCAGGTCGTCGTCAACATCGCCGATGCGAAGCTGATGATGTTTGGCGAGGGTAAGCAGCAGGGCGAGATGCGCGTGGTGGTCGGCAAGCCCAACGAACAGACGCCGGTGATGGCGGGCATGATCAGCTACGCGATCCTCAATCCTTATTGGAATGTGCCGACCGATCTCGTTCGGGATCGCGTTGCGCCGAAGGTGCTCGCCGGGCAGACCTTCGAAGGCATGCATTATGAAGCGCTTTCCGATTGGACCGCCCATGCCCGCCTGCTGCGTCCCAATGAGATAGATTGGAAGGCGGTGGCGGACGGGCGGCAGGAACTGCGTGTGCGCATGCTGCCCGGTGCGGCGAACTGGATGGGAAAAATGAAGTTCATGTTCCCTAATGAACTCGGCATCTATCTCCATGATTTTCCGGATAAATCGATTTTCTCCGAAGATCACCGCCAGTTAAGTTCAGGCTGCGTGAGGCTTAGCGACGCCGCGCGACTGGGCCAATGGCTTTATGGCCGGCCGCTCGAAACAACATCGCCGGCACCCGAGCAATATGTCACGCTGCCCAAGCCGGTGCCGATCTATATCACCTATCTGACGGTCACCGCCGGCGACAAGGGCATCGCCTATCTCGACGATCCCTATGGCCGTGACGGCGCTGGCCAGGAACAGCAGCTCGCGCGGCGGTAAGGGGTCGTAAGCTCGCGCGGTCAGGCGGAGGGGATCAGGTCAGATCGCGCGCAATGTCGGGCTTGCGGAGCAGCGCATCGATGCGATCGCCCTCATCGAAGCTCTCATCGGCCAGGAATTTGAGCTTCGCGGCATATTTGGTGTTCACCCGCCGGGCGACCTCGCTCTGCAGGAAGGCGGTGTTGGTGCGCAGCGCCTTGATCACTGCAGCCTCGTCAGCACCCAGCAGTGGTTTCACGAACACGGTTGCGTGCCGCAGGTCCGGCGACATGCGCACCTCGGTGATCGAAACGCTGTGCGAGGCAAGCAGATCGTCATGCACGTCGCCGCGCATTAATATGTCCGAAAGCACATGCCGCACCTGTTCACCCACGCGAAGCAGGCGGACGGAGCGGCTTTCATCGGTTTCGTTACGTCGCATCTGCCCTCGCGAACGGCGAACGGATCAAAGCGTCCGTTCGCGCATCTCGACTTCGAAGGTTTCGAGATAGTCGCCAGGCTTGATGTCGGTCGTACCCTCGAAGGTAACGCCGCATTCGAGGCCGGCGCGGACTTCGGCCACATCGTCCTTGAACCGGCGCAGCGACGCGATCGAGCCGTTGTAGATGATGACATCCTCGCGGGTGATGCGCGCATGAAGATTCTTGCGGATGAAGCCTTCGGTGACGAGCAGACCGGCCGCCTTGCCATGCTTGCCGGCCGAGAAGACCTCGCGAACCTCCGCACGGCCGACGATCGTCTCGAACGCCTCCGGCCCAAGCTGGCCGGCCATCGCGGCGCGGATCTCGTCGAGCAGATCGTAGATCACGTCATAATATTTGAGCGCGACCCCGTTGCGCTCGGCAATCTCGCGCGCCTTGGCGTTGGGGCGCACGTTGAAGCCGATGATTGGAGCACGGCTGGCCGAAGCCAGCGTGACGTCGCTCTCAGTGATACCGCCGACGCCCGAATGCAGGATCCGCACGCGGATATCGTCAGTCGAGATCTTGTTGAGCGAACCGACGATCGCCTCGACCGAGCCTTGGGCATCGGCCTTCACCACCACCGGATATTCCATCGCCTGTTTCTCCTTCATTGCGGAGAACATCGATTCCAGGCTGGCCGGGGCGGAGGTGGTGCGCCGCTTGAGAATCACCGAGGAGCGATAGGCCGCAACCTCGCGGGCGCGTGCCTCATTCTCGACGACGGAGAGCTGGTCGCCCGCCGATGGCACGCCGGAGAGGCCAAGCACCTCGACTGGAGTGGACGGGCCTGCTTCCTTGACCTGCTGGCCCTTGTCGTTGACCATGGCGCGAACCTTCCCGCTTTCGGCGCCGACGACGAACACGTCCCCGACCTTGAGCGTGCCACGCGTGACGAGGATCGTCGCTACCGGGCCGCGGCCCTTGTCCAGCGTCGCTTCGATCACGGTGCCTTCGGCCATGCGGTCGGGATTGGCTTTGAGCTCGAGCAGTTCGGCCTGAAGCTGGATCTTCTCGATCAGCTCGTCGAGGCCGGTCCGCTTGAGCGCGGAAACCTCCACGTCCTGCACTTCACCGCCCATATATTCGACCTGGACGTCGTGCTGGAGCAGTTCCTCGCGGACCTTCTGCGGATTGCCGCCGGGCTTGTCGACCTTGTTGATCGCCACGATCATCGGCACGCCGGCTGCCTTGGTATGGTTGATCGCCTCGATCGTCTGCGGGCGGATGCCGTCGTCGGCGGCGACAACGATGACGACGATATCGGTCACGTTCGCGCCACGCGCGCGCATGTCGCTGAACGCTTCGTGACCTGGCGTATCGAGGAACGTGATCTTCGACCCGTCCTTCATCGTCACCTGATAGGCGCCGATATGCTGGGTGATGCCGCCAGCTTCGCCGCTGACGACGTCCGTACCGCGCAGTGCGTCGAGCAGGCTGGTCTTGCCATGATCGACATGGCCCATGATCGTGACGACCGGCGGGCGTGTCTTCAGCGTGCCTTCGGCGTCGACCTCCTCATGGCTGGTGAGGTCGATATCGGACTCGGAGACGCGCTTGATATTATGTCCGAATTCGGAAACGAGCAGTTCGGCAGTATCCTGGTCGACGGTTTGGTTGACCGTCACCATCATGCCCATCTTGAAGAGCGCCTTGACGAGATCGGCGCCGCGTTCGGCCATGCGATTGGCCAGTTCCTGCACTGTGATCGCCTCGGGCACGACCACGTCGCGAACCTGCTTGGCCTGGACCGAGCCGGCCTGATGGGCGCGCTTGTCCTTTTCGCGGGCGCGCTTGAGCGCCGCGAGCGACCGCGCGCGGGCGCCGCTATCATCGTCGAGCGCGCGCGTGACGGTAAGCTTGCCGGACTGGCGACGCTCATCGCCGCCGCGTCCGCGCGAGGGCCGGGCAGGCGGCTCGGGCCGCTTCGGCGGTGTGACCGGCGTAAAGCGGCGCGGCGCGACGGCCGTGCGGCCATCCTGTTCCTCTGCCTCGGCGGCCTGGATTTCTTCGTCGGGAACGAGGAGCGCGGTTTCCCCCGCGGGTTCAGCCTGGCTCGAAACAGGCTCGGCGGCCTCAGCTGCGGTGCGGGTCTCAGCCTCGGCGCGACGGTTCTCCTCGGCGCGACGGCGCTCGTCCTCGCTTGCTTCGGCGCGGGCCTGCTCCTCGCGGCGACGGGCGTCCTCGAGCGCGGCGAGGCGGGCTTCCTCGGCCTCGCGCAAGAGCCGAGCCTGAAGTTCCTGGCGGGATTGCAGATCATTTTGCGGCGCGCGCGCTTGCGGAGCGGCGGGACGCGGGGGAGGCGGCGCCTGACGGACGGGCGTGGGCGCCTCGACCACGGCTTCGGGGGCAGGGGCGGGTGCCGCTTCGCCCTCACCGGGGCGACCGAGAATGCGACGCTTCTTGACCTCGACCACGACGGTGTTCGAGCGGCCATGGCTGAAGCTTTGCTTCACCTTGCCGGTCTCGACCGTGCGCTTGAGCCCGAGTGGGGCGCGCATCCCCAATTTTGGTTTGTCGTTATCGCTCATTTAAAACCCGAACCCTTCACTTCACCTGCTACGCCGCTTGACCCTGCGAAGTAGCTTCGCAAGGCTCCACGTCACCGTCCCGTCCAATAAAACTGCGCCATCGCGCCAACGAGTCGGATACGCGCGCGGCGGCTGCTGGCGCAATCAGCGCGATGTGTACAACATTTTCTCGCCCAAGCGCCATCGACAATATGGCCCTGCTCGCCGGAATTACCAGCCCTCGCAGGCCGCCATTCTCGACGCCGAGCCCGACCCGCAGCGCCTGATCGAGCTTGCGATTCCCGTCAGCGGCGGCATCCGCTGCGTGGAGCAACAGCGAAACCGAGCCCTTGCGTGCTGCCTCCGCGATCTTTTCCGCACCCGTCAGCAGCGTCCCTGAGCGCGCTTCCAGGCCGAGCCTGTCCAACACAGCGCGCGCAAGCGCGTCTTCGATCTTCTGCGGCAGATCGGCGGGAACTTCCACGGCGGTCTTGAACGCGCGCGAGAGGGCGCCCTTCAGCTTGCCCTTGGCAATCGCGAGCTCCAGCGCCGCACGGTCGACACCCACCCACGCGCCCCGGCCCGGCGCTTTCGCGCGCACGTCGGGCGCAACGACGCCGTTGGGGCCGAGCGCAAGCCGGATCAACCCGGCGCGTGCAGCGCGATCGCCCGTAAGGACGCATTTGCGGACAGGAACATGGCCTGCCGCGCCGTCGTCTTCGTCAGTTGCTAGGCGGGGCTCATTGGGAGGTTTCCGCATGCGCGTCCTCCCCAGCCTCATCCTCGAACCAATGGGCGCGGGCAGCCATGATAATCTCGTTGCCCTGTTCCTCGCTGAGCCCATATTCGGCAAGCACGCCGCCCTTGTCCTCCTGGCGGGGGGCGGCGCCCTCGGCCCTGCGGCGTGGTTCGGCCCGCTTCTTCTGGATCAGCTCGTCGGTGGCGAGATCGGCCAGATCGTCCAGCGTCTTGATGCCAGCCTTGCCAAGCGTGACCAGCATCGCCTCGGTCAGATAGGGCAGCTCGGCCAGCGCATCCTCGACACCCAGCGCCTGCCGTTCCTCGCGGGCGGCGGCTTCGCGGCGTTCGAGCGCTTCCTGCGCACGGCTCTGCAGTTCGGCCGCAAGCTCCTCGTCGAAGCCCTCGATCGCGGAAAGCTCGCCCGCGTCGACATAGGCCACTTCCTCGAGCTCGCCGAAGCCCTCGGCGACGAGCAGCTGCGCCAGCGTCTCATCCACATCGAGTTCGGTCTGGAACATTTCGGAGCGTTCCATGAATTCGCGCTGCCGCTTCTCGCTCGAATCCGCCTCGGTCATGATGTCGATCGCCGAGCCGGTGAGCTGCGACGCCAGGCGGACATTCTGGCCGCGTCGGCCGATGGCGAGGCTGAGCTGATCGTCGGGCACCACCACCTCGATGCGGCTTTCCTCCTCGTCGATCACCACGCGGGCGACATGCGCAGGCTGGAGCGCGTTGACCACGAAGGTGGCGAGATCGGGCGACCAAGGGATGATGTCGATCTTCTCGCCCTGCATCTCCTGCACGACCGCCTGCACGCGGCTGCCCTTCATGCCGACACATGCGCCGACCGGATCGATCGAACTGTCATGGCTGATCACGCCGATCTTGGCGCGGCTGCCCGGATCGCGCGCGGCAGCCTTGATCTCGATGATGCCGTCGTAAATTTCCGGCACTTCCTGCGCGAACAGCTTCTTCATGAAATCGGGGTGCGCGCGGGAAAGGAAGATTTGCGGCCCGCGATTTTCGCGGCGGACATTGAGGATCAGCGAACGGATGCGATCGCCGACGCGGACGACCTCGCGCGGGATCTGCTGATCGCGGCGGACGACGCCTTCGGCACGGCCGAGGTCGACAACGATGTGGCCGAACTCAACGCGCTTGACGACGCCGGTGATGATCTCGCCGATCCGATCCTTGAATTCCTCATATTGGCGCTCGCGTTCGGCATCCCGCACCTTCTGGAAGATCACCTGCTTGGCGGCCTGCGCGGCGATGCGGCCGAACTCGATCGGGGGCAGGGGATCGACGATGAAATCGCCCACCGCGGCGCCCTTCTGCAGCTTCTGCGCGTCCGTGACCGAGACCTGCTTGAAATAGTCGTCGACCTGCTCGACCACCTCGACGACGCGCCACAGCCGCATGTCGCCCGATTTCGGATCGATCTTCGCGCGGATATCGTTCTCCGCGCCATAACGAGCCCGCGCCGCGCGCTGGATCGCATCCTCCATCGCCTCGATCACGATTTCGCGATCGATCAGCTTCTCGCGCGCGACGGCGTCGGCGATCGCGAGCAGCTCGGCCTTGTTGGCGGAAATGGCGGTGGCCATAGTCTTCGTTACCCTTCTTCAGAAATCCTGTCCGCGCCCTCGGACGAAAGCGGAGCGGTTGCCTTTATGAGAGCGTCGGTCAGGATCAGCTTGGCGCTGGCGATCTGCTCCAGCGGCACGGTGATCTGACCGAGCTTGTTTACATCAAAATGGACGCTTTCGCCATCGCGCGAAACGATCCGCCCATCGAACTGCTTGCGGCCTGAGATCGGCGCGGCCAGCTTCACCCGCGCGTCGAAGCCGGCCCAGTCGGCATAGTCCTGCGGCCGGGTCAGCGGCCGGTCGATGCCGGGGGAGCTGACTTCGAGCCGATAGCTTTCCTCGATCGGATCGGCGGCATCCAGCGCATCGGAAATCCGCCGGCTCAACGCTTCGCAATCGGCCAGATCAAGCTGCCGGGTATCGGGCCGCTCGGCCATCACCTGCAGCGTCGGATCGCTCTTTCCGCCAAACATCGCCACACGCACGAGCCCAAGCCCGAGCGCCTTCGCCTCGGGTTCGATCAGCTTCGTCAACGCCGCGATATCGGCCATCACACCTCGCTTGCATGCACGCTTCGTCTTGCCGGAGCCTTGCGGCCCCGACCTCGGCAGAGTTCCCAATGTCGAGAGATGGCAGCGATATAGGCGAGTCGCGGGATCGAAGCAATATGCTCCAGAGGGCAGGATTGCATTCGGTGTGCGCATTAAAATGCTATTGATAATGCGTCTCAATGATCACATAGCGGCGGCTCGAAATTGCGGGGAGGCAAATGCTTCGTACTTTATGCCGGTCGCTCCTGACCGGAGCGGCCGTGGTGATCGCATCGTCAGCGCTTGCGGCGCCGGGTGTCGGGGGAAAAGTCTATGGCGCGACGGTAGAGGCCGGCGTTTCCGAATTCGAGGCGCGTTATGGCCGGCTGGTTGGGCGCGGCGACGATGGCGAGGACGGCCTGGTGCTCGAAGCCGCGCACGGTTTCAGCGGCCGCTTTTACGGGGCGGCGCTGGTCGAGCTGGAGCGCGAGGCTGGGGAGCATCGCGAGGTCGAAGCGGTCAGCGTGGAGGGCATTTATGCGCTGGGTCGGATCGGGCGAACCGGCATCGATGTCGCGCTTTACGGCGAATATGAGGTCGGCCTGCACGGCGCCGATGCAGTCGAGGCCAAATTGCTTCTGGAAAAGCGTGCGGGCGGCCTGGACGCGCGGCTTAACCTGATTGCGCAAAAGCCGCTGCGGCAGGGCGATCGGGTGCAGCTGGGCTATGCCGCCTCGATCGATCAGGCCGTGGTGGGTGATGTTCGTCTCGGTGCCGCGGCCTTTGGTGATCTGGGCACCTTCCACGATCTGGCGCCGCATGCCGAGCATTTCGTCGGCCCGATCGTGAAAACGGAGTTCGAGGGCCTGCCAGGTCGAGGCGAGCTTGAGCTGGAAACCGGCTATCTGTTCGCGCTGGACAGGGCGCGCGACGATTCACGCGGCCAGTTCCGTCTGTTGCTCGAATATGAATTCCATTTTTGAAAGGAAATATTCAGGCGGCCGGCGTTAGTCGGAGGTTGAGCTTCCAACGATAAGGCTGATGAGAAAAGCATCCGTCGCAGCCCTGATTCTGGTTTTAACCAGTTGCCGCGGCCCAGGCTCGGCCTCTGCATCGGGCGATTCGGCTGCAACATTGCCGTTCCACGTCACGCCTGTGGCGACGTTGAACGGGCCGTGGGCAATGGCCTTTCTTCCCGATGGCCGGATGCTGGTGACCGAGAAAGCCGGGCGGCTCAGGATCGTATCGCAGGACGGCGCCGTCTCGCCACCATTGGCGGGCGTTCCGCCGGTCGTCGATGCAGGGCAGGGCGGGCTGGCCGACGTCGCCATCCATCCGGATTTCGCGAGCAACCAGCTGGTCTATCTCAGCTATGTCGAGCCGGGGCCGAACGGCACCAGCGGCCTTGCCGTCGGGCGCGGGAAGCTGGGGGAAGCCGGTCTCGAGGATTTCCAGGTGATCTGGCGGCAGGAGCCGAAGACCACGGGCAATCTTCAGTTCGCGGGCCGGTTGATCTTCAGCGCTGACGGGTTCCTCCTGATCAGCTCGGGCGATCGCTTTCTGGAAAAGCCCGCACAGGATCTGGACCAGAATCTTGGCAAGATCGTGCGGCTGACTGACACTGGCGCCATTCCTTCGGATAACCCCTTCTACGATCAGGGCCGCGTGAAGGCGCAGATCTGGTCCTATGGCCACCGTAACCCGCTCGGCCTCGCCTTCGATCGCGACGAGCAGCTATGGGAGGTGGAGATGGGGCCAAAGGGCGGCGACGAACTCAACCTCATCCGCACCGGCCGAAATTACGGCTGGCCGCTCGTTTCCGAAGGCACGCAATATGATGGCCGCGCGATCCCGCGCCACAGCACCATGCCCGACATTGAAGCTCCCAAGGTCAGCTGGACGCCGTCGGTCTCGCCCTCCAGCCTGCTCGTTTATTCTGGGTCGATGTTCCCTGCGTGGAAGAACAGCGCGCTGATCGGCACGCTGTCAGGACAGGCCTTGATCCGCGTCACCTTCGATGCCGACAGCGCACAGGAGGTCGATCGCTTTCCGCTCGGCGCACGCATTCGCGACGTGGTCCAGGGGCCGGACGGGGCAGTGTGGCTGCTGGAGGACGGCAAGCAGGGCAAATTGCTCAAGCTGACGCCTGCGACCAGCAAATAGGCCGCGGCTGCCTCACTCCTGTTCGGCGGCCTCTGCGGCGGTTTCCGCCTTGCGTTCGAGCATCACCTTCAGCATCGCGACGATCGGGTCAGCGAAGGTCAGGCCCAATATCCCAAACAGCGCGCCGAAAATAAGCTGTGCGGAAAGCACCAGCGCGGGCGCCAAATCGACCGCGCGCTTGGCGACGGTTGGAACGATCAGATAGCCATCGACCGTCTGCACGACGACGTACACCCCGATCGCCCACAGGCCGGTGTCCACGCCGGCGGAAAAGCCCACGAGCACGGTCAATATCCCCGATATGATTGAGCCGATGTTGGGCAGGAATGCCAAGAGCCCGGTCAATACGCCGAGCAGCGCCGCCATCGGCACGCCGCCGAAGCTGAGCAGCGCCCACGTGCCGACGCCTTCCACCGCCATGCCGACCAGCCGGCCCGCCATCAGGCGCCGCAGGCTGTGGGCCATGCGCGATGTCGTGCGGTAGAAGTCGGCACGCTTTTCGAGCGGCAGCATCCAGGCCACGCCGCGTTCGTAGAGCCGCGGATCGATCGCGACGAAGATGCCGATCACGATGATCATCGCCACGCTGGAGAGAATGTCGAATGCCGTGCCCACCGCTGAGGTAAGCTTGCCGATCGATCCCATCACCTGGCGATGAATTTCGGTCGTGGCATCGCCGGGGGCCAGCCCCATCGCGCCCGCCCAGTTCAGGATGCGGTTGATCTGGTCGGTCACGACCTTGCGGAGATTTTCGGCTTCGGCGGTGAATTGGGATCCGGCGAGGAAGAATACCCAGACCAAAAAGCAGACCGAAAGCAGGCATACGATCGCCAGTCGCCATCCGCGCGCGATCGGCAAAATCCGACCCAGCAGCCGCGCCCCGCCATCGAGCATCGAAGCAAAGACCAATCCGCCGATGATCAACAGCAGCGGCTGGGTCAGCAGCGCCGCGAGCCCGATGGCCAGCGCCAGCCCGAGCCAGACCGCAGCCTTGGCGAACTCGCGCTTGACCAGCGGGTCCTGAAAGTCGGTCGGCCCCGCTTTCTCCTCGGGCGTGACTTCCGGCCCGCGCTCGATCATTTATCGTGGGACGGGTGCAGGCTCGTGCCGGCGCGGCCCGGGCGGAGCGCCGTGAACCAGCTGATCGGGTTCCATAGCTCGGACGTGCCGTCGAGCGAGAAGGTGATGAATTCAGCGCGGCCGCCGATATTTTCCCACGGCACCGGGCCATCGAGGCCGTTGGCTGCCGCAGGCACGCGGCTATCGGCCGATTGATCGCGGTTGTCGCCCATCAGGAAGACCTTGCCGGGCGGTATGGTGATCGGATCCATCTCGTCGACCGGAAATTCCCCCAGGTCGATCGTGTTGTAGCTCACCCCGGTGGGCAGCGTTTCGCGCACCAGCGGCAGCGCGCAATAAAATTTGCCGTCGGCGCCCTGGGTGCGGCGGCCGGGCAGCTTGTCCTCGTCGCACGGCACATTGGCATCGACCGGGATCATGATCGGCGCCTTGAATTCGCGCTTCACCGGCTGGCCATTGAGGATGACGGTGCCGCCCCGCATCGCGATGGTGTCGCCGGGCAGCGCGATCACGCGCTTGATATAATCCGAGGACTGATTGACCGGCGTGACGATTACGATGTCGCCCCGTTGCGGCATCCTGCCGAACAGTCGGCCCCGAATGAACGGCAGGACATGGAAGCTGGGGGATATATATGACCAGCCATAGGGATATTTGGTGACCACCAGCCGATCGCCGGTCAGCAGCGTCGGCATCATCGATTCGGACGGAATGTAGAAGGGCTTGGCGATGAAGCTGTGGAAGGCGAGCACTGCGAGCACGAGCCAGAAGATGCTCTTGATCTCCGCCCACCAGTCGGTGCCATGCTTTTCCAGGGGTGCGCTGGGCGCGGGGGTGCCGGAAACGTCAGTCTGCTGGTCGCTCACGCAACTTCCTTCTCAATCGGGCGCGCATATAGGATGACGAAGGCTTGCGCCCAAGGGTGATCGTCCGTCAGCGTCAGATGAACCTCCACCACGTGGCCTCGCGGCGTGAGCGCGTCAAGCCTCGCACGCGCACCGCCGGTCAGAGCGAGCGTCGGCGCCCCCGAAGCCAGGTTCACCACTCCGATATCGCGCATGAACACGCCCTGACGAAAACCGGTGCCGACCGCCTTGGAGAAGGCTTCCTTGGCGGCGAAGCGCTTCGCGTAGGTCGCGGCGCGCGTATAGGGCCGCCGCTCGGCCTTGGCGCGCTCTACGTCGGTAAACACGCGCGCGACGAACCGGTCGCCGAACCGGTCCAGCGATTGCTGGATCCGCTCGATCGAACAGAGGTCGGAGCCGAGGCCGACGATCATAAAGTCCTCCCCCGGAGGGGGAGGGGGACCGCTCGAAGAGCGGTGGAGGGGTATGACCCTCGCAGTGGCGCAATACCCTTCCACCATGCTACGCCTACGGCTCGCTTTGCGAGCTGGCTCAGCTGCTGCGATGTGCCCCCGGCACATCGCTGCTCGCAGCTACACCCCCCTCCCCTTGCAGGGGAGGATCTAGGCGAGGCACTCACCGTGCCGCGTCCATGCGTGCCCGCATCTCGCGGACGCTTTCGTCGAGACCGGTGAAGATCGCCTCGCCGATCAGGAAATGGCCGATGTTGAGTTCGCGGATCTGCGGAATGGCCGCGATTGGCGCGACATTGTCATAGGTCAGCCCATGGCCGGCATGCGGCTCGATCCCGTTCCGCGCCGCCAATGCCGCGGCGTCGCTGATTCGCTTGAGCTCGGCGGCGGCGGCCGCTCCCTCGGCATGCGCATAGGCGCCGGTGTGAAATTCCACCACCGGCGCGCCAAGCTTGATCGCCGCTTCGATCTGGCGCGGATCGGCCTCGATGAAGAGGCTGACCCGGATGCCGGCGGTGCCCAGCGCCGCGACCATCGGCTTCAGGTGCGCGATCTGGCCCGCCGCATCGAGCCCGCCCTCGGTCGTGCGCTCCTCGCGCCGTTCGGGCACGATGCAGGCGGCATGCGGCCGGTGGCGCAGTGCGATGGCAAGCATCTCTTCGGTCGCCGCCATTTCGAGATTGAGCGGCAGCGCGATCTCGGCCATCAGCCGGTCGATATCATGATCGGTGATGTGCCGCCGATCCTCACGCAGATGCGCCGTGATGCCGTCGGCGCCGGCCTCGGCCGCCATGATGGCCGCGCGGACGGGATCGGGATGCGGGCCGCCGCGCGCATTCCTGATCGTCGCGACATGGTCGATATTGACGCCGAGACGCAGCGGCTGGCTCACGGCTTGGCCCGGCTGCCGGGTTTCACGGGAGGGATGGCCGCCAGTTCCGGCGGAAGCGCATCGGCCTTATAGCTGGGCACCGACAGCCTGATCAGCGGGAAAAAGGGCACGCCCAGGTCGGCCGCGCCATTTGATCGGTCGACTAAGGCCGCCTCGGCAATGATGTCACCACCCGCTTCCCGCACCGCGTTCATCGCCTCGCGGGATGACAGCCCCGTCGTGACGACATCTTCCACCATCAGCACTTTGGCGCCCCGCTGCAGTTCGAACCCGCGGCGGAGCTGAAAGACGCCGTCCGGCCGCTCCACGAACAACGCGTCCACGTTCAAGGATCGGCCCATTTCATGGCCGATGATGACGCCTCCCATCGCGGGCGAAACCACCACCTCGATCGATTCGCGAATTTTGGGCGGAATGGATGCCGCCAGCGCGTCGGCCAGACGCGATGCACGCTTTGGATTCATGAGGACGCGGGCGCATTGGAGATAGCGTGAACTGCGCAGCCCTGACGAGAGGATGAAATGGCCCTCCAGCAGCGCGCCCGCGGCCTGAAACTCCGCCAGCACTTCCTGTTCGGTCATTCCTGCCTCTTTTGCACCGCCTGATTATCGGGCTCGTGGCCATAGGCTTCACGCGCTTTGCTCGCAACCCCGGCATTTTTGCGTTGCGTCAGCGCTTGAGAGAGGACTAGGGGCTCCCTATAAGGCGCTCGATTTTGGCAGCCCGATGTCTGTTATCCGTCTGCGGACGGTCCTTGCGGGGGTGAGATGAAGACGTTGAAGACGATGATGTTGGCCTTCGCGCTCGCGGCAACGCCGGCGCTGGCGCAAGAGGCCGCTCCGGCTGCCCCCGCTGCTGCGGCGCCTGCGGCAGCAGCTGCCGCCACGCCCGCGAAAGAAAGCTTCGATTATGCGCGGCCAATCGCAACGATCGGGCAGCCCCAGCCGGGCTCGATCAGTATTCAGCCGCAGGTCACCGCGATCGGGCAGGACGCCCGGTGGATGCACGATGCGGTGCTGATGCCGGTCATCACGGTGATCAGCCTGTTCGTGCTGGCGCTGCTGCTCTGGGTGATGGTGCGCTATCGCCGCGCCGCCAACCCGACGCCGTCCAGGACGTCGCACAACACGGTGATCGAAATCATCTGGACGCTCGTGCCGGTGCTGATTCTGGTGGTCATCGCGGTGCCTTCGATCAAGCTGATCGCGGCGCAATATTCGCCGCCCAAGGCCGATCTCACGGTCAAGGTCGTGGGCCATCAATGGTACTGGTCCTACCAATATCCCGACAATGGCGACTTTGAAGTCGTCTCGAACATCCTGACCGATGAGCAGGACAAGGCGCGCGGCGAGCCAAGGCTGCTGGGCGTCGATGAGCGCATGGTCGTACCGGCGGGCAAGGTGATCAAGATCATCACCACTTCGGACGACGTGATTCACAGCTTCGCCGTTCCCGCCTTCTGGACGAAGATGGACGCCGTACCTGGCCGCCTCAACGAGACCTGGTTCAAGGTCGATCGTCCGGGCGTCTATTATGGCCAGTGCTCGGAGCTGTGCGGCGCCAAGCATGCCTATATGCCGATCGCAGTCGAGGTGATGGAGCCGGCGCGCTTCGCCGCCTGGGTGAAATCGAAGGGCGGCACGCTCCCCGGCGCGAAGCCGACCGCGTCCGAGGCGATCGAGGCGCCCGCGGCCCCGGCGCCCACTGCCACCACACCGGCGACCCCGACTCCCGGTGCCGCCACGCCTGCTACAACATCGCAAGCCGCCACCGCGCAGAACTGAAAGCTGATCGATGACTGATACAACCGCCAACGCCCTGCATTTCCAGGCCGATCACGCGCACGAGCATCATCATGATGCCGATCACAAGCCGGCTTTCTTCGCGCGCTGGTTCATGTCCACCAATCACAAGGACATCGGCACGCTCTATCTGATCTTCGCGATCATTGCCGGCATCATCGGCGGCACGATCTCAGGCATGATGCGCATGGAACTCGCGCATCCCGGCATTCAGTATCTCAACCACTGGGCCGGCGTCGTGAGCCCGACCGATCCGGCTGCGCTCCACCTGTGGAACGTGCTGATCACAGCGCACGGCCTCATCATGGTGTTCTTCATGGTGATGCCCGCCATGATCGGCGGCTTCGGCAACTGGTTCGTGCCGATTATGATCGGCGCGCCGGACATGGCGTTCCCGCGCATGAACAATATCAGCTTCTGGCTGCTGATCCCGGCCTTCTCGCTGCTACTCGGCTCGACCTTCGTTTCCGGCGGCACCGGCAATGGCGCGGGCACGGGCTGGACGGTCTATGCGCCGCTCTCGACGAGCGGTTCGGCCGGCCCGGCGGTGGACATGGCGATCCTGTCGCTTCACCTCGCGGGCGCCAGCTCGATCCTCGGCGCGATCAACTTCATCACCACCATCTTCAACATGCGTGCGCCGGGCATGACGCTGCACAAGATGCCGCTGTTCGTATGGTCGGTGCTGGTCACCGCCTTCCTGCTGCTGCTCGCGCTGCCGGTGCTCGCCGCGGCGATCACGATGCTGCTCACCGACCGCAATTTCGGTACGACCTTCTATGACGCGGCCGGCGGCGGCGATCCGATCCTCTATCAGCACCTCTTCTGGTTCTTCGGTCACCCCGAGGTGTACATCATGATCCTGCCGGGCTTCGGCATGATCAGCCACATCATCTCGACCTTCTCGAAGAAGCCGGTGTTCGGCTATCTCGGCATGGCCTATGCGATGGTCGCGATCGGCGTGGTCGGTTTCGTCGTGTGGGCGCACCACATGTACACCACCGGCCTCAGCGTCGACACGAAGATGTACTTCACCGCCGCGACGATGGTGATCGCAGTGCCGACCGGCATCAAGATCTTCTCCTGGATCGCGACGATGTGGGGCGGCTCGCTCAGCTTCAAGACGCCGATGGTGTGGGCGCTTGGCTTCATCTTCATGTTCACCGTGGGCGGCGTGACCGGCGTCGTGCTCTCCAACGGCGGCATCGATAACTATATGCAGGATACCTATTACGTCGTCGCGCACTTCCACTATGTGCTGTCGCTCGGCGCCGTTTTCTCGCTGTTCGCGGGCTTCTATTACTGGTTCCCGAAGATGTCCGGGAAGATGTACAATGAGTTGCTCGGCCAGCTCCATTTCTGGCTCTTCTTCATCGGCGTGAACGTCCTGTTCTTCCCGATGCACTTCCTGGGCCTCGATGGCATGCCGCGCCGCTACCCGGATTATCCGGACGCGTTCGAGAAATGGAACAGCGTCGCCACGCATGGCTATGAGATCATGGCCGCAAGCATGGGGATCTTCTTCATCAACCTGATCTGGTCGCTCGTGGCCGGCAAGAAGGCTCCCGACAATCCCTGGGGCGAAGGTGCGACCACGCTCGAATGGACGCTGTCCAGCCCGCCGCCCTATCACCAGTTCGAGACGCTTCCGAAAATCGACTGAATTGAATGGAACAAAGGCCGATGCAGTTCATCCTGAGAGTTCAAGGCTGCTCAGGACGAACGGAATGGCTCTTGACGAGAATATGAACAGCGCCGTCCAGACTGCCCCCGTTACCGCCGAATGGCGCGATTTCGTCGCGCTGACCAAGCCGCGCGTGATGACGCTGGTGGTGTTCACGGGGCTGTGCGGCCTACTCGCTGCGCCGCAAGCGATCCATCCGGTGCTGGCGTTTACCGCGATCCTGTGCATCGCGCTGGGGGCAGGCTCCGCCGCCGCGCTCAACCAATGGTACGAAACTGACCTCGACGCGCAGATGGCGCGTACGTCGCGCCGTCCTTTGCCCGCAGGCCGAATGGATCGGCAGACGGCGCTTCATTTCGGCGTCGGGCTCGGCAGCTTTTCCGTTCTGCTGATGGGGCTTGCGGTCAACCTGCTCGCGGCGGCCATTCTGGCTGTCTCGATCCTGTTCTACGTGCTGGTCTACACCGTGTGGCTCAAGCGCCGGACACCGCAGAACATCGTTATCGGCGGCGCGGCCGGCGCCTTTCCGCCGCTGATCGGCTGGGCCGCAGCGACCGGACGGATCGAATTGATGCCCGCGTTGCTGTTCGCGCTGATCTTCCTGTGGACGCCGCCGCATTTCTGGGCGCTCTCGCTGTTCATCAAGAGCGACTATTCCAAGGCGGGTGTGCCGATGTTGCCCGTGGTCGCCGGCCTCCGCCACACCCGCCAGCAGATCCTGCTCTATACTTTCCCGATGGTCGCGGTGGCGGTCGCGCCTTGGCAGCTTGGCCTCACCGGGGCGCTGTACGGCCTGTCGGCGATCCTCCTTTCGATCCCGTTCGTTGCGCTGGCCGCGCAGGTTTCGCTCAGCCATGAAACCGATCCGGCGTTGATGAAACCGGAACGGCGGCTGTTCGCTTATTCGATCCTCTATCTGTTCGGCCTTTTCGGAATGCTCGTGGTCGATCGGCTGTGCTGGGCATGACGCCTGGTGAGGAAGCCGAGATCCGCCGGCGGCAAAGATCGCGCGCGATCGTTACGGCGCTCGTGCTGGCGGCGCTGGTGATCCTGTTTTACGCCATTTCCATAGCGAAGATGCTTTGAACCATGCAGATCGCGCGCAAGTCCAACCGGAAGACGGGCATGATCATGGGCGGGGTGGCGCTCGCCGCCCTCGGCTTGGGCTTTGCCTCCGTGCCGCTTTACCGCGTTTTTTGTCAGGCGACCGGTTTCAATGGCACGACCCAGCGTGCGGAGGGTGACGCGCCCGGCGCCGTCGTGGGCAAGATGGTCAATGTGCGCTTCGATGCCAATGTCGCGCCCAACATGGGCTGGAAATTCGAGCCGTCGCAAAGCGTGATGCGGGTGGCGGTCGGCGCGCGCCAAATGGCCTTCTTCGATGCGACCAACACGACCGATCATGCGATCACCGGGCAGGCCGTCTATAATGTCACTCCGGCCCAGGCGGGCGCATATTTCGACAAGATTCAGTGTTTCTGCTTCAACGAGCAGACGCTGAAACCGGGCGAGCGCGCGCACATGCCGGTCATCTTCTACGTCGATCCGAAGATCCTGAACGATCCGGACGCCAACGATATCAGCGAAATAACGCTCTCCTACACCTTCTATCCGGTGGATTCCGGAAAAACGAGCGGTTAAGGACGGCAGCAGACAGACAAGGGGCGAAGCAATGGCTGGCGCGAAAAATCACGATTACCATATTCTGGCACCCAGCCCGTGGCCGCTGATCGGCGCGATGGCGGCGCTGGCGATGGCGTCCGGCGCCATCATGTGGATGCACAGCGTCGCCCATGGCGGCTGGCTCTTCCTGGCGGGTGTCGCCGGCGTGCTGTTCACCATGTTCTGCTGGTGGTCGGACGTGATCAAGGAAGCGCATGCCGGCGATCACACCCCGGTCGTCTCGCTCCATCTTCGCTACGGCATGATCCTCTTCATCGCGTCCGAGGTGATGTTCTTCGTCGGCTGGTTCTGGGCCTGGTTCGATTTCTCGCTCTTCCCCAAGCCGATCGAGGTGGTGAGCGGCGTTACCCAGGTGCTTCAGGGCGCCACCAGCGTCGTTGCCGGCAAGGGCGTATGGCCGCCCAAGGGCATCGAGGTGCTCGATCCCTTCGCTTTCCCGCTTCTCAACACGCTGATCCTGCTCTGCTCGGGCACTACGGTCACCTGGGCGCATCATGCGTTGCTCCATGGCGATCGCAAGGGGCTCAAGGTCGGCCTGTGGCTCACCATCCTGCTTGGCGCGCTGTTCAGCAGCATCCAGGCGTGGGAATATGCGCATGCGCCGTTCGCGTTCAAAGGTCTGAACTATGGCGCGGCCTTCTTCATGGCGACTGGCTTTCACGGCTTCCATGTGCTCGTCGGCACGATCTTCCTCACGGTCTGCCTGATTCGCACCTATAAGGGCCACTTCACCCCCAAGCAGCATTTCGGGTTTGAGGCGGCCGCCTGGTACTGGCACTTCGTTGACGTCGTATGGCTCTTCCTGTTCGTCTCGATCTACGTCTGGGGCGGCTGGGGCGCGCCGATCCACGCTGGTTGAATCTATGGACTCGCCGCCGACGCCGCTCGCAGCGGGGCTCGGCGGCCTCTGCCCGCGCTGCGGCGCGCGCACCCTCTTCGAAGGCCCGATCAAATTCGCGCCGCGCTGTCGCGCCTGCGGCCTCGATTTTGCCGCGTTCAATGTGGGCGATGGCCCCGCCGCTTTCCTCATCCTGATCATCGGTGCGGTGGTCGTCGGCCTCGCGTTATGGCTTGAGCTTGCGGTGAGCCCGCCGGTGTGGGTGCACGTGCTGATCTGGCCGATCGTCACGCTGGCGCTGGTCGTCGGTTCGCTGCGCGTCGGGAAGGGCATGCTGATCACGCTGGAATATCGCAATGCCGCGCGCGAAGGGCGCATCGTCGATCCCGATAAACGATGAAGCGAATCCCGCTGATCCCGAGCCTGATCGTTGCGGCTGCGGTCGCGGCGATGATCGGGTTGGGCATCTGGCAGCTTCATCGCGCGCAATGGAAGAAGGATCTGTTGGGACTCTACCAGGCGAACGCGACCTTGCCGGCGGTTGCCTTTCCCGCAGTGCCGACGCCGGCCGACGAGCGCCTGCTGTTCCGCCGCGCGACCGGCCATTGTCTCGAGCCGGCAAGCTGGACGGTTCGCGCTGGCCGTAACCGGGCTGGCGAATCGGGCTGGAGCCATGTCGCGCTGTGCCGCACGGGTGCGGAGGGGCCGGGCATGTCAGTGGACCTCGGCTGGTCGCGCGACGATCAGCCGCCGAAGGCTTATCGGGGCGGTCCCGTTTCGGGTGTGATCGGTTCCGATCGCAAGCACATCCTCTTGCTCGTCGCCGATCAACCCGCGTCTGGGTTGCAACCGAGCGCGCCGCCCTCGATTGCCGACATCCCCAACAATCACATGGCCTATGCGGTGCAATGGTTCCTGTTCGCTGCGACCGCGCTGGTGGTTTATGTGATCGCGCTGCGGCGCCGGTTGCGGTGAAGCGTTCACCCGGCTAAGCCCCGCCGGTTATGCGCTATATCAGCACCAGGGGCGCGGCCCCGGCACTTTCGTTCGAAGAGGTCACGCTTGCCGGCCTCGCCACTGATGGCGGGCTCTATGTGCCCGAAAGCTGGCCCTCCTTTTCCGCGGCCGAGATCGCCGCACTGCGCGGGCTCAGCTATGTGGAGACCGCCGTCGCGGTGATGCGGCCGTTCGTCGCCGGATCGCTTGATGAAGCCGAACTGCGGCAGCTCTGCACTGCCGCCTATAAGCGGTTCGATCATGCGGCTGTCACGCCGCTTGTCCAGCTCGATCACCGCCATTGGCTGCTTGAGCTGTTTCACGGCCCCACGCTCGCGTTCAAGGATGTCGCGCTTCAGCTCCTGGGCCTGCTGTTCGAACGCTTCCTCGACAAGCGCCACACGCATCTCACGGTCGTCGGCGCCACCTCCGGCGATACCGGCTCCGCCGCGATCGACGCGCTGGCAGGGCGGGCCAAGGTCGATATCTTCATGCTGCATCCCAAGGGCCGGGTGTCGGAGGTGCAGCGCCGGCAGATGACGACCGTGCTGGCGCCGAATGTCCACAATATCGCGATCGAAGGCAGCTTCGATGATGCGCAGGCGCTGGTGAAGGCGATGTTCGGGCATCAGGCCTTCGCCGGGCGCTTTGCGCTGTCGGCGGTCAATTCGATCAACTGGGCGCGGCTGATGGCTCAGATCGTCTATTATTTCTACGCGGCGGTCCGCCTGGGGGCACCCGAGCGGCCGGTCGCCTTCTCGGTGCCTACCGGCAATTTCGGCGATGTCTTCGCAGGCTACGCAGCGGCCAAGATGGGGCTGCCGATCGCGAAGCTGATCGTTGCGACCAACGTCAACGATATCCTCCACCGCGCTTTGAGCCAGGGCGACTATTCGGTCGGCAGCGTCACGCAAACCTCCGCGCCGTCGATGGATATTCAGGTCAGTTCCAATTTCGAACGGCTGCTGTTCGATCTGCATGATCGCGACGGAACCGCGCTTGCCGAAGCCATGCACGGTTTCGAAGCCTCGCGGCGGATGACGCTTTCGCCTGCCATGTGCGATACCGCGGCGGAGCTCTTCGGCAGCGCGCGCATCGATGCCGACGAAATGGCGCTCGCGATGCGCTGGGCCTTTGAGGAAACCGGCCAGACCATCGATCCGCACACCGCGATCGGTTTGGCGGCAGCACGCGCCGCCGGGCTTCCGGCGGAGGTTCCGGTGGTTACCTTGGCAACCGCCCACCCAGCGAAGTTCCGCGACGCCGTGGAGCGCGCGATCGGGCAGCGTCCGCAGCAGCCAACGCGCATCTCCGGGCTGTTCGAACGCACCGAACGCTATGACGTGCTTCCGGCAACGCTTTCGGCGGTCGAGGATTTCATCGCCGAGCGCGCGCGGGAAATGGCGTGAGCGCGCGCCTGCATCGCTTGCCGAACGGCGTCACCATTGCAGTCGAGCCCATGGCGAGCGTCGAGACGGTCGCGGTCGGGCTCTATGCCGATGTCGGGTCGCGATCCGAACCAGACGGGCTTTCCGGCCTCGCGCATATGGTCGAGCATATGGTGTTCAAAGGCGCTGGCTCGCGCGATGCCCGCGCCATCGCCGAGGCGATCGAGGACAAGGGCGGCTCGATCAACGCCTGGACGGCGCGCGATCACACCGTCTTCCACGCACGCATGCTCGCCGATGACATGGCGCTGGGGCTCGATCTCATCGCCGATCTCGTGCGCGCGCCACACTTCAAGGCCGACGAGCTCGAACGCGAGAAGGAAGTCGTGCTTTCCGAACTCGGCGAATCCCGCGATACACCGGACGATATTATCTTCGATCATCTGAGTGCGGCTGCTTTCGGCAGCCAGCCGCTCGGCCTGCCGGTGCTGGGGGATGAAACCAGCATCGCCGCGATTACGGTATCCGCGCTCAAGGATTGGATCGGCCAGCAATATCTGCCTGATCGGCTCGTCATCGCGGCGGCGGGAAAGGTGGATGAAGATGCGCTGATGAGGCTGGTCGAGCGCCGCTTCGGCGATCTGGACCAAGCCGAGGCTGGCTCATCCACGCCAGCCAGCTTCATGAGCGGCACGCGGCATGATCGCCGCCGCTTCGATCAGCTCCATCTGGCGTTCGCGCACAAGGCGCCCGCCTATCGGGACGGCGATCTTCATGCGATGGCGCTGTACGCGTCGGCGGCGGGGGGAGGCATGTCCTCGCGCCTGTTCCAGGAGCTGCGCGAAGAGCGCGGGCTTGCCTACAGCGTCTATGCCTGGGCGCAGCCCTATATCGATACCGGCATGTTCGGGGTCTATTGCGCGGCGCAGCAGGAAAAGGGTGCCGAAGCGTTCACGCTCGCGCGCGAGGTGCTGGCCCGCACGGCCGAAACGCTTGACGAGGCTGAGCTCGCGCGCGCCAAGACGCAGGCCAAGGCCGGGTTGCTGATGGGCCTCGAATCGGTTGCCACCCGCTGCGATCATCTTGCCCGTCAGATCCAGATCCACGGCCGCATCGTCCCGCCGGCCGAGACCGTCGCTTCGATCGACGCGGTGAGCGTCGGGGACGCGCGCGGCGCCGGGCAAGCCGCTCTTTCGGGGCCGATCGCGGTTGCCAGTGTGGGCGGCAGGCTCGCCCGCGTGGCGTGAATCTCGCGACGCTCATCGCTGAGCCCTGGGCGGATTATGGCTTGCTTGACTCCGGCCACGGCCGCAAGCTGGAGCGCTACGGCCGGTTTCGCTTCATCCGTCCGGAGGCGCAGGCGATGTGGGCTCCCGCTTCGCCCGACTGGCACGCCGATGGCGAGTTCATTGCCGCTTCCGACGATGAAGGCGGGGGCCGCTGGCAGCTCGGGCGCAACGTGCCGCGTGAAGGATGGCCGCTGGCGTGGGAGGATATACGCTTCACCGCGCTCTGTACGCCCTTCCGCCACCTCGGCTTTTTTCCGGACATGGCGCCACAATGGGCGTGGATGCGCGGTCGCGTTCAACAGGGGGACGAGGTGCTCAACCTGTTCGGCTATACCGGCGTCGGCACGCTGGCGCTGGCGGCCAGGGACGCACGGATGGTGCATGTCGACGCGTCCAAGAAATCGGTAGAGGCGGGCCGCGCCAATGCCATGCTGGCCGGCATGTCGGAAAAGCCGATCCGCTGGCTGGTCGACGATGCTGCCAAGTTTGTCGCGCGCGAAGTGCGCCGCGGCCGCCGCTATGACGGCATCTTTCTCGATCCTCCCAAATTCGGACGCGGGCCGGAGGGAGAGGTCTGGCGGCTGGAGGAAAATCTGCCGGGGCTGATCGCCGATTGCCGCAAGCTGCTCGATGAGCGATCGCGGTTCCTCGTGCTCACGGTCTATGCCGTGCGCATGTCAGCGCTCGCGATCGCCGAACTGCTCCGGCAGGCGACCGAAGGACTCGGCGGCATCGTCGAAGCTGGCGAAATGGCGGTACGCGAAGAGGCGAGGGGCCTGCTGCTCCCCACCGCGATCTTCGCGCGCTGGAGCAGGTCATAATCGGGAAAATACTGGTTCAGCCGTAACGATCGATCGCGTAGACGGCGGCCATGAAAGCACAGACCATGCGGCAGCTCCGCCAGATCCACAATTATGTCGGCGTGTTCTTCGCCCCAATGATCGTCCTGTTCGCGCTGAGCGGCGCCTTTCAGACCTTTCGGCTACAGGAGGAGGGCGGTTATGGCGGCACGCCTCCGGGCTGGATGGTCTGGATGGCGGCGATTCATAAGAATCAAGAACTGGACAGCGAGAAGGACAGGCCCGCGAACGCGCGGCCCGATCGCCATGCCGACGAGCCGGTCAAGAAGCCGCCGTCGCTCACCAAGCGGGTCCGCGGTAATCCAGCCAAATTTGTGCTGCAGCTGTTCACGGTGCTGCTGTCGATCGGGTTGATGATATCTGCGGCGCTCGGCGTAGTCATCGCTCTCAACAACCGCGCCAATCGCGGGCTTACGGTCGGCTTATTGGCCGCCGGCACGATCCTGCCGCTGATCCTGCTTTACGTCTGAATCCGATTTGGCGGGCAGCGCGACCTGCTCGATGGGGAAGCCGCGGGCGACGCGCATCGATCCGGTTGCCGTGAAATGCGCCTGATCGAATTCCAGAGGGATGCCCGCTGCGTCGGTGGTTTCGCAACGTCCCGCGCGGCAGAGCGTACGATAGGTGGAGAAATAGATGGCGCCATGGTCGCGCGCGATCTGTTCGACTTGCCGGTCGAACGCTGGATCGGCCGCACTGCGGTAGCGATCGACCAACCCCTTGTCGTCGCGCAGGATTGAAAGCGCCAGCAGCTTCGGCAGCGGTAGCCTATAGTGGATCACCGGTCCGGCCAGGACCACGTGAATGCCGCGCGCACGCAGCCAATCTAGCGTCTGAACCAGCGCGGGGAGATCCTGTTGGCTCCAATTTGCCGCCAAGATCACCCAGTCGATCCGCCCCTTTCCAAGATAGTTCTCGAACACGTCCTGCATCATCGCGGCGCAGCGGCTCTCCACGAGAGGCTGCTGCTTCAGCACGGGCTTGCAGCCGGCGAACGCATATTGAAGGATGTTGAGCTGCGGATAAAGGTTGTGCAGTCCGTACCACAAATGGGCGGAATGGCTGTCGCCCATCAGCAGGATATTGCGGTTGTTCGGATCGCGTCGGTCGCGGCAGAACGCCGTATCATAGTCTCGCGTCGGCATCACCTTGGTCAGGAAGCAGCGATCCTTTTGCGACGGCGTGGCCTTGAGTGGATGGAGCATATCGGCCACGCGCACGACTTGCGGCGGATAGCGGCTGGGCCAGCCTTTGCTTGCCACCAGCGCGGTGCCCGCGGCGACGATCAGCGCCGCCGAGACCGCCGTACCGAGCAGGATCGAGCGGCCCTTGATGGCGGGATCACGCCAAGGACGTTCGATGACCCGCCACGAGAACCACGCCAGCGCCACCGAAAGGAGGAAGGCTCCAAGCTGGAGCGCGTGAGACAGTTCCGGCGTCGGCACTCCTTCCTTGAGCAGTACGATCAGCGGCCAGTGCCAGAGATAAAGCGAGTAGGAGATCAAACCGAAAAACACGAGCGGGCGCAGCGAGAGACCATGCCGCGATATGCTCCCGCCATGCGCACCGGCGGTCAGCAGGATGGCCGTGCCCAGGCAGGGGGGCAACGCCGGCAGCCCCGGAAACGGCGTGTCGGGCGTATAGAGCAGGATCGGTAGCCCGATCAGAATGAGCGCGATCGCCGAGAGAGCCTCGCGCACGCCGCGCCGATCGAGCAGTGCCAGCCGCGTCTCCACCGCGAGCACGCCCAGCAGCAACTCCCACAGCCGGGTCGGCAGCAGATAGAAGGTTGCTTCCTGCTGATCATATATGCCCCACGCCCCCGCGACACTGGCGGCGAAGGAAAGGAGCGCCAGTCCGCCGAGCACGATCTGGATCGTCCTCCGGCTGCGCCGCCCGACCAGAAACATCAGGAATGGGAAGATCAGATAATATTGCTCCTCGACAGCCAGCGACCAGGTGTGGAGTAGCGGCTTGGTCGCGGCCGGCGCTTCGAAATAGCCCGCCGTCAGCCAGAAGAAGAAGTTGGACACCGAAAGCATCGCCGCGATGAGGCTGTTGCCATATTCGCGCAGCGGATAGGGCAGGGCGACCACGCACATCGCGGCAGTGGTGACAGCGAGCGTGACGACAAGCGCCGGAACGATGCGGCGGAAACGGCGAATATAAAAAGCCGACGCCGAATAGGTGCCGCGGTGGATCTGATCGAGAACGATCCCACCGATCAGGTAGCCCGAGATGACGAAGAAGATGTCGACACCGACATAGCCGCCCGCAAACCGCTCGATTCCAAGATGGCACAACACGATCGGCAGCACGGCAAGCGCGCGCAGCCCGTCTATGTCCGGACGATAGTTTCGCGACGCACGCTGATCGCGTCCTTGGGAGAAAGGATCGCCGGCCGGCTGGCCGTCTCCCGCCGCTATTGTGGCGCGGGCATTAACTTCCCCCACGTCTGCTGCCCCGTTGCGGCTATGCAATGATGATATCCGTCACCCCTGAACGACAGCGCACAATTGCCCGCAAACGGCGCGTCTGGCAATGCTGCAAAAATGACGTCGCTCCCCGTCGTTTCGCAGCCGATATAACAGGTTAAGGCAAAGCGGCGAGCGGCGGCGGCCGTCCGATTATGGAGCGGCCGAGGCCTGAGCTGCGGGTTTGGATTGCGGCGCGCTGATGTCGATGATCCATATGTCCGGATGCGCCGCCAGCCTCAGCGGCAACTGGCTCGTTCCGATCCCCGCGCTGACGATGAGCATCTGATCGCCGCTGCGCATCAGGCCGCAGGCATAGCGCAGCCCATAATGCGACGACGTTACAAGTGGACCGAACAGGGGCAATGCGATCTGCCCGCAATGGGTATGCCCCGCCAGCACCAGCTTGATCCGGTATGGCGTGATCGGAAATATGTCCGGGCTGTGGCTGAGCAAGATGGGAATGCCGCCCAGCCTATCCATCTTCGCGGCGGTGCGCGCGACATCGGCATGGCCGCTATAATCGTCATCCACCCCGCCGATGACCAACGGACCGATCCGCACGGCATCATTGTCGAGTAGCTTGACGCCTGCCGCGCGCATGGATTGCCGTGCGCCGGCCAGATCGGTCCAATGATCGTGATTGCCCATCACCGCGATCACGCCGTTCCGGGCTTTCAGCGCGGCCAGCGGCCGAATGGAGTCGGCGGCCGAATAGGGTTTGGCGAGTTTGTGGCCGATCAGATAATCCCCGCCGAGCAGCACAAGATCGGGCTTGAGCGCATTGACCGATGTCACGATCCGCGCGAGCCGCTCCGGAGTCATATCGGGCCAGGAGACATGCGGGTCGGTCACCAGCACCAGCCGCATCGGCGCAGCACGCGGGGGCCATCCCGCGGGATGATAATCGAAGCGCCGGATCACCGGATCGCTCATCGCCTCGATGAACATATAGCCCAACAGGAGCAGCAGCCCTGCCATCACCAATGCAATGAAGCGTCTCATCGTGTGCCGCTGTCCTGCAAATGCTCATCCGCCACGCGGACAGCGGCTCCCTGGCATATCGGAGATTAACGCAAACCCTATTTTCGGTGGGATTATGCGGCGATCACAACAACCGCGCTATTCTCCCATCATCTCGCCGGAGCCTCCGAATTCAGCCGGAAAATCTTTGAGCTTCGGCAGCCCGTCCTTCATCGGCAGCACGGTTTCCGCATAGTTCACATGCACTGCCGGCTCGAATTTCAGCGTCGGCAGAGTGGCCGAGAACACGTCGATCAGGCCGAGCGGCGGATGATTGGCCATCAGATGCCCCCCGCATTTGCTGCAATATTGGCGCTGGCTAAGTTCGGTCTTCTGATAGGTGGCGACATTCTCCGCGCCCGCGGTCACCGTCACGGCTTCGGGCTTCCACAGGCTGAAGGCGTTGACTGGCCCTCCGGACCAGGATCGGCACGATGCGCAATGGCAATAGCCCATCGCTTCCGGTGCGCCGGAGACTTCGATCTTCACGGTGCCGCAGAAGCATTCGCCTTTATAGGTCATGGCATTCTCCTCATTTCTGGCTGCCGCGCTATGGCCGCGGTGGCCGACTTGCGCTGTCACGAAATGCCTAGGCCGCCTTCAATGCTGCGACGCAGGCGACGATTGCCGCGATCAAACCCAATCGGAGCGGGGTCGCGGGCTCGCCGAACCACAATATGCCCACCGCCGTAGTTCCGATCGCACCGATCCCGCCCCATACCACGTAAGACGTGCCCATCGCCACCGAGCGCGACGCAATCTCGAGCAGCAGCAGGCTGATCGCGGTGCACGCCAAAAAGCCGAGTGTCCAAGGGATGTTTCTGAAGCCGTCGACGAAGCGCAGGCAGGTGGTGAAGCCGACTTCGAACAGGCCGCCGATGATGAGCAAGAGCCACGCCAAATCCGCACTCCTCCTATGTGCACGAGGCCATAGCGGTTGCAGAGGAGGGACGCTATGTCGAAGCAATGAAAAGGGCTGCGTCTGAACTTGGCATCGGCAATCGCTTGGCGCCTGCGCGGTTTATCGCGGCTGCGGCGGTCGGCGTCGTCTCCACCACGATTGCGATAATGAAGCTTGACTGGCGCACGGGCACGATGCTGGGGTTCGATCTCGCCGCCGCCACATTCCTGCTTTCGCTGATCAATCTATTCCGCTGCGGCTCTGCCGATACGATGCGGGAGGCCGCCAGGCGGAACGACGCCAACCGGGTCATGCTGCTGGTGATCACCGGCATCGTGATGATGGTGATTCTCGTCGCTGTCGCCGCCGAGCTTTCGCAGAAGAATAATTCCGATCCGTGGCGGGTGGCGCTCATCATCGCTACCCTGTTCTTGGCATGGACTTTCAGCAATCTCGTATACGCGCTGCATTATGCTCACTTGTTCTACAGCCGGAACAGACATGGGCAGGATAGCGGCGGCATTGCGATTCCGGGAGCCAAGGAACCGGATTACTGGGATTTCACCTATTTCGCCTGCACCCTTGGGATGACCTTTCAGACTTCCGACAGCGAAATCTGCGATGGGCGGATCCGGCGGATCGCCACCTTTCACTGCCTCGCCGCGTTCGTTTTCAACATCGGCGTGCTGGCCTTCACGATCAACGTGCTGGGCAGCGCCTAGAGCGACAAACATGCTTCCGTTGGGTTCGAGTAGGCTTCGAGCTCGTCGAAAAGGCGTATCGAGAATTTGGGCCGTGCCGTATTCTCGACTTCGGTTCTCGACCCGCTCGAACGTCCGCTCGAAGCAAACGGTTCAGATTTAGTGGCGCGCCGCGCTAGTCCTGCAGGGCTGCTAGCGCATCACCCTCCAGGCGCCAGGGTTCCCAGGTTTCGCTGTGCCAGCCGCCGAGCCGGCGGTAGAGCTGCTTGCCGAGCTCGTTCCAGTCAAGCACTTGCCAGTCGATCCGCGCGCAATCGCGCAGCTTGGCTTCATTGGCGAGCGCCTTGAACAGCGCACGGGCGACCCCGAGGCCGCGCATGTCCGGCTCGACGAAAAGATCTTCGAGATAGATGCCGTGCTTGCCAGTCCAGGTCGAGAAATTGAGAAACCAGACCGCGATCCCGACGACGCGCTCGTCCTTCTCTGCCACATGCGCGAAGACGTAAGGATTGTCCCTGAAGAGATGGCTTGCAAGGCTTTCCGGTGTTGCCCGAACCAGCTCGATCGCGTCTTCATACTCCGCCAGCGCGCGCACCAGCCGCAGGATGCCCTGCTCATCGCCGGGCCGCGCGGGGCGAACACAAAAGGTCATGGTACGACTTCCCTTTCGAACGCAGGTTCCGGCGTGGCGCGCGCGGCGATCAGGCACCCCGCGACGATCAGCGCCGCGCCGGCAATCGTGGTCAAGTGGAGATGCTCGGCGAACACCAGATATCCGAACAGGCTCGCCCATAGAAATGCGGTAAATTCGGTCGGCGCCAGATAGCTCGCCTGTCCGC
>Ga0207695_10001845_pt1 | contig 33224 bp, 39 predicted proteins | sample KBSC54metaG_FD_184354 | JGI IMG/M metagenome (GOLD analysis project Ga0207695, IMG submission 184354) | Corn rhizosphere microbial communities from Kellogg Biological Station, Michigan, USA - KBS C5-4 metaG (SPAdes) (version 2) | ecosystem: Host-associated > Plants > Roots > Rhizosphere > Soil... | reverse complement strand
AGCTCAAGCCCTGCTGGCTCATCAGGTCCGGCACGACCGAGTCGCTATAGGCCGCAACGCAGGCCGGGCATCCGCTCGGCGCCGCCGTGAACGGCTGCGTCAGATCAAGCTTGCCGTCCCCGTTGTAGTCACCAGCCGATCCATAGATGCTGCTCACAGACGCGTGCTCATAGATCTTGGGATAGCCGCTCGTCAGTTCATTGACACCGAACTCCGTGTTGGTCGAGTTCGGGCGGATAATCTCCGGCGTACCATCGCCGTTCAAATCATAGAGGCTAAATGCAAACTCATTGCCCAACGTCGAACCCGAAAGATTGGCAACCTCAATACTCTTCTGTAGGCCGGTCCCTGTCGACAGGTACTTGACTAAACTTTGTGTAAGGGACGCGGGGTGAGCAACCTGCATCAGATCGGTCAGTCCGTCGCCGTTGACATCGGCTAACGCCCACACCCCCAAGCGCAGCGGATCGTTCTCCGATCGCGTCGTGGTTCGTGCAATCGAGTAGTACCACCAGTCGTTGTTGTTGTTGAAGTCGTGGGCCATCAGCGAGCCAGCGCTATAACTCCATGAACCGGGATCACCGCCTGCCCAAGTCCAGCTATCCAGAGTACAGCAGTGTTCCTGCCGATGCGTTACCCAGTAATAGTCACTTGAGGTCCCTTTTGCGTAGTAATACCCTGACGCCGGCTCACGAACAGAACTGCTGATGTTCGGATCTTCAAATTCGGGCCAGAGATAGGCATCGCGGCTAATCGAGGAAACGGGTGCAGACACGGCGGTAAAGCTGGAGCCGGTAGACAAAAGAAGTTCCGATGTGCTCCCATTCGCTCCCTGGAGAACAAACAAGTCAGCGAGGCCATCGCCATTGAAGTCGCCGACGCGGCCCCATTCCTCGTTGGTCCACGTGCTCTTGGTGAACGACGTTCCATTCGAGAGGAACACCGCGCCGCGATAGAAGTCGGCCTTGCCGTCGCCGTTAAAATCCCCGACCACCATCGTCGCCGTCTGAGCGGCATTGTGCAGGCCGGCTGCAGCGCCGCTGCCAGGGGTGCCAATCGGCGTTACCATGCGGCCGATGACAGTCCCGCCGCTCATTAGCGTCACCGCCACCACGGCATCTCCCGTGGCGTAACCCTGGGACGTCAAGGTGGTTTTGGCCGCGGTGTTGAGCGCGCCCACCGTGGTGGCTGTGGCGAGGTCGTCCTTGCCGTCACCGTTGAAGTCGCCGATGTACCAGTTGCTCCCGGCCGTGCAGAAGCCAATAGCTTCAAACGAGCTCGGATCGCTGATGATGGCTCCGCCTGTCGGGGTAGTCGATGTTCCTGCCCATTGTCCCGACGGATAGTATTCTGCCTGGCAGCTCCCTGTCCCCTTCATGGTGATCAGCAGATCGGTTTTGCCGTCACCGTTGAAGTCTCCAAAGACGTAGTTGGGATTGCTCGAGGGGTTGGTGGCGAGCTTGGATTGCGGTTCGACCGCGTTGGGGTCGGGCGTACCTTCGGGATTGGTATCGGCCGTCACCAGGTCCGAGATCATCGTTCCCATGCGGCGCGTGGCCATGGAGGTGTAGGTGAAGCTGTCCGCGGGGAGCGAGGTCCCCCCGCTCACCACGCCGGAGGTGACCGTTGCATCGGAGCCGAACTGCTGGATCGAGGCCACGAGTGAGCGCTTCGTGTCTGGCGAGACCGCATAGGTCAGCTGGTATGCACGCACCAGCGTGCCGGAGTTGCTGACCGCGACCGATTTGAGCCGCTTGTCGACCGCCGGTGAGATGGACACGCCTGTCGCATAGGTCAGCGTATCGGGCCGCGTCTCCCAAGCGAAGGCCACCGTCGTGATGCCATAGGCGATCTGCGTCACGTAGCAGTCGGGCAGATTGGTGCAGTCGTAGCTATAGGTGATGGTGTTGCCATCGGTATCGGTGACGGTCGAGAGCAGCCAGCGATAGGCGGTCCTGAGATTGACGTTCTGCGTGCCACTGGGGTTCCAGTAGCTGAGCGGCTGGTAAGTCGAGCGCGTACCATCGCGGGCCGTAATGACCCACGTGTTGGTGCCGGTATCCTGGGCGATCCGCTGATAGGTCTCGAAGCGTCCGGTATGGGTGCCGCCAGCCAGACACGACGGGGAAGAGGGCGCAGCAGAACACGCGAGCAACGTGTCGTCATCCAGTACATAGACGTCCGAACTGGTAAAGGTCGGAACACCGCCGGCACTCGAGGTGCGCTTGATTACCGAGCCACCACTCATGGTCCAGCCCACGCCCAGCGGCGAGAAGCCATCTTCGGCGCGCAGCTTGGTGTTGCCAGAGCTGTAGTCGAGCGTGAGTTTTGGCGTGATCCCAAAGAATGGTGGCACCTCAATCGCGAAGGACCTCGCGAAGGCGCCGTTATATGGGGTATCGGGCGGCACGAACTTGGTGGTCTGACCGGAGCCTGTGCCACCCAGCGATAGGCTCATCGTGTGCATCGTCCCGCCGCCCGAGCTAAGGCTGGCCAAATGGTTCGCCGGCACCGCCTGGGACGCAGCGCCCGTTCCGCTACTCTCTCCGCTCGGCGCATAGGCCCGGCCAGCTGGCGACGAGGGCGATGAGCTCACCGCAAGCGCACCGCCAGTTCCGACCAACAGCTGTCCACACACCAGAACAACCGCGGCGGCAAATCGCGTAGCCCGAATGGCCGACGAGACGACAAAGCGATGGTGATGCATAGCTCAAATCCAATGTTGTGCCAACCTGCACGCGACCCACGTGCAGGTTCCGGCAGCGCGACCGGCCGACAGACCGGGGCGCGATCAAATACGAAGACAGATGAGCAGGCCGCTCGCCTCGCGACACCGCGAGACGATCAGACTTTACCGATATGACGAAGTTGCTGGAGCTATGCTCCAGGCGCCAAATTGCGCATCAAAGAATCCCTCAAATAAAATACCCAGCGGCATCGGGCCACACCACGATCACCATGGCAAGACCCATCAACCTGCACTGCACATCGGGACTGTGGATAAATGTAGAGCGGGGTTGCAAGTCAGGGTTAGGGATCCCGGCATGACGCCGACGATCTTCAATTTATGCTTATACCGACCATTTGCACCGCCAGACTACGATGAACGAAGACCGGCAATATCATCTCACCTGCCCCTGTCATGCGCTCGCCAATGACGCATCGTAGGCTAGATGGTCCTACCAGCCCAAAGCCTCCTGTGTTGTTGCGGCGGGATGTTGAGGTGATCCTGAGAGCGGCCCATGGGCGTTTGCTTGCTGTCTGCCACGCATGATCCCTGTTGAATCGCGCGCCTTCGAAAGTTCAATTGAGGGCACACATCGCTGTTGTCTGTCACCCCGTCTGTCCATCCCGGAGCGTGGCGAAATAACCGCAGGAACAGCCTTCTACGTCCTGTCTCCCTCTCCGCCACTTCCGCCCACCGCTGACCGCAACAAAACGCTGCTAAACCCCCGCAACAGCGCGACTTTCGCTTAGCTGGTTGGCCCGTTCGGCGGAGAGACTGAGGGGCCCGGATACCCGTCCGCTGCAAAAGTCCCGGAAGTCGTAAGCAGACACGGATCGACAGACCGTCTGTCCGACCGTCTGTCCGTTCGGGGCGTCAAAAGGTGAGCGGTGGACTGGACGAAGAGTCCCGTTCTGGCCGGCCGTTAACCGCCTTTGCGGACAGCTTTATTTGCCGGCTGGACTAAGGCGGAACAAGCCCCATTTGTGCCTTCCAGAGGCCGAGGGCTGAGTATGTCCGTACCCAGATCACTGACTGCCACACAGGTGGCCGCCATCAAGGAGGATGGCGTGCACTGGGTCGCGCCCAGCCTCTACCTTCAGGTCAGAGCCGGGCAGGGGACCAGGAGCTGGTTGTTCAGGTATTCCCGGAACGGCAAGAACCAGTGGATGGGTCTGGACTCGGTCGAGGACAAGCCCTTCAGCGAAGCCCGCGACGAAGCCGCGATGCTGAGGGTTCTGGTCAAGCGTGGCGACGACCCGATTGCCCAGAAGCGGGAAGTCGAGGCTAAGCGGAAGGTCGAGGAGACGCCCAAGGCGCCCACCTTCGATGAGTGCGCCAAGCAATACATCGCCAGCCACGAGAGCGGCTGGAAGAACGAAAAGCACATCGCTCAGTGGAAGAGTACCCTCAAGACCTATGCCGGCCCGGTGCTCGGCAAGCTGCGGGTAAATGAGATCACCGTCGAGGACATCCTCAAGGTCCTGAAGCCGATCTGGATCGACAAGCCCGAGACGGCGAGCCGACTGCGCGGCCGGATCGAGAAGGTTCTGGGCTGGGCCACGGCGATGAAGTACCGCGGTGGTGAGAACCCTGCCGCGTGGACGGGCGCCCTCCAGCACCTACTTCCCGCCACCGCCTCGATCCAGAAGGTCGAACATCACAAGGCCGTTCCCTATAAGGAGGTGCCGCAGGTAATGTCGGACCTGCGCAAGGCCGAGGGCATCGGCGCCAAGGCTCTGATGTTCACGATCCTCACCGTCTCGCGCACTGGCGAGACACTCGGGGCCAAGCCCGGAGAGTTCGACTTCGAGCACAAGGTGTGGACCATTCCCGCCGAACGCATGAAGGCCGGACGCGAACATCGCGTGCCGCTCACCGACGAAGCCATCGCCATCGTCAAGAGCCTCATCCAGCCGGGTGAGACCTACGTCTTCCACAACGAGTTCGGACGGCAGCTCAGCAACGCGACCATGATGAAGGCGCTCCGGGCCGTTCGCGAGGACTCTCCGACCGTGCACGGCTTCCGCTCATCGTTCCGCGACTGGGCGGCCGAGCAGACAGACGCGCCGCGTGAGGTGGTTGAGGCGTGCCTCGCGCACGCGGTCGGTGATGCCGCCGAGCTGGCCTACAAGCGGAGCGACTTTCTAGAGAAGCGGCGATCGGTGATGAAGGGATGGGCACTATTTGTCTGAAAAGACAAGCAGAACGACCGCGTTGATGGTTCGCGACTAGAGAGGCAATCTCGAATGTCTTATGATTCGAATCCGCACATGACCTGACTTTCGCATAATCTACGCCTAAGTTCGCGGTGGGGGCATTCAACGATGCCGAAGGAATCTAGTCTCGAGCGCGAGCTGCGCTTCAAGATCAACGAAGAGCATACGTCGCTCTACAGCTGGGCAATCATCGAGGTCGATGACCAGGGCAAGCAGGTCGGCATAGACCAGATCCCGTGGTCTTGGACGCTCTCATTCACCGCGACGGAGCTCGTGCTTCGAGATTCGTTGAAGGTCCAGGAAGCCAGCGAAGAAGGGGACCGGCTGCGACAGCAGGAGGAGGTGTCCCATCGAAGGACCATCACTGCTGTGCTCCGTGCCGGCGATCCTCGAAGCGAGCGCGACTGGTTCCGACGTACGACATACCGCATGTTCGGGACCGATCGCGATATCAGGGACTTCAACCTCGAGATCCTGCCGCTCGCGACCGAGGATGAGAAGGAAGAGGCAACGGCCTGGGCTGGCCTCCAGTTCGACACTGGCGACTTCCATCCGGAGACATTCGACGACAGCATCACGTTCTATCTGATGGTCAAGCCGTCGACATTCGACCGCTATGTCGAGCGCATTGCTAACGGCACCGCGGATGAGGTCATCTTGTCGGTGGGACGCGTCGCCGGCTTCTACAGCGAGTGGTCGCCTGACATCTTTACCAGGGACATCAAGGTGCTCTGCGCGGGTGAAGATCAGAAGATCGTCATGCCGCCCGAAGCGACCGGCGAAGTGCCACGGGTACACGCCGTGGGGGAGGCGAACCTCTACATCAATGCCAAGCGGATGCAGACAAAGCCGACGAAGTCGGCCGACGCGGATGACGATGAGCCCGACGCCACACCGCTGGTCAGGCCCGAGTTCGCGCTGCCATCGACCCCGGCAATCGATCCTAAGATGATGGGTGCGCTGCGGACTACGGGACGCTGGATCATTGGTCTGCTCATTGTGCTCATCCTCGTGACCGTGTGGAAGAGGTAAGGGCTTGTCGGTGCATCAAACCATGTTCTCCATGATCGCTACCGCCATCCTGCTCGGTACGGTCCCTTGCCTTGCCGCAGACCTCGATGTGAAGCGCGCGGTCGAGGACAACGGCAACGCGACGCTGACCCTCGTCAACGTCGACCGGGCGCCGATCACCATCCGCTCGATTCAGATCAACCACTCCAAGAAGCCGGTCTGCAATCTGATGGCGGTCGCCTCTGACTACGACACATCGTTCGTGCGGTCCGATCTCTTCGGGAAGGGAAACGTCAGCTTCCCTGACCAGCACATGGTCGAGAGCGTCACGCTGGCATATGGCGAGACCGTCAGCGCGTTGGTGTACCGCGGCTGCGGCACTGTGCTCGCGGTCGATATATCGACGGACGCGGGCATCGGCTCGTTCGGCTTCAAACCGTAGACACATGCCGGACCGGGTCGAGCGCCACAAGCTGTTGATCAACTCGGGGCTGACACCGAGGAAGCTTGAGCTCATCGGTGCGATCACCGTTCTATCGGCTCACACCGAGCAGTTCGCAGAGCGTGCGTCCTGGGCGCTCGGCGGGATTCCGGCGCCCAACAAGAAACAGAAGATCACCAGCCCACAAGTCTCGACGGTCATTGAGAGGCTCGATGAGCTCGCCCCGACGAAGCCGGAGATCACTAAGCTCATCAGGCAATGGTGCCGCGCTGCGACGTACGCGTTCAGCTGCCGCAATAGCATCGTGCACGGCTTCTCGTCGGGGCTCGGCGGGTAATGGACGGTGCTGGTCCGTAACCAGCCGGTCGCCGGCACGCCCCGCAGTCTGGATCTCGCCGAATTCCATGCCACAGACAACACGCTGGAGCTGATGGAAGAGGCGTTCACGTACCTACTCGACGCGATCCACCTGATTGATGTTGCAGCGGAGAAGACGGTGCACCGGGCCCACATCGACAAGGCGCTTCGAAACGTCAGCCGGGCATACTCGATCGCGACCGAGCTCGACGACCTGGCGGCCGCGGTCAACCACGAGAAGTACTAGAACGCGTCGCCACCGCGGACCTGTGTGAATCTCCGCCTCATCAAGACTCCCGCCTTGCACTGGCAGTATTCTGCCCGGCTACGAATCGGATGAGCGTCACAGGAGTCGCCGATGCCAATCGACTACAAGTTGTCCAAGGTCGTCATCAAGAAGTTCCGGGGGATCGAGACTCTTGAGTGCGACCTGCGCGCCGGATTTCCCACCGTACTCATTGGCGCCAACAACGCCGGCAAGTCCACGGTTCTTGCCGCGATCGCGTTGGCGTTGAACAACGCGAAATTCTACCAGTGGAGCCCGGAAGAGACCGACTTCTACTTGGACCCCAACGGCGGCCGTGCGGCGGAGTTTCTGATCCAGGTCCTGTTCGATGCCGACCACGAGGAGGGCTATCCGGCCGTTCATGGGATCGGCCAGGTGCAGATCGTGCATGGCGTCCAGGTGAAGGGGAAGATCACTCGGGCCGGCAAGATCAGTCACACTCGCACGCTGCTCGATGGCGAACTCAAATCCATCACGATGTCGGATCGCTCGCCCCTCAAGGCTGACGAGAAGAAGCGGTTCGCCGACCACGACGTGAACTACCGAGTAGTCAATGCGCGGATCGACGACATCTATGACTTTGCTCCCGAGGTCTGGTGGTTTCACCCCGCAGAACATCGAGGCATCGCTCTACGTCTGGAAGACCGGTCCGATCCAAAAGCTGTCGAAGCTGCTGGCCCAGCGTTTTCTCGTCGACGAGTGGACGCTCGAAGTACCGGGTGGGCAGCGCCCGATGCCTGACGCTCTGAAGAGTGCCTACGGGTTCTTTCGCCGGGCGGTCGACGCCTTCCCGTTCTGGAAGGACGAGATGAAGCCGAAGCTCGAAACGATCTTTGGTCGGTACGTCGGCGCTCCAGCTCAGATCGATCTCAAGCCGAGCACGCAAGTGATCGAGGACTGGCTTGCCCAGCAGTTGGCGATCTCGCTCGCGACCGATCCGGATAGCGCTCCAACCCCACTCAGCAGCATGGGCGATGGCTGGCAGGCCGTGATCCGCCTTGCTGCCCTCGAGGCGCTGGCCGAATTCAAGGACCTGATCCGCGATCGAGTGGTGCTGCTGCTCGAGGAACCGGAGACCCACCTTCATCCCCATCTGCGCCGGCGCATCCGAAAGGTGCTCGGTCAGCTGGCGGAGAAGGGCTGGACCATCGTCATGACCACGCACTCGTCAGAGATGGTGAGCTTCGACGAGAAGCAGGTGATCCATCGTCTTGTGCGGCGCCAGGGGAAGGTCACCGCCGGTTCGGTGCACACAGACCAGATCGATGCGGAGGCGAAGCTGCAGTCGAAGCTCGATGAACGAGGCGCCCACGATTTTCTGTTCGGTACCTCGGCGGTCTTCTGCGAGGGCAAGGACGACGGCTTCGCCGCGCGGCTCGGTTTCGACAAGACCGGCGTCGATTACGACGGCCGCTCGATCAGCATCACCCAGTGCGGCGACGTCGGCGCCATTCCTGCCTTCACCGGGATCTCGAAGGCGCTTGGCATCCGGTTCTGCGCGCTGACCGACGAAGACATGCAAGCTGACGGCACGGTGAAACCGATGACCGAGAAGGTGCGCAAGAAGATCGCGGGCCATGTCGGCGCCGATGACGTCCAGATGATGTGGCCCGGCGACCTCGAGAAGTGCTTCGGCATCACGACAGGGAAGGCTACGCCAGAGGTCGTGCTGGCCAAGCTCTCGGATCCGGCATGGCAGACCGCGCATCCTGAGTTCAAGAAGATGCTGGCCGGCATTGCGGCTTGGATCGATCCGACGATCACGATCTAGGCAAACGAAAAGCCCTGCCGGCTGCTTAGCGTTCCGACGTAACCCACGTAGCAACTGCAGAGTTCCTGCCGATGAGTGCATGTTTAACAACGGCGACCAGATCGGCGACGCCGCGTGGGCTATCTTAAGAAAGACCAAGACCTCGGCTACAGCATTAGCGACCTGTTGCGGCGACATAAGGATGCGTTTTTCGATTGGCGCCACATCCACGAGCCAATGAAATGAGGTTCGAGCACGGTGCCTTTGAAGCCACACTGGTGGTGGTACTTGCAGAGTTTCGAAAGAGATACCGCATCGAGCCAGCAAGACCGCGCTGGCCAGTATGAGACGCGCGGTCAGCCCTGCGAATTCGGGCTATGATCCGGCCACCTTACACAGAAGTAACGGATGGTGCCGGACGCAACTGTGACCTGTGTGATGACTGGCGCCCCTCAGAATTCGAAGCGCCGTAGAAAGCCGGGTACAAACTGGAGCGTTACAGGCGGCATCTCCGGAGCAACCCGCAGAGTTGCAGCGAAGATACCGAACGATCGCCGAAAGCCAGCAAAGCATGCGAAGGCTTCGGGGTCATCCGAAGGCGCCGCGCCCCAGTAGCGGAATTGCTCTGTTGTGTGCCAGCGCCCTGCGGCCAGCGTCCAAGGGTTTCCAACTTCTCGAAGAAAACCGTCGAGCGCCTCGTTGGAGTCCAGTTCTACGTTTGACATCCATCTCGCAACTAGACCGCTGCCATCTGGGACTCGTCGTCCCGTAAGTTCGCGGTGGAGGGCAAATCCTATCCGTGCCGCGAATGCATTCAAGCATCGGTTTAGCTTCGGATTGTCGCGAACTCGAACCGGCGTCGCGCTGACTCCGCCGTAGTCAATTTCCTCACCGCGTCTCAGTTGGTCGGCGAACAACAGAGCCAATTCACGATGATTGTTTATGACACCTCGGATATGCTTTCGAACTTCGGCGCGACCCTCCTCGGTGGCGGGAGTTGGCATTAGGCGGCTAATCATTCCCGCGACAAGGTCCATATGCCTCGTGCCTTGGCGACACGCATCGCACGATCCGAACTCCAGACCGAGTGGTCTGTGTCCACCATCGAACACCGTTATGGGCGGACAGTGATCGCGGTTCGTCGACGGCGACCCGCAGAAGATGCACTCTGGGTCGCGGCCGAGGATGATTTGTGTACGTGTGCGTGCCTCGCCCATCGTCCTTAACGCTTCTTGGTAACTCCGTCAGGATCGTAAAGGCGCTTCTCGATGTGACTGCAGGTGTCGCACTTGAGCGTTCTTTCTTGCACACCGAAGTCTCCAAAAATTGGATGAGCGTGCGATGCTGAAACCGAAAGCTTGCCAGTCTTGCAGATCGGACAGGTCGCCCCCGATGTTAGAGTATCTATCCGCCCCTCAAGCTCATTGATCCTCAAGTCGCGATCGTGGATCGTCTCGGGCATCCGACAGAGCGATCTTCACGTCAGCGGAGGGTTCCATAGAGATCGGCCATTTGTGATCTCAACGCTGCAATATCAAAACCTTTGTCGATATCGCGAAGGTCTTTCACGATCCCCGTTGCTTGAGCCAACAATGTTAGACCAGCGGCTATGTCCATCACGATCCTCTCATTGGCTGCGCAAGCCATCGATCGCTGCTTGCAGGCCCGATATTCGCACCTGGCGCTCTAGGTCCGACAATAGGTTTTTTTGACGGGCCGCTCGCCTTAGTCCCACTTCGGTTTCTTGTACGGAGCAGGCTCTAGCGGACGTTCCAGTTCTTTCAACCTGGGTGGCAACACTGTGAGCCTCGGTCGGCCGCTATTCACCCTTCTCATCGCGCGGCGCTTTCCGAGCTCCCGAGGAGTTGGGTCTTCGCGTTGATCCTTCCTGGTCATATCCTCACCTCATGCTGCCGCCGCAGCGAGGCGCTTGAGCTTTTTCATCGCGTCTTCGAGCTCGCTCAGTGCGCGGCGCTTGTCATCGTTCTTTATCGCCCGCTCACAATCATCAAGCTGGCGGCGCAGAAGCCTACGGATCGCATATGAAATCTCGTTCTCTTCCATCTATTCATCCTCAGTCTTGGAAAGAAGGCCGGCGTCCTCTCGGATCACCGGCCCCTATGCATGGGTTCCCTTGTCGGCCCGCGGCCTACTTCTTCACGTCGCCGCGGCCCGGGTTGGGCACATGCTCTTTAGTCGTGGTCTTCGGGTGGGTCTCACCGTAGCTCGCTTTCACAAAGCGGCCGGTGTCGTTGGAGCGGTGCTCCACGTGACTATGTTTACCCAATTGGGTCTCCTGTTTGTCGCCCCCCAGCATGATTGCTTGAAGCACCAAAACAGTGCGCCGATTCTCAAAAAGAGTCGATCTAGGTCTTCGCGTCCTTAGTAAAACACTTCGTTCGCGAAGCTAACAGTCTAATTTTAGTTTGTCAAATCCCCGAAGGGTCGATGGCGCCCATCGGCCAATTTCGGGCCTCCGTTTTGTCCCGCGATACAGGACCGGTGCGGCGGGGCCGCACCGGCCCCATATCGCGGGACCGCTGGATAGGGGTCAGGTAGGGCCAATAAATCTCATAGCTGGGGACACTATGCCCTCTGGGATGGGCCACGTAGCACTTGCAGCCGGGAGGACCCTGCGGCTCTGAGCCCTCGTAGTCCTCTTCGACACGGGCGCCAGGTCTTCTAGTCTTCACTTCTCGGCACCCCGGCGCCTCACCCACACGGGCAAGCAACGGCCACAATGGACGGACGTGCCACAACCACCGACAATGGGCATCGATCATGATCGGGCGCATCAGAGGGCAAACAGCCATGAGTACCTCTCAGTCTTGAGCATCGGGAACGAGCAGCGACCCAGGCGTGAGGCGGGATAAGGCTCTGGTGGCGTAGAGGTCTCAAGCAAGACACTTGTGCACAGAGAGGGCCGTACAGTCCTATCGGCTCCAAGGACCAGCCAGCTCTTTGAGGGCACTTGGTCCCGATCGTCTCGCAGCCGCTCCATCTCACCCTGCGCGCCTCGAGGGGTGATGACGAGATGGACTGGCTCCCGTGTCGAAGAGGACTACGAGAGCTCAGAGCCGCAGGGTCCTCCCGGCTGCAAGTGCTACGTGGCGGCCGCAGTTAGGGAGTCTGATTGGCAAAAAACAGTGCTGCTGCCTGTACGGATCGCCGCCAGTCGCGACACGTCCCGTAGCCGGCGGCCTCTGAGGGAACCGCCAGCAGAGGTGGCGGAAGGCAGTGGCTGTTTTGGGTCGGCTCGCCAGTTGGCCCAGACCGGCGGCGGACGGGGCTGAGGGCGCCACCGCCGCAATACGTCTATTGTGCGTCTTTCTGACTGGCGGTGAACGCCCAACAGCCCGCCAGTGCTGGCATGCGCCGGAGAACTCGGCAGGAATCGCCCGGGCCATCGTTTTCCGGGCCTTTGCGGGACCTTGCCGAGATTGCTGAGGGCGCTAAGCGGCTGCCGTTCCGGCAAGCCTTCGAGCCTCTCGGTCAAGGGCGCGAAGCTGCCGCAGACCTTTGACGTCCAAGACGGCATCGGTCTCGTCCAGGAACCAGGTCACAGCCCAGAGTTTGATCGCGAGCCCCTCCAGACCAATGGCGGGCACGCTGCCGATCCGGTGGACGAGGCCGAGAGCATCATCGAGGGTGCCTGACCAATCTTTGGAGGTTGATGTCTGGCGCCGTTGCCGCCGTGCCCTGCGGATCGTGCGACGAAGCTCGCGCCCGAGCGCCACAAGCCGCGCGTCTGGTCCGTCCTGGGCCGCCGTTGCCGCTTGTCTGCGTTTTGCCATGAGGTGCCCCCTGACGACGCGGGTGTCTCGTCACACAGGGCCCAGGGGGGCAGGAAGTCTAGGCAGTTGCGGGAAGAGGAGGGGATAAGTCGAGCCGTGCCGCTCGCCAATCGCGATAAGTCTGGCCGGTACTCTCGAGCTTCCACTCGAGCGGTCCACTGGCGCTTCTGGCCGCGACGATCGACGCGGCGGCGCTGGAGCTCGAGAACACGACGTCGGTGACGAACCGGTAGAGTTCGGTCGAACCCTCCTCGATCAGTTGACCGTTTGCCAGCAGCTTGTCGCGAAGGGCCCGATAGCCGGCCGGGAAGGTCTCGCTGGCGCCCCGCCGCGCCGTCGAGCCCGACAGCACCACGAACCCCTCGGCATCCTCGCGGGCACGAGCCGACGCGCCACCCGGGGCAAAGGTAAACGTGCTGCCGCCGTCAGGCCGCGGGTGGCTCCTCGCCGTGGATACCTTCCGGAACAGATCGAAGCCAACGAGCGGGAGGATGAGCACAACCTGGCTCAGAAAGAACTCCATGTCCGCCTTGTCGGCCTCTGGAAGCCGCTGGACGTCCGGTGCGGTGTCGTTGGTCAGCTGGACACTGCCGCACTCTTTGATCAACCGGATGAGTCGTCCCTCGAGATAGCGGGCATGGGCCTTGGTCAGGCTGTCGTCGGCACTGACCATCAGGGCAAAGCGGTTGGCAAAGTCCTTGGCTTCCGAGCGTAGATGGTTGCGCAGGCGGGCGGCAATGTCGTCAGCTTCTCCGACATAGGCCAAGAGCCCATCTGGCCGTTCTGGATCAGGTCCAAGCAGCACGTAAATCCCAGTACGCCCGGCTTCGGGGCGGCAGAGCAGCTCACCCAGCCGGCCCCGGGGTGCCGTCAACACCTTGCCGGTCCAGTTGCCGATCTCGGCAACGACGATCCCGTGCGCCGTGCCGTCGGCCAGGAACAGCTTGACTGATCTGCCAGCAGACTGCGTTGCGTCCGCCAAAACCCTCTCCCTTGCGACTACGGGGGCCATGAAGCCTGAGGGAGGTGAACAAATCCCTATTTGGGATAATCCGGTTCCGGGATCAGCTTGCCGGGCTCATGGCCCGCCGCTTGAGCAAGTCGATCCATTCTCCCCAACACACCAAGCTGCGCCAGCTGCTGATTGCGGCTCGCAGGAAGGCCGGGCTGACGCAACAGGACGTCGCTGACGCGCTCGGTCGGCCGCAGTCGTTCGTCGCCAAGTACGAAGGTGGGGAGCGCCGTCTCGACGTAGTGGAGTTCCTGCAGTTGGCCGAGGTCCTTGGGAGCGACCCAGCGCGGCTGATCCGCGCGTTGCTCAGGCCGGCCAAATGAGGTCGAACGTCGGCGACCCACTGGGCAAGTGGGTCGCCTGAGAGCTCAGTCCTTGGCCGGACGGATCGGGGCGATGTAGTAGCGCGTCGCCTCACCGGGTGCCTTGCCCTTGATCAGGGGCAGGTTCATCTTCTTGGCGATCGTGGCCGAGAGCAGGGCGCGGACGCTGTGCTCCTGCCAGCCGAGCGCATCCATGATCTCACTGAGGCTCGCGCCGTCCTTGCGGCGGAGCATGCCGATGGTGTGCTCGGCCTTGGTGACGTACGGGGCAGCGGGGATGACGTTGCTCCGGTTACGATGACGGATCGCGGCCTTGCCCGAGCGCGGGGTCTTGGTGGACTTCTTCGGGGTGGTGGCCATCTGGCCCTCCTTTGCGGTTGTCACCGCGCGGGGATGCGCGGTTACGACCACAAGCCCGGGCTCGTCTCGCCGGGCGGAGGAGGCGTGCCGTCTGCACGCGGGGCTACACTTGGCTTCGGTCTCGGCACTAGTCCAGTCATTCCTAGCGCCATATCCGACGCTTCGGGCGACATAGGTAATTAGATGCGCTCGCGGGCTGGCTGGGGTGATCGTGCCTCAGCGATTGCGTAGTTGGCTTGGCGCCAGAAGGTGTCATTCGGTCGACCAGCACGAGGGCGGCAAACTCGCCCTGCTCACCGGCCGGCTTTGAACCGCTCGGAAACGAGCCTCGGCTAGAGGCAGGACCTGGTTCACGATCTCAGGGCACTATTTGCGCTAAGCTCAGAAGGTTCGCCTGGAAACGTCTCGTCAATTAACTCAATGACGTTGCGAGTGGTCAATCCAGATAGCCAGAGATGCTCCTTGAGGTCGTAAGCCAAATCGCGACTTCACGGTGAAATGCCTTTCTGGACTAGTGCGTCTACCTCGTCCTCTCGCCGCGGCGCCGACAGTCGACCCGTAGCCCATGTTGTCAACCTCCGCCTAGATGCATCGCACAGGCTAAAATATCTGCCCGGCGTCGAGGTGTTCCAAACGATCTGCTGCGAATTAGAGGGCTGCCAGCCTTGATCGAGGCCGCATTCCATCGGATCATCACCAATCTTGGCCGAGAGCTGCTGCAAGATACGCTCTAGAGAGGCACGAATGACGCCACGATTTATCGCGAAGCAGCTGGCTCACCCACGCGGTCTGCGAGGCTGGCTTGTGCGTCGCGGGATGAACCGGGGCAACGCACTCGCTAATGCATTTGCCTTGGACCAATTGGAGCTCCAGCCAACTGATAAGGTGCTGGAGATCGGATTCGGCGGTGGCCTGAACATTGAGCGTCTCCTCAATCAGAGCGCGTCGGTGGTTGGTATCGATCGATCCGCGGACAGTGTGGCAGCTGCAAATCGCCGCTTTGCCCGGGCGCGGTCGGCAGGGCGCGCCAGCTTTCTCCTCGGAGCGGCCGAGGCCCTGCCGCTATCTGACAATACCTTTACCAAAGCGGTGACCGTTCACACTGTGTATTTCTGGACGTCGCTCGATCGAGGATTTCGAGAACTACACCGATGCCTCCAGCCGGGTGGCCTGCTCGTTGTGGGATTTCTGCCCAAGGCGCAAATGGACCGAATGCGAATGCCCTCGGATCTATTCGCCCCAAGAGACCCGGATGTTTTGAGCGCGGCTGCAAAGGATGCCGGCTTCACGGTGGACCTGCGTCGGCCAGATAGCTCGGAACCATGGATGGCACTTGTCGCTCGGAAGTCCAGCACCTAAGGACTCGGTCATGTCCGCTCTACTGCTGTTCGGATCGGTGCCTATCCGTGACGAACTATCTTCTAGTTGGCCCTTTTTATCCGCTCCTCGACGGCTGCAAGACTCGCTTCGTAGGTAACAATCATGCGTTTGTAGAGCTGGACCGTCTGCTGTGTGACGTCTTCCCATTCGCCCGACGGCCGGCGGGTCCCGGCTTGAAGGGTCCCACGCTCGAACGCCATGACGAGCTTTAGAACTCCGTCCAGGTCAGATCTTAAGGAGCGAGGGTAAACGGCAAGGTCTATGGGACTTCCCTTGATTTTTTGAGGCATACGACCGCTGCATTTCTTTTGGCTTCGGTCGGGCGCTAAAGACCTTTGATATTCGACTAGAAAAGCTTTCGAGAAGGCACCCCGCAGCTGGGCACCTGGTCGTCAGTTCAGCCCCTGCCGTTGCCCGAGCTGCCGTTGCTCGAGCGGCCGCTTCCGGAGTTTCCGTCGCCTGAACTCCCGCCCGAGTGGCTGTTGTCCTCCCACGATCTCACCATCGGGTATCGCTTCAGCCAATGGCGCAGGACGCCGGGCCCGACCGCAGTGTCAGTCCCGGCTCGGAGAAGCATCAGCCGACGCGAAAGGTGAGCCGACCTCGTCGATCACGTGCGCACCAAACGAATGCTTAGGCGCGCCAGTTGTTTCGGTGACGCGATCGCGTGGAGGCCGGTGATCCGGCTCCGGCCGAAGGCGGGGATTACAGCCAACATGAGCTGGTCGCTGGAGGCAACGATGACTCCGACATCGCCATTGACTATCGCTACATGAGCCGCGCCCGCTCGCCCTGCGAAGAACCGAGCAACCTGCTCGGAACCTGAGATCGCTGCCGGTTGTTGGTCCCCTGTGAGCACCACCTCTGGGTCGAGGATCTCAAGCAGGGCATTCACGTCGCCACTCCGGGCTGCCGCTAGAAATGCCTCCACCAGGGCCCGGTGCCTCGGGATATTGGTCGACGTCGGCGGGGCACCATGCACCCGACGCCTTGCGCGGCTTGCCAGCTGCCGCGTGGCATCGTGCGAGCGGTCGATCAGCGATGCAATCTCATCGTACCCAAGATCGAACACGTCGTGCAGAACAAAGGCGACGCGTTCGAGGGGACTCAACCGTTCGAGAACCACCAGCAGCGCGACGCCGATCGAGTCTGCTTTGAGGAGAGCCTGCTCGGGATCATCCATTTGGATCAGCGCCGTTGCGCTGGTGTCGCTGGCGGGGTCGTCGAGCTCGATCGCATCGGTGCCCGACCGCCGGCGCTGTTGGCGCAGCCGATCGATGCAGGATCTGGTCACAATGGTCGTAAACCAGGCACTGGCGTTCCTGACCTGCTCAGGTGACAGCTCAGCCTTGAGCCAGCTCTCCTGCACAATCTCTTCGGCCTGGTCGGGATCACGCAGGATGCGGCGCGCAATTCGTAGCAGCCGCGGCCGGTCACGTTCAAAAATCGCCGCGATTTCTTCCTTCACCCTGCCATCCTCTTTTTGTCCTCCGTAAAGTCGACGCTGCCGGGCGGGGTTCTGTGACAAGCACCATGTCACAAATCTGGGGCCCCGGACGTCAAAGGAAGGCGGGCATCCGTCCCGACACTTTGGAGCAGAAGTCTATGAAATACGTTCTCTTGATCTACCAGGCCAAGGACTACGACCCGGCCGACCTGAGCCAAGAAGACTACAAGGATGTGGCCGCGCGGTACGGTGCCGTGAACGCAACTCCCAACGTCAGGTCGGGGTGGCCTCTCGGGTTTGCCAAGGAGGCGATCACCGTTCGATCCCAGGCTGGCCAAGTGGTAACAACTACCGGGCCCTACGTCGAGCAGCCGGGCGGGGTGCTGGGAGGCTATGTCGAGTTCGAGGCCGACAGCGAAGCGGAGGCAATCCGCCTCGCAGCTCAAATCCCCGCGGTCGGACAGGGTGGTGCAGTCGAAATACGACCGTCACGCGTCTACTGGTGATGCGACGAGAAGCGGGCTGGGGGAGCTCCACCCGCTTCACCGACGCCTCGTACCGATCGAATCACGATCATGAGCGAGCGCAGCTCCGATGCACTGCCACTGATGCCTCAGGGGTTAGGTACCCGATCAAGCCGCGTTGCATGGCGATCCAGAGGCGAGGCGGAACCAGGGTGCTCTCCCCCGCCTCGCCGGACGCATGCCCCGCCCCGTTTCACCGCTATTGGTGTTTGCCTCGCCATGTTCGACACAAAAATCGCAATAGTCCTTAGAGACGACCTTGCCGTATGGCAGAAACTCAACGTGACGGCATTTGTGGTGAGCGGCCTCGTCGCCCAGAACCCTGAGATGATCGGCGAGCCTTACGTTGATGCCAAGGGCAACATCTTCAACCCACTCTCCGTACAGCCGGTTATCGTCCTGGCGGCCACCCACGAGACGCTGAACGCCATCCATCGTCGCGCGTTGGAACGGGGCGTGCGGACATCGGCGTACTCGGCGGAAATGTTCTCCACGGGATTTGATTCAGCCAACCGTGAGGTCTTTGCCCGGTTCGGCCCGGAGGAGGCGCATATCGTCGGCCTTGCGCTCCGCGCCGACAAGCGCGTCGTGGACAAGATCACCAAGGGAGCAAAGATGCATGACTGAGGTGCCCGGCCTCCCCCCTCTCGTGCAAGGCGCCGTCATCAAAACGGCTACGCCAGTATTGGGAGCCGCCTGCAACCAGTGGGAGACAGGGATTCATCATGGAAGACCAATTCAGCGTTCTTCGACAGATGTACGCCGACTTCAACGCGAGAGCGATTGACCGCGTTCTCGCCCGACTGCATGAGGACGTCGTTTGGCCCAATGGCTGGGAGGGCGGTACCGTCACTGGGCGAGACGCGGTCCGCCATTACTGGACGCGGCAATGGGCGGCGATCAACCCAGTCGTCGAGCCGCAGGAATTCGTTCTGCTGTCCGATCGTCGCATCCTGGTGCGTGTGCACCAGCGCGTGCAGAGCCTTGCGGGCGATCTGCTTTCGGACGAACTCATTTCTCACATCTACACTGTCGACCAGGGTCTGATCCGCGGCATGGAGATATCCAGCCGGTAAAGTCGCGTGGCGAGGCAGCACGAAGGCAACGACCTAGGGAAGCGTGTCGCGCTCTCAAGAAAGGCGAGGCGCTCTTATCGGCGGGAGGAGAGGGCATGTTGCGACGCGTCTGGAGCTGCACGATCGATCCAGGGCGGGCCGAGGCGTACGAGGAATTCGCACGGCTTACCTCGCTGCCGATGTTTCGCGCGCAGCCGGGATTCCAAGGCTGCGTGATGGCCCGGAAGGGTACGAGCTGCGATGTCATTACACTGTGGTCCGATCAAGCCGCGGTCGATGCGCTTGAGCGCTCCGAGAGTTATCAGGCGACCGTCGCTGCGATCCGCGCCTCTGGGTTCGTGACCGCCGAAATTGGCACGAACGTTGCCACTGTTCACCTCCTGTCGCTCACTTCTACCGCGCTTGCAGCACCAGCTTCGGAGCCCGGCGCCGATCTCTAGAGATTGTTGCAGACACTTCAGCTGCCTGGGGCAGACGGACAGGATATTGTTGGGCCAGGCGCCATCCGACGGTAGCCGTCGAGTTGAGCTTTCTGATGAGAGCGACGAGCGTCGCGATGCTCCCCGGTGTCCGAAGACCACCAGGGAGCCACTCGATCCGTGCGCCGCTCCGGCCAGGCGCGTTGTTAGCGAGATCGACCTGCCGATTCTCGAGCGGAACGTTCGAACGACGTGATCAGGTCGGCGAGTGCCTGAGGCTGCTCACTGGTTGCCAGGTGGCCCCCCGGGAGCGTCCTGATCTGCAGTTCGGACTTACCCAGCCGCTTTCGCGCCAGGGCGATCTGGCGATGCTCGAATGGATCTTCTTCGCTGCCCCCGACAAGGAAAGGGATTGTGCCGCGGTAGGCGGCGAAGATCTCGCCGAAGTCGAGTCGCTTGCCCTGTGCCCGATGGTCGGCAGCAAATCCCGCCGCCGCGGCGAGGTAGAACGCGCCGTCGTGCCGCCTCAGGACATCCAAGAGATCAGCGATCTCGGCATCGCCCACACGATAGCCCTTCGACCACATTGCGCCCGCGGTGAGCTTGAACATCGCAAGCGAACGTCCCAAGCCCTTCCACGCACGCCTTGGCAGACGACGCAGCACAGGAGTCGTGAACCAAGGGTGAGAGTGCCCATCGGTGAACAGCCCGCCGTTGAAGATCAAGACGCCGCTGATCTCCGGGCCTCCCGGCGGATCGCCTCGATTCGCGCGCTCCAGGCGTCGCCGCAGATGGTCCAGCACCACCAGCGAGGAGAAGTCGAACGCGACCAAAGTGGTGGAGCGGACTTCAAGATGGCGCCAGAGAGCCTCCACAAGGTCGGTCCGTTCGTCGGTCGAGTAGCTGTAATCCCGTGGCTTGTCGCTATCGCCCATGCCGACATAATCGAAGAATAGCTTCGGCATGTCGGGGGGAAGGAAGGGATGAATATGGGACCAGCCGAACGAGCCGTCTGGAAAGCCGGGTAAGAACGTAACCGCTTCATGCAGATTGCCTTCACCGCGCGAGAATACCCGAAGCGGTCCCACGCCGATCGTCCGGTAACCAGGGTCGTAGGCCAGACGATCTCCGCCCGAAAACCATTGTTCAGGTGCGCCCACGGAACTCATGATGCACCAACCGGCGCGAACACCGCGGTAAGGACACCAACCTTGCCCTCGAGGAGACTGCGACCCAGATTGGTCGTCACCTCACCGAAGCCCGCTCCGCTGAGCAGGCCGATGGCGAGAGAGGGGGGCGGCGGATTCTTTTGCAGGTTGCCGGCCCACTCCTGAGCCTTGATACTGTCGTCTCGCATCTCGAGCAGCCGAAAGCCGGCATCTTCGACGGTTCGGCGTGTCTGATCGGCGGAAAGCAGAAAGCTCGTCTCCGACGTCAGCGCCCAGGGAACGGGGTAGAACGGACTACCATCCCGGGTGACGATGTCGTAGGTCCCAAACCTTCCGCCAGGCCGCAGCACACGGCGGATCTCACGATAGAGTCGAGGCCGATCGACGATGTTCATGGCGACGTGCTGGAGCAGCACGACATCGAAACTCTGGGTTGAGACGGGTAGGTCAAGAGCGCTGCCGACTTCAAAGCGAACGAGGTCCGTCTGGCCGGTCCGCTCCGTCAGATATCGCGCCGCGTCCACGAAGGGCTCGCTGAGATCGACGCCGGTTACCGCACAGCCGAAGGTGGCCGCCAAATAACGCGATGGCCCACCAATACCCGATCCGACATCAAGCACGGTATGCTCCGAAGCGACGCCCGTAAGTGCCGCCAGTTCGGCGGTCGCCGGGAGGCCACGGGTATGGAAGTGATCAAAAACGATCTGGGCCGGATCGAGCCGTTGATCGTTAGCGGCTGATTGCGCCAGCATGCCTTTCAGGCGATCCCTCAGACCCACCGCACCGTAGTGTTCGCGCACCGCGTCGAGATTATCGCTCATTACCGCTGTCTCCATGGTTAGGCACAGCATGTACGAACCCTCCTCCGGCGCGACTACTCCTCTCAAACGCCACGGGTTATGAAGTCGAGCTTCACAATCGGGCACGCGCAAAATGCTTGAGATGAGATGCGCTTCGGAGAATAAGTGTTCGCACCTGCGTCTGCTCTCGCGCCGACGCCACAATCATGCATCGGGCCGGCTCGGCTGAGACTATCGTTCTACCCTGCAGCGCGGCGCGCACCTTAGGCTACCATGTCACGAGGCCGGTTCGATCGTCCGCAATCCAAGAAGCCCCCTAGGCACCGAAGCAAAAGGAGCACTTGGCGGGGCATAGTGCCTTCATTAGAGTGCGCGCTCCATGAAGCGTTACTTGACCCCCCGACAGGGTGCGCTCGACGGTGTTGAAGCCTTCCTAAGCGTGGCCGAGCATCGCAGCTTCCGCAAAGCCGCCGACGCTTTGGGCGTGACCCCATCGGCAGTCAGCCAGGCCGTTCGAACGCTCGAGGCGCGCGTCGACGCTCCGCTGTTCACTCGCACGACCCGGAGCGTCGGTCTGACTGAAGCCGGGCAACGCTTTCTGTTGCGTGCCAAGCCAGCGTTCGAGGAACTCTTAGCTGCCAGCGAATCTGCCCGGGACGTCGGCGGGCGACCCACAGGGCTCCTGCGCCTGGCCGTCCCGCGGGCGGTAGTCCCCATATTGCTCGAGCCGCTCCTCGCGTCGTTTGCCGAGGCCTATCCCGAGGTCGAGGTGGAAATCGCGGCAAGCGAAGAATTGGTCGATCTTGCTTCCGAGGGGTTCGATGCGGGCATCCGCATGGGACAGTTCATTGCGGCGGATATGGTCGCGGTGCGCCTGGCGCCGCCTTTCTCGATGAGCGTCGTGGGCAGTCCTGCCTATCTCGCCCGACATCCCACGCCCGTCTCTCCCGAAGACCTCGCGCTACACGCTTGCCTGAGATGGCGCAGGTCCGCCGGAGCCGTCGCGCTCTGGTCGTTGAAGAGGGGCAATCGGACGATCGATGTGGCGGTCACAGGGCCGCTCATTGCCAACGACTTCCCAACGCTGCTGGGAGCAGCCTTGCAGGGGATCGGTCTTGCCCAGCTGCCTGAACCGATCGTCCGGCAGAGCCTCGAGTCCGGACGCCTAATGGAAGTCCTCTCCGAATTTGCTCCCACTGCGCCGGGCGTATTTCTTTATTTCCCCAGTCACCGCCAGATGCTGCCAAAGCTGCGTGCGTTCGTCGATCACGTCAAAGGGCGTCGTGCGGTCGCCCCAAAGGGCGGATGCAAACCATGAGCAACCGGATCAAATCTGACCGACGTTGCCCCATCCATTCCAGTAGGCCGTCCCTGTCTGAGGTCGACCCTCACGCATTCGACCGCCGCGCGAGGTCGAACTCCTGCTTGTGCAGAGCGAGGAACGCTTCGAATGTCATAGGGGCTGTTCCAGTGACCTCCTCGATGACGGTATCGGTTCCTGAAAAGACGCCTGCCTGATAATCGAGAGCGATGGCGCAGAGGTGTTGAACGAGAAAGGCCGGAAGAGGCGCCCGCACACGCCACTCTTCTATATCGGCCGGATGATACTGAACCGGCTTTCCAAAGGCCTCACCAATCAGCTCAGCTATCTCAAAATAGTCGAGTTCTATGGATCCCTGCAGGGGGTAGGTCTTGCCCCGATGAGGCGTGGGATCAGCGAAGATCGCAGCGATCAACCGGCCTTGGTCCTCGGCGGCGAGGGGGGCATGACGAGCCCTGCCAAAGGGGAAGCTGATCACGCCACGCTGGAAGATCGCGCGCAAGCTCTCTGGATCGAGAAAGTTCTGGGCGAAGAGTGTTGGCCGCAGGTGGGTGACCGGGAGTCCAGACCAGTCGAAGAGTCGTTCGACCACCCAGTGGTCGCGGGCTGCATGGCTCTGGGCGTCACGTCGCGCGGAAATCTGCGACATGTTGACGACGGATCCGACCCCCTCAGTCCTTGCCGCTTCGATAAAGTACGACGCGGCCTCGATGAGGTGGGGAATGATCGGGTAAACGAAGTAGGCGCCCTCAATTCCCCTGAAGGATTTGCGAACGGCATCTGGATCGAGGAGGTCCAGCACAATCACTTCGGCCCCGGCGGCCCTAAGTTGATCGGCACGTTCATCGTCTGCCCGGACCAGTGCGCGAACCGCCGAACCGCGCTCAAGCAGTTCCATCGTCGCGCTCCTTCCGGTGTTGCCCCCGGCGCCGGCGATCAAAAACGTCTTCTGCACTTGTGTCTCCTACGACTGACTGTTGCAGCGACCGACGGTCGCCTCTTGGCAAATCGGCCGAGCGAGCTATTTTAGATGATGCTCGACCTCTTTTGATTTAGATGTCGATCATAAGCTAAAGAGTCAAGTCCGACGGTTGGCGGCGTGGAGGCGAGGTGAGGAAGTCGAAAGAGGAAACTGCGCGAACACGCGAACGCATCGTCGACGCTGCCGCGAAGGACTTTCGAGAGAAGGGAATCGAGGCGACCGGCCTAGCGGAATTGATGGCCTCGGCTGGGCTCACGCACGGCGGCTTCTACCGCCACTTTGAATCCAAGGACCAACTCATCCGAGAGGCCCTTGGATCTGCAGTAGAATCGGAGGCGCGATGGATCGCCAGCCTAACATCAGGTGGCTCCAAGCACCCCCTCAAAAAGCTCGTGAGAAGCTATTTGTCGCCCGCCCACCGCGATAGCCCAGCGGGGGGGTGTCCGTTCGCGGCGCTTGGCAGCGAGCTAACTCGCCTGCAAGAGGATGGCCGCGAGGTGGTAAACCAAGGGCTGTCGCAAATCGTGGCTCTCATCGCACCGAAGATCGGGGGCGCTTCTGCGGATACTGCGAGATTGAATGCACTCGTTGCCTTCTCGACCATGGTTGGGGCAATGACACTGGCCCGCATTATCGATGATGAGAAGCTGTCAAACACGCTGCTGCGAGAGGCCGCGTCGCGAGTTGGAGGGGGCGGCGGGCGCGTTCCTGGGGCATGAAGATGCCGCGCGGTGTCAAATGTGATGCTCTGCACTGGCGTGGGTCCGGGCCAACTCCGGCACATCATCCTTTCATAAGGGAGCTAGCCTGGTGCATTCGTATTGCGCCAATGCGCTGAGTACGAACGCGACGGTCGTTTGGACCAAGCTCTGAGTCCGAGCTGGTTGGCGCACAATAGTTGACATAACATCAGAACGGCCAGCCCGCCGCCTCGTGGTTAATGTCCGCAATGCGCCACAAGCGGCCATTTGCCTCGACGATATTGGGGGCGGCGATTGCGTCAAAAGCCCACATTGGTGGCCGCGCCGACTCTCTACGAATGGCCGGAATGTGGATCTGAGCCAACGTCCGCCAACGCCCCACAACCAAGATGAGCTAGGTCGACCTTGGGAGACCTAATCATCTCTCGTTGTGTGGCGGTGCTTTGGTGAGGCTGGCGGGCCGTCATTCGGCAAAGAGGCACCTTTCGGAGTTCATTGTGGCGACGAAATGAAAACTTACGCGGTTCACACAAATCTGTAAGCGAACGCTGCAGCGCCGGCCGCCTATCGTCCGCATATCCACGCAGTTTCCGTGCGTTAGCTCGTCCGAACGATCCACGAGCCGTTTAATCCTGCCAAGTGCAGAAATAAACGCCGGAACGGAGCGGCCCCACCGTCATTACGGCTCCCGCTGGGCCACATCGCGTGCGCCCTTCAAGGAGGACCAACACATGAACGGCGCTCTGAAAATAGCTCTTCTGCTCTCGGTGTTCGCAGTGATTCCCTCGGCTGCCTTCGCCGCGGCGCCATCGGACCCCGCGATGACCACCAAGACTGCTAACGGCAAGATTTGGGTCGATCCAAAGGGAATGACACTTTACACCTTCGACAAGGACAAGAAGGGCGAAAAGGCCTCGGCCTGTGTCGGCGCCTGTATCAAGGAGTGGCCGCCGCTGCTCGCGCCCAAGGGGGCGAAGGCGTCCGGCGAATGGACGCTTCTGCCCGTCGTCGACAAGAACGGCAAAACGCAACAGATGTGGGCTTACAACGGCAAGCCGTTCTACCTGTTTCTCGACGACAAGAAGCCCGGTGACATGACCGGTGACAACAAGGATGGTTTCCACATCGCCAAAGACGCGAGCTGATCTCCTGGCGCAATGCGTCGCTAGCCTCGCCGGCTGACGCCAGGCTGGGCGGTCTCCCCTGAAATTGAGGCCGCCCGTTTGCATTTATCCATTTGACGGGGCTAACGAAACGCTTTCCCGCCACACGCTAATGGCAAATGCGTAGCCCCCGCGTTATCTCGCCTGGAGCTGGGCCGTCAGGTCATCGAGAGCCCCATCTATGCCGTCGAGCGAGCGTTCGACGTCGACCACCCGGCTATGGCCGCTGACCTTTGGCGGGGTGTCGGCGAGAGCAAGGATAAGGCCGCAGGCTCTTGTCGAACGCGGAGGCGGGAACGAACCTGCGCAGGAGACTGACCTGTCGCGCCATTTTCCCCGCTGCGTAGCGCCCCTTCGGAACGACCGTCGTCGCCGCTTCGACAATCGTTTCGGCGACGACCTCTGGGGGGTCGCCCGTTTCCACCGCTTTTCTCACGATCACATTCATGCCAGCGCGCGCGGAGTCATAAATGCCGAGCGGTCGGTCTGGTCTGGCGAGGTTTTCTTCGAAGGCCGTCCGCGTATAGGCGGGCTCGACCAAGACCACGCGAATGCCAAAGGTGCGAAGCTCGTGGTCGAGCGATTCGGAATAGCCTTCAATGGCATGCTTGGTCGACGCATAGACGGCGGAGTAGGGGGCCGGGATCAAGCCCAGCATCGAACTCACATTGACGATTCTGCCCTTCCCTCGATGACGCATAGACGGCAGCACCGCGCTGGTCACGCGCAGAACGCCAAAGACATTCACGTCGAACAGCGCCTGCACCTGGACCGTTGAGGACTCTTCCGCGGCGCCGAGCAGTCCCATGCCCGCGTTGTTGACGACCAGATCGATGCGGCCGGCTTCGGCCAGGACCCGCTCAACCAGTGTCGCTACGGATTCGTCGTCGGTAACGTCACAGGCCAAGATGGTAACGCCGTCGGATCTCTGCACCGTGGGGCGGCGACTAGTTCCGAACACCCGAAAGCCCGCATTTCGCAGCGCTTCTGCGGTTGCGAGGCCGATGCCGGAGGATGCGCCGGTCACCAAGGCGACGCCAGTATTGGTCGTATTCCTAAGGGATAGTTGCCTTTCTTTGCGAGGTTGCCGGTGGCACAGGCCGGCAACCTCACAGTCGCGCGGCCATGCCGAGAGTAGTCAGAGCCAGCGCCGAACCTTGGCCTTGTAGCGGCGGTAGTCGTCGCCGAACTTCGTTTCGAGATAGCGCTCTTCACGGGCGATCACCTGCTTTTGGATCGCGATCAGGACTGGTGGCAGCAAAGCGAGGGCGATCGGCCCGTCGAACCCGATCGCTAGGCCGGCGTACATCAGCGTCATTGCGAGATACATGGGATTGCGGGTCCACCGATAAGGACCGGTCGTTGCGATGAGGGTCGTTGGCTGCGACGGCCGAACCTTGGTGCCCAGCCGCCGGAACAGCCCCGTCGCCGCAAGCGTGATCGCCGCGCCGACAAAGAACAGAAATGCGCCCGTCGCTGCCAACAGCTGCCAGTCCACGCCGAAAAAGCGCAGGGCGACGAAGCGCTCTGCGCCCAGCCCCAACAGCAACGCTCCCAGATAGACGAGAGGCGGAGGGAAGCGCACGCCCGGGCTGTCCGGTTCGACCGCGATGGTCTTCCTCCAGTCCATGCTTTCAAACCAGCATCGACTGCTGAGCGAAGATGCCCGCCATCGCACCTTGCGATGATGCCTGGGTAACCGATGGCAGTCCGGAGGTCGTGAGGTCGCCGGCGGCGTAGATGCCGGGCATGCTGGTTTCGCGGCGCTCGTCGACCTTGAGGACGATGCCGAGGGGCGTATCGACCTTGGCGAGTCCCAATGAATCATGCAGGCTTGCGGACGGCTTGGTGGGCGGATGCGCGAACAGGATGTCGACCTCGACATCGGGGCCGGCATCGAGCTTGATGGTGGCGTTGTGCTCCCCGTGACGGGCGATCCAGGTGATCCGGCCATCAACGACCGGCACGTTGCGGTGCGCTAAATCGGCCCGGACATTTGGCGCAATGTCATGACCATTTGCGAAGACCGTTAGCGTGTTGGTCCAATCCTGGAACAGCTTGACCTGAATGTGCGACTGCGGGCGGAACCAGATGAGGCCCCAGTGCTGACCGGCGACTTCAAAGCCATCGCAATAGGGGCAGGGCACGATGGACGTGCCCCAGCTTTCGGCAAAGCCCGGGACGTCGGGCATTTGGTCGACGACCCCATAGCTCAGGATCAGCCGGCGAGCCTTGAGGCTTGCGCCATCGTCAGTTGTAACCACGAAATCGTCGATGACGCCGGAGACGCTTTCGGCTCGAGCCTTGATCAGCCTGAACGAGGGATAGCGCTCTAGTTGCTGCCGCGCTTCGTCCAGTATCTGCAGCGGCGGCTTGTGATCATGGCCGAGCAGGCCATGCGAGTGACCAGCGAAGCGGTTGCGCGGCAGACCGGTATCGAGAACGGTGACCTTGCGGCGGGCACGGCCGATCTGCAGGGCGGCGGCGAGGCCGGCAAAGCTGCCGCCGATGATGATGACGTCATCCATGGAAACGGGCTCCGTGTTGTGGATGAAGCGCTGGGCCAAGGCACAACGACTTGCATTTCCGATACTACATGGTATCGTAATGTAGGAATTACGATACTGTCAAGGACCGGAATTGTGGTGACAGAAAACAGCCCGGGCCGGCGCGGCCGGCCCGCCAACGAGGCGCTTGGCCAAACGATCGTCGATGCCGCGTGCGAGCTTTTTGACGAGCTGGGTTTTCATGGGACGACACTGGACATGGTCGCTCAGCGGGCGAAGATATCCAAGCTCAGCATCTACCGGCACTTCGAGAACAAGGAGGCCCTGTTCAGCGCGGCCTTTACGGCCCGCTGCCGTCAGTTAATACCGCCGGCCCTTTTTGAAGGCGTCGACGGTTCGGCCGAAGATCAGCTTATGGCGGTGGGATCACCCCTGCTTCGCACGCTGTTGCGCCCAGGTGTCCGCAGTGTCGAAGCCATGATCATGGCGGACAAGACGAACCAGAAGTCGCTAGCCAAGCTCCACTACGAAGCCGGACCCGCCCACATCATCGCTCAGGTCGAGGCCCTGTTACGCCAGCTGCACGCGAAGGCGGTTCTGAACGTGCCCGATCCTGTCATGTCGGCCCGCTTGTTTGCCGCGCTTTTCAAAGGATCCGATCTTCTGCTCATCGCACGCTTCGATGAGGCGAGAGCAGAGAACGACGACGAAATCGAATCCTATTGCCGGTCGGCCGTCGCCATGTTCATCGCCGCGCACGGTGGTAAAGACCACGCGGGCAGATTGCCTGGCCGTCGCTAAGCGCGGGACCGCTTTGGGTCAGAAGCGGCCACTCGGCCCTACTCGCAAGAACCGATCAGAAGGAGGTCGCCCCGGGCACAAGGATGTCGGTGCCGCCTTCGAGCGTCCGGGCATAGCAGCGGTCCTATGAGCGGCGACGGCTTGAAAGAGGTCGGGATAGGCAAAGCCTGCGAGGCGTTGCCACATGATATCTCGGTTCTCGTTCTCTTTGCTGATGTCATCTGGAACTGGCGCCGTCTCCCAGACCAGCTTGCCAACGAATTTGATCGCGGTCGGGTCGGGCTTTGGACCGTGGTCTGGTTCCCGTCGTGATCGGTCCGTTCTGGCCCTCACGGGCGAGCTGGTGCAGCGTTGGCAGCAGCGAGCGGATGCGGTCCAAATTCGGAGAAGCTCGAGCGAACACGTTCTTCATCCCCGGCGTTTTTTACCGCGGGCGATTTCGGTGCCGAGGGCCGCCAGCCTATGGGTCCAGAAGCTGCGAAAGTGATCGAGCCAGGCGTCGACCTCCTGAAGAGGCGATGTGTCGAGCCCATACATGCGGCGCGTGCCCTCGGCCCGCACATGGGCAAATCCGGATTCTCGCAGCACTTTGAGGTGCTGCGAAACCGCCGCCTGGGTGATGCCGAATTCGGCAGCGATGATCTCGACCACCTCACCGGACGCGTGCTCGCGCGCGGCGAGCACCTCAAGGATGCGGCGGCGGACTGGATCACCGAGGACGTCGAAAGCCTGCATCACAGTTCCGTCGAATGCATCTCGCCCGTATAGAACTGGCGCGTCATCTCCGCGCCGGCACGAGCCTTGGTCGGCTCTTCACCGGCGGCAATGTCGGCAACGCCCCAACCGGTGCTCGATGTGCGCACGAAGTCCTTGCCCTCTGCCGTGGTCGGCCAGGCTGCCCCTTCTGCGGGGTCGATTGCCGTCGCGGGATCCGCGATGTGCCACGCTAAGCCCATCAGACCAAGTTCCCAACCGACGCCCACGGCGCCAGGGCCGAAAGGGGGCAAGTTTGGGTCAACGATAGCGACATGCTCCAGCTCGAGCCGCGTCGCCCTCCCTTCCGGTGTCAGCGTAAGGGTAACCCACGTCACGTTGCTGCCAAACTCCCAGGTTGCGCCGATCCGTTGTTGTGGTCGGCACTCGGTGATCGTTCCCCCCGCATTTCCCTCGAACTGGTAGCGACCGCCAAGTTTGAGGTCCCCGCTCACCGGTAGGAACCATCGTTTAATTCGCTCCCTGCTGGTCAGTGCATCCCAGAGGTCGGATACATCTGTATCGTAGACGCAGGAGGCAATCACGGCCTTAGCGGGCTTTCCATCTCGTTCGATGTTGCGCACGACGCGGCTCATGGCGTTCATATGGGCGCTGAGGTCAAATGTCATGTCGAGGTCTCCATCGAAAAACGCACCGATTTTACAATCGATCGCTTATATAAGTCAACGCTGATATTAACCTTATCGACCATTGCGACCGCGGTTCCGGGACCGGATAAGCCGGCCAGTTGTCATGGCAAGGCGTCGCTGACGACGGACTGATAGTGAGCGATGCGCCACGGCCCGTTTGGACCAATGGCTGCCGCTGACGACGCTCTTCGGAAGTGTGATCTGGGCCGCAATTTATTTTACCTGGGGCCGTGTGGCGTCCGCCCATGAGCACGGTCGGAAGAACACCGCAGGCTTAGAGGGATCCATACAATTTGCGGTGCTAAAGGCAGCAAGTCATTGTGGCGCCGGCTGCACGCTTGGGGACATCCTGGCGGAGGGACTTGCGGCCGTGCTCCCGGGAATCCTTCTCTTCCTTGGGTGGCAGCATATCTTCATCGAGCGTACCTTTGCGATCTGGATATTGGACTATATCATCGCCTTTGTCGTCGGAATAGCGTTCCAATATTTCAGCATTCAGCCGATGCGCCACCTACCTGTGAAAGCCGCCCTGATCCGGGCTTTGAAGGCCGACGCCCTATCGATCACTGCCTGGCAAGTTGGAATGTACGGCCTGATGGCCGTTGCGCAATTCTGGCTCTTCCGCACATTCTTTGGTGGGGACGCTGTTGCGGCTCAACCGGAATTCTGGTTCGCGATGCAGCTTGCAATGCTATGCGGCTTCGTCACCAGCTATCCGGTCAACTGGCTCCTAATTCGCATCGGCGTTAAGGAGCGAATGTGAGGTCACTTCGCCGTTCGGCAATGATCTACGAATGCCGAAGCGGAGCATACTCGTCCTCGTCGAGCGTCAACGGTACAACCCTATCTCGCACAAAGTTTGAACTCGGTCGAGCCACCGCTGGCCCGCACGCCCGAGGGTGCTGAGGCCTTTCCGGCGTGGTCGGAACCGACCGGCTTCTAAGGAGTTCGGCCGATGGCAGTGGAGTTAGGTGGCGAGCAAAACGAGGCCTTCAGCGCGCTGTCTTTTGCGCAGATGCTGGCGGAACTGCGCAAGTTCGGGGTCGGGATGGCTAGGGCACCAGCGTCTCGGACAGCTGAGCAGGGAAGTGCTTGACGGCGTGCTCGGCAATGCGGGCACATTGATCTCATTTCGGCTGAGCGCGGGTGATGCGGCGGTCATCGCCGCAGAGCTCGGGCAAGGTTTCAAGCCAGCCGACCTCGTCGCATTGCCGAATTTCGAATTCGCAGTGCGCCTTCTAATCGATGGCGCGGTGTCGAAGCCATTTAGCGCCAAGCTGCTCCTTCCTTAAGTCGGCAACATCGACTGCCACCCGCGCCGTGCCGGCCCGACCTTCACTCGCGATCGAAGTCGGGGCCCACGCGCGATGTCTAAGCCGAGCTGCCGAGTACGGGACCTGTTCCTCGCGAATACAAGCCGTCACCAATGGCTAGCTCACTTCTTCTGATGAAACCGTCAATTCGCCGAGGCTGAGCAGTGAGCTGACCATGAATGTCCGTCCACGAAGCAGCTCACGCGCGTGTTTTTCGGCCAGAGAGACCACGAGCCGGTCGCCCGGCTCGGTTAGGCTCACGAGTACGCTCCTTCGGTCGGACGGACATGATCTTCGCCGGACAAGCCCCTGGGTCTCGAGGCGATCGACCAGCTGCACCGCGCCGTTCTGTTTGATCGACATGCCAAAGGCCAATCGTTTGATAGAGAGTTCCTGGTCCTCGCTAGCCCGGATTGCCAACATTGCCTGATATTGCTGCGACGTCACCCCTGCCGATCTAACGAAGGCCTCGCTAAGCCGGAGAAATTCTCTCAAGGCGAATCGAAACCGCGCGAGTCCGCCAAAAGTGTCCTGAGTGGGCGACGCGACAAATTCCATGGGATCAACTTGGGGGAACATATCACTCATCGGCCAACCCAACGTCGTTTGCCGAGCGATAGTCGCCTGAGGTCTCTTGAATCGCAAGGGGAAGCCAACTGTCGCTCGGCAAGGGTCGTGAAATGGAAGATTTGTCGTATCCGTTCGCACGGCCTGGAATCATATTCCATGAATTTCGACGGATAGCGTCGGCGTGATATAAGTCTCGCAATTTGCCGCCAATTTTCCTCTCAGCTGCGATTGACGGAGGGGTGGGCCCGTGAGACCGTGCCCGCATGATTTGAAGGCGTAATGACTGGCACCGTCGAGGGGCAACCGCTTCTTGGAAAGTCTAGAGAGGACGCCTGTCCGCAACGTCGGTGGACAGAGTAGTCGTTCTTGCCCGGAGGCTGCTTGGCTTCAGGAGGATATGTGTCGCAAGCTACTACTATCGACGGAATTCGACCCAATGGTGCCGACAGTGCTACGTCGCTGGGAGGCCATCAAAGCTCCAGTCTGACATACTATCGAGCAAAGTCACGACACGCGCTGTCTGTCTATATGGTGGCATTGTCGCTCTTGCTGATGGCTTCTCCTGGATGCTCTTTTTCGGCCGACGCTCCCCCCGTGTTTTCTCAGGCCGTGCGAGAGGCCGCCATCCAGTACGTGCGGTCGCTCCCCGACGATCAAAAGATCATGGTCTGGCCGTCTCGATTAAGAAGTTACAAAGTATGGTCTGGCGACCCACAATTGTCTCGAGTCATTGACGACTATTTTAAGAATCGGGGTGCGCCGGTTGAGGCGGAGCCCAACGACGTATTTTCAAACATCACTATTGGTATCGCCAGCTCAAGCGAGCCAACGGTCCAAGAGATCCTCAGGGGGCTCTCTGGTTCCTCATACGCAAATGAGTTTGCGGGGCTGGCGACGGGCCGGCCCGGGTGCTCCGGGAAGTTGGAGTTCGACCGCAATACTTGGATAGACTCAGGACTTGGTCTGATTGTAGAACCTCAGTCCAATAGCGCTTCAACGACAGTCAGTTGCACGACTGCGCTCCTGGACTATCTGAATGGGTTCCCCATGAGAGATAATGTGTTCGTGTTTGACGACGCTGTGCCTGGGACCGACGTTCGAAACGCTGTGATGTGGGCTTTTCGAGAGTGCTCTGAGCAGCGCGGACCAGCGGAAGCACATGTCGAGCGGACACGAGACGGCGTGGCGCCGCTACCCACAAAGAATTGTGCCTTAGACTACCTTTCGAAGTAGGCAAATCAGCAGCTATCAACTTATTTGGAGAATAGACGTGGGTGACTCTACGACCGATTACACGACAGGATGGGTCTTCAACACTCCGACTGGAACGGTCGGAGTATTGACCTACAAGGGAGAACAGTACGCCTAA
>Ga0207695_10001843_pt1 | contig 33263 bp, 37 predicted proteins | sample KBSC54metaG_FD_184354 | JGI IMG/M metagenome (GOLD analysis project Ga0207695, IMG submission 184354) | Corn rhizosphere microbial communities from Kellogg Biological Station, Michigan, USA - KBS C5-4 metaG (SPAdes) (version 2) | ecosystem: Host-associated > Plants > Roots > Rhizosphere > Soil... | reverse complement strand
GGGCCTGTTCGACGAGGTGCATGCGCGCCACCCGGACGTCGTCGTCATCGGACGCAGCCTGGGCAGCGGCGTGGCCGCGCGGCTGGCCAGCGTGCGGCCGGTGGCCAGGCTGGTGCTGGTGACGCCGTACGACAGCATCGTCGGCATCGCCCAGCGGCAGTTCCCCATCTTTCCCGTCAGCTGGCTCCTGATCGACAAGTACGAGACGTGGCGCTACGTGCCCAGGATCACGGCGCCCGTGCTGATCGTGCGCGCCGAGCATGACGAGCTGATCCCCGCGTCCAGCACGGAGGCGTTGCGCGCCCGCTTCCCGCCTGGCCAGGTGACGACCGTGGTGCTGCCGGCCGACCACAACTCCATCCTGGACGAGCCGCAGTACGTGAGCGCGCTGGCCGCGTTCGACGCCCGGCCATGAGCGGCGCCCGGCCGCCCGCAGGCGCTCGAGCCGCAGCGCACGGCACGGAGGCTGCCCGATGAGCGGCGCGCGCTACGCGGCGTTCCTGCGCAACGTCAACCTCGGCCGGCCCGGCAGCCCGACGCGCGCCCAGCTAGAGGCGGCGTTCCTCGAGGCCGGCGCCGCGAGCGCGGCGTCGTTCCAGGTCAACGGCACGCTGGTCTTCGCGGTCGCGCCCGGCGCCCGCCCGCGCGCGCTGGCGTCGCGCGCGGCCGAGCGCATGCGCGTGAGCTGCGGCCTGCGCGAGCCGATGTTCGTGCGCGCCGTCGCCGAGCTCGAGGCGCTGGTGGCCAGTGCCCCGTTCGCCGGCCAGGTGGCCGACGGCCGCGATGCCTGCTGCATCACCTTCCTGGGCGCGCCGCGCCGGCCGCTGCCGGCGCTGCCGCTGGTGACGCCGCGCGGCGACCTGGAGCTGCTGCGCTCCGACGACACCCACGTGTTGAGCGTCAGCCGCTGGGTCGGCAAGTCGGGCGGTTCGCCGAACGCCTGGCTCGAGCGGCACCTCGGCGAGCCCGCGACCACCCGCAACTGGCGCACCGTCGTGCGCCTCGTCGAGAAATATCGCTGAGTCGACGGAATCCTTTCCGCCGCGGCCCCACGAACCTGCCATGACGACATCTCCTTCGCGCAATCCCGGCCTCGACACCCTGCGCGCCAGCGCCATCGCGCTGGTGTTCATGTACCACTACGCCATCTTCGTGAGCGGCACGGCCACCTTCGGGTGGTTCAGCGACATCGGCTGGGCCGGCGTCGACCTGTTCTTCGTGCTGAGCGGCTACCTGATCGCCAACCAGCTGTTCGCGGGGATGGCGCGCGGGCAGGCGCTGTCGCTGCCGCGCTTCTACGCGCGTCGCGCGCTGCGCACGCTGCCGGTGTTCTGGCTGGTGCTCGCCGCCTTCGTCCTCTTTCCGGCGGCGCTCGGCGGACGGACGCCGCCGCCGTGGTGGCGCTTCCTCACGTTCACGCAGAACATCGGCCTGCAACCCGGCACGGCCTTCTCGCATGCATGGTCGCTGTGCGTCGAGGAACAGTTCTACCTGGTGCTGCCGGCGATCCTGGCCGCCGCGGCGTGGCTCGCGCGCGGACGCGTGACGCTCACGCGCGCGCACGGGTGGGCGCTGATGGCCGCGCTCGTGGCCGTCGGCATCACCGCGCGATGGGTGCTGTGGCAGAAGTACGGACTACCGGCCGACGGCCGCGGCGACGGCTACATGGCGTGGATCTACTACAGCACGCTGTGCCGCTTCGACGAGTTCATCCCCGGCGTGGCGGTGGCGATGCTGAAGAACTTCCATCGCCCGGCCTGGGACCGACTGATGGCGCGCGGCGGCCTGCTCAGCGCGATCGGTGCGTCGGCGGTCGTCCTGATGATGACGCTGGCGTACAAGTTCTACTACCTCGGCAGCGCCGGCTGGGGCTTCTTCATGACCGCCTTCGGCTACTCGCTGATCGCGGGGGCCTTTGCCGTCCTCGTGATGGCCGCCCTCAGCCCGACGGCGCGGGCGCTGCGCTGGCGCATCCCGGGCGCGCAGCCCCTGGCGCTGTGGTCGTATTCCACGTACCTGTCGCACAAGCCGCTCGCGTACTTCCTCGCGCAGCAGCTCAAGCCGATGGGGGTCTCCGACGGCACGCGCCTGGCGATCATCACGGTGGCGTGCGTGGCCGCGGGCGGCCTGCTGTACAAGCTGGTGGAAGCGCCGTTCATGGCGCTGCGCGACCGGCTGGTGCCGTCGAACTTCGTCGATGCCGCGCGGCCGGTGGCGCACCCGGCCGCGGTCGACGCGGTCAGTCCCTGACGCGCGTCAGCTCCATCACCCAGTTCGTCTCCCAGCCGCCGTCGGGCGCACCATCCTGGCCGGCCAGGGCGAAGTCCTGGGACCAGCGCGCCTGGTCCGGCCCCAGGCGCTCCCACAGGAAGCGCACGCGCACCGGACGGCCCTCGTCCTCGTCGTCGCCGTGGAACACGCCGCAGTCGCCGTTCCAGCCGCCGTGCACCGGCGGCTGCAGCTTGCCGTCGCGGCTGCTGATCCAGTAGATGGCCCACTGCTGCGTGGTGGTGTCCAGCGTGCGGAACGTGACGCCGGTGAAGCCCGCGCTGGCGAAGACGTTCTCGTCGGAGGAGATGCGGCCGTCCATCATCGTGACGGCGTTGCAGGTGTGCTCGAAGTGGATCCACTCCGTGCAGCCGGCGTGGCGTTCGCGCAGGCGGCGGTCGGCGACGTGCCAGGTGCCGCCCACCAGGAAGTCGAAGTCGTGCGGGCGGCCGATGTAGTCGGTGCTCATGGTGTCAGCCTTCCTGGGCATGGCGGCGGCGCAGCGCCGACCGGTCGGTGGGGACGAGCCGCAGCTGCGTCGGCGCGCCGGACAGGTGCTGCCACCATTGCGGGCGCGCGAGGCAGCCGGAGGCCTGCAGCAGCGTGGCGTGGCGGCGCTCGGCGGCCTCGTCGTCGAAGCGGGTCAGCCACGCGATCACCGGGTCGTCCTCGCGCACCGGCAGCCGCGGGAAGTTGTTCGTCGCCGTCTCGCTGACCCAGCAGGCCAGCAGGTCGCCGCCCACGCCCACCCACCAGGGGTGCACGTGCTGGTCGAACGCGTGCACGAGCGCGTCGTCGGCCGGCTTGCGCAGCGGACAGACGGTGATCGTGAAGACGCCGCCCGCGCGCACCGCCGCGCCGGCCGCCGGCCGCGGCTGCAGCGCCGCCTGCAGGCCCTGGCCGCAGCCCAGCGGGCGCAGCAGCAGCACGTTGTCGCTGTCGATCATGGTGGCATTGGCCTTGTCTCGGTGCGCCTGCCAGACGGGCCCGAAGTAGAAGGCGGACAGGGCCCCGGGGCGGGCCTCCATGTCCGCGAAGCCGCGCAGCCAGACGAAGCGGTCGGGGTCGTCGAGGTCGCGGAAGCTGCCGAGGATGCGGATGCCCAGATCCTCCTGCGGTTCGATGAATTCGCGCTCGAACAGCGCGATGAGCTCGTCGCGGCGGCCCGGATGCAGCGTGTACTGGCGCAGCTCGAGCACCGACAGCGCCTCGGCGACTTCGGTTGTCATGGTCATGGCAGGACTCCTTCGTGGACGATGGCCGCATCCTCGCAATCAATGCATGCCACCTCATGTCATGTTTTTGAGGCAGACTGCCCTCCATGCGTGCCAGCCGACTGCTTTCGCTCCTGATGCTGCTGCAGGGCCGCGGCCGGATGAGCGCCCAGGCGCTGGCCGAGGCGCTGGAGGTCTCGGTGCGCACCATCCATCGCGACGTCGACGAGCTGAGCGCCGCCGGCGTGCCCATCTGGGCCGACCGCGGCCGCCTGGGCGGCTTCCAGCTGCAGGCGGGCTGGCGCACCAAGGTCGACGGCCTGACCGCCCCGGAAGCGCAGGCGATGTTCCTGGGCGGCCTGCCCGGGCCGGCGTCCGAGCTGGGCCTGGGCGAGGCGATGGCCTCGGCGCAGTTGAAGCTGCTGGCCGCGCTGCCGGACGGCTGGCGCGAGGACGCGCGCCGGGTCAGCGCGCGCTTCCACCTCGACCCGATCGACTGGTACCGCGGCCCGTCGGCCACCGACCACCTGCCGGCGATCGCGCAGGCCGTGTGGAGCGAGCGCCGCATCGCGATGCGCTACGAGAGCTGGAAGGGCGAGGTGTCGCGCCGCGTCGATCCGCTGGGGCTCGTGCTGAAGGCGGGGATCTGGTACCTGGCCGCGCAGGTGGCGGCATCGGACAAGGGCGGCGTGCGGACCTACCGGCTGTCCAGCATCCTCGAGCTCGAGGTCACCGACGAGGGTTTCGAGCGTCCCGCGGATTTCGACCTGGGCGCCTGGTGGCTGGCCTCGACGAAGCGCTTCGAGAAGGAGCTGGCCACGGACGTCGCGCAGCTGCGCGTGTCGCTCTCGGGCATGAAGGCCTTGCGCGACCTCGGCGCGGCGGTGGTCCAGGCGGCGGAGGCGTCGGCCGGCCAACCGGATGAAGAAGGCTGGCGGCGCGTGACGATCCCGATCGAATCGATCCCGCACGCCGCCGCCCAGGTGCTGCGCCTCGGCGCGCAGGCCGAGGTGCTCAAGCCCGCGGCGTTGCGCCGCGCGCTGCTGGAACGGGTAGAGGCCGTGAAGGCGCTCTACGCCGATTGAGGCCCGTCAGCAGGCGTCGTCGCAGGTGCCGATGCCGCCGCCGTTCTTGATCTCGGGGTCGTAGCTGTGGGGAGTTCCTTCGGCGTCGACCACATTTACCGTGTATTTCACGTGGGCTGCCGCGTGGTTGCGGTCGTACAGTGCCGCCAGGGTGTCGCTGATGGTCCAGGACGGGACGGGGAAATCGCTCTTGGATTTCTTGTCCGGCACAATGGCGTTGGTCGGGCTGAAGCTGAAGCCGGTGCCGTCGAGCGTGAAGGTGATCAGGACGTCGCAATTGCCCTTGTCGATCGGAACCGGCTCCGGGCTGCAGGAAAATTTGACCGTGCCGCTCTCGGTCCAGACCTTGACCGTGACCGGAATCACGTTCGGTTGTGTGTCAGACATGTGTGTTTCCCTTGATCATGGCCTGGCCGTTCCCCCCGCCTGCTGCGTCAGGCCCAGTTGTTGTTGAAGATCGGCGAAGGCGGGGTGCCGATAGGTCGTGCCCAGTACTTTATCGACCCAGGCTCGTGCGTCTTGAACACGGCCAACGCGATATTCGACTTGTCCGAGCAAAGTCATTGCAGCGGCGCTCCGGCGCTCTGCGGACGGACGCATGCGCGACGCGGCATCCAGCCACGATTCGCGCCCCTGTCCGGCGTGGCCCGACCTGGCAAGGAGGTCGCCGCGCGCGAGTTCGGCTCGGGCAACCACGAGTCGTTCCTGTGCGGTAAGCTCGCCGCCCTCGGCCTGGTAACGACGCACGTCGGCCAGGTAAGCCGCCAACGCGGTTTCAGCCGCGAGCTTCTCGCCATCGTCGTCTGCCAGCTGCGCTCGCAGTTCGGCGAGGCGACCGGTGGAGTCGATGCGCCAGGTGAGCTTCGGGACGGGCCGCTTGAGCAATGTGGCCAGGCGTTCGCTGATCAACTGCAACTGTTGCCGCGCGGCGATCCGTTCACCGGTCTCGGCCTGCAATGCGCACAACAGGCTCTGAGTCGCCACGATCTCTGCGACAAAGTCGACGTTGGCCGGCTCTCGTTTGTTCAGCGCCGCAAACTCGTCCAGGGCCTGGCGTGCAGTGGTCGTCGCGTCGTTCAAGTGCCCGAGATCGCGTTGCCAGGCCGCGATCTCACCGTGCGCACTGGCGACGAGAAAAAGCGCATCGACGTCCTTGTCGGCATTGGGCGCGCTCATCGCCGCTGCGATCTTGTCCTTGTCGGCCTGGATCGCGTCCTCCGTTCGACCCAGCGCAGCAAGGGTGATCGCCTGCCAGCCAATCGTGTTGCCATAGCTGACGGCGTCTTCGGGACGGCTCCGCAAGATCTGCGCGATCTGGGCACGGGCCTGAGTCAACAGCGGCAGGGCGTCGTCGGCGCGATCCAGCTCGGTCAGGACGATGCCGACATTCGTCTTGGCGAACACGTCTTCCAGCTGCCAGTCGTGGTCGTCGGGCCTGGCCTGGTTCATGCGCTGAGCCATGTCGAGGTAACGCCGGAAGGCGGCCTCGGCCGGATGCAGCCGACCCCGATACCACTGGATGTATCCGACATAGTACTCACTCTGCGACTGGTCGAAGATCCGCTGCGGGTCGTTCGGGTGCGCCTTGAGCAGCTGGCTCGTGGTATCGGCCGCCTGCTGGAAATCACGTGCCGCCTCCTCGAACTTGCCACGCTGCTGCGCCAGGTCGCCGATCATGTGCAGCGCGCGCGCGCGGCGGCCCAGCGAGTCGGCGTCCAGGCGGTTCAGGTCCTGCCCCGCGTAGTAGTCCAGCGCCTTCAGCCCGACGCCGTCCAGCACGTCCAGCCGGCCCACGGGCTGCAGCTTCTTGCGCAGGTCGCCGATCATGTACTCGATCAGGCCCTCCGCCTGCACCCGCTGCGCCTGCGCTTCGCGCGCCTGCCACAGCGCGACGCCGATGCCCACGCCGAGTGCGCCGATGGCCAGCGACGTGGCCGCCACGCCGGCGCGGTGGCGCTGCACGAACTTGGCGGCGCGGTACAGCCGCGAATCGGGTCGCGCCGCGATCGGCTCGTGGGCAAGGTAGCGGCGGATGTCGTCGGCCATCGCGTCGGCATTGGCGTAGCGCTCCGACGGCGACTTCTTCAGCGCCTTGGCGACGATGGTCTCGATGTCGCCGCGCACCTCGACCGCGAGCCTGCGCGACTCCGGCGACCAGCGCTGCGTCGGGCCGCCGCGCTTGAGCACGGCCTCGGACAGGCGCCTGGGCACCGTCTCGATCACCGAGCGCATGCGATCGAGCGGCGCGCCGGTGGGCGCCGCGGTCGGGTGATCGCCGCCCAGGAGGATGTACATCAGCACGCCGAGCGCGTAGACGTCCGTGGCGGTGGTCACGTCGCCGGCCTGCACCTGTTCGGGCGCCGCGAATTCCGGCGTGAACGCGTTGCCGGCGTGCACCGTGAGCGCGGTCTGGCCGGCACTGGCGTCGTCCAGCAGCTTGGCGATGCCGAAGTCCAGCAGCTTCACCTCGCCCGCCGTCGTGACGAGGATGTTGGTGGGCTTCAGGTCGCGGTGCAGGATCAGCCGGTTGTGCGCCTGCGCCACGGCGGCGAGCACGTCCAGCATCAGCCGCAGCCGCGCTTCGACGGACAGCGCGAGCCGGTGGCAGTACTGGTCGATCGGCTCGCCGTCGATGTATTCGAGCACCAGGTAGGGCTGGGCGCCGTCGCCCATGACGCCGGCGTCCAGCAGGCGCGCGATGTTCGGGTGCGACAGCCGCGCGAGGATGCTGCCCTCGCGCTGGAAGCGTGCCGCGTCGCCATGGCCGAACAGGCCCGAGCGCAGGAACTTGATCGCGACCTCGCCCTCGTAGCGGCCGTCGGTGCGCCGCGCGAGCCAGACGGTGCCCATGCCGCCGTGGCCGATCTCGCGCACCAGCGTGTACGGGCCGATCGCCTGGCCGGCCAGGCCGCCGGGCGTGGGCATCGCCGCGGAGGGCATGAACTCGCCGCGCTCGATCGCGGGCAGGTGCTCCAGCATCGCGGCCACGGCCCGGGCGATGTTCGGGTCCTCGGCGCGCAGCGCGGCCAGGCGCGCGTCGCGGTCGTCGTCGGGCAGGTCCAGCAGCTCGTCCAGCAACGGCGACAAACGGCCCCAGGTCTCTTTTCCGACGCTCATGGATTCAATGCCGAGGAAAGAAAGAGCCGCGCCTTTTGCCAGTCGCGCTGCACCGTGCGCTCCGTGACGCCGAGGATCGCGGCGATCTCGGCCTCCGACAGCCCGCCGAAGTAGCGCAATTCCACCACGTCGTGCAGCCGCTTGTCCGCCGCCGCGAGCTGCTGCATCGCCTCGTCGACGCGCAGGATCTCGTCGTCGTGGCGCGAGACGGAGTCGCCGATGGCGGTGTTGAGGGTGACGTGTTCGATGTCGCCGCCATGGCGCGCCGCCCGCCGCGCGCGCACGAAGTCGACCACCACCGAGTGCATCACCCGGGCCGCATACCCCATGAAGTGTTGCTGGTCCTGGAACACGGCGTCGCCGGCGCGCTGGAAGCGCAGCCAGCTCTCGTGCACCAGCGCGGTGGTGTCCAGCATCGTGACGTTGCCGGAACGCCGCATGCGGCTGTGCGCCAGGCGCTGCAGGTCGGCATAGAGCAGCGCGAACGCCCGGTCGGCCGCCTGGCGGTCGCCGTCGGCCGCCGCCTTCAGCAAGGAGGTGATGTCGGACATGCGCTTTTACGTTTCGGGCCGCGGGCCCGCATCCCCCAACTCTACCGTGTAGTTACACATTTTTTCATTTTCTTGTGTCGGGATCGTGGCGCTGTTCTCGTTCTATTTGCCGAGGGGCAGTGTTTTTGGAAGGTAAGGGAGGCCGGAGGGCCTGTCAGGGATGCCGCCCCTCTCCATGTCTCGGGCCCGCGGTCAGCGGACGCCGGGACGCCACGCAGCGAGGACAACGCCTGTGATGTCGACGACCCGACCCGAACGAGAGGAAGACTGCGGCCTGCCCGGCCCGTCGTCACGCCCGCCCGAGCTGCAGCGCGCGACCGCCGTCGCGGGACCGGCGGAAGTTCAGGCGCGCGTGGACCTGCAGCTGGCGCAATGCCGGCGCCGCGGCGGCGGGCTGGCCCTGCTGTGCGTGCGCGTCGACACCGTGGCCCGCTCGGGCCTGGAGGTCAGCGCCGGGATGGAGCAGCGGGTACGGCACGAGGTATCGAACCGGATCGGCAACGCGGTGCGCGCGAGCGACACCATCCTGCGCGAGAGCGACCGTGACGCCTGCGTCGTCCTGCCCGGGGCCGACATGGCGGTCGCCGCGCGCGTGGGCGAGCGGCTGCGCCGGATGGTCAACGGCGACTACCGCGTCGGCGGCGAGCTGCTGCAGGTATGCGTGCACATCGGCGCGGCGGCACACCCGGTGCACGGCGCGCGCGCGGCGGAGCTGTTGCGGCGCGCGGGAGGGGACGAGGGCGGGGACCAGGGCGGCGACAAGGGCCGCTGAGGCTCGGCGCTCACGCCATGTCGAATGCGACGACGCCCGGCAGGTCGTCGCGGTCGCCGTACGCGCGCATCACCTTGGAGATGACGACGCGGTAGCCCGCCAGCCAGCTGGCCTGCGCGGCCTTGGCCTGCAGGTGGGCCGGATGCGACATCAGCTGCTGCAGCGCGTCCAGCGACGACCAGTAGTAGACGTTGGACACGAGGCCCGTGGCCGGGTTTTCCCACGCCTCCTCGCCGAGATACCCCGGCAGGTTCTTCGCCGCGGCGGCGATCTGCCGGTCGAGGCGATGGAACTCGTCGTCGAACTGCTTGCTGGCGAAGATGAAGGTCGAGGAATAGATCACGGCAGCACTGCGGGGAAATGGGCAGGGTCGCCGAGGATAGCGCGGGCGCGGGCCTTGCCCGTCCGGGGTTTGAAACATCCCCTCAGGAGAGCGACATGGCCCGACCGCATCCCAGCCCGACCACCGACGACGACCGCCGCCCGGCGTCCGCCACCAGTCAGCAGGAGCTCTACGGCCGCCGCGCGCCGACCGACCTCGACGAGGCCCACGTCGGGCGCGAGCCTGATGGCGTGGCCGACGAGAACCCGAACCCCGGTCGCGGCGAGGACGCCGGCGGCCGGCCCAGCACGGCCCGCAGCGGCGCCAACACGCAGTGATCGTCGCTCAGCGCGGCGGCCGGCTGACGATGCCGCGCAGCGAGCCTTCGAACGTCGGCTTGGCGCGCCATGCGCCGTGCCGGCGGTCCCACTCGCCGGACGCCAGGTCGGCACCGAGGCGCTGCACGAAGCGCGCCTGCACGTCGCCGGGCACGAAGCTCCAGGCCGACTGCGAGCGCCGAACCGCCGGGTCGAGGAAGGCTTCGGGCCGCGCGTAGAACGCTTCGGAGAACCCGTCGACGCAGTCGTTCGGGATCGGGATCGCGCGCACCTCGCAGGCGCCGCCCAGGCCTTCGACCAGCGACGCGATGCCCGGGAAGCGGCGGCGCTCGACGGCAAGCATGTCGGGCGCGTAGTCGGCCATCCACCAGCGGTCGAGCGCGTCGCCGTCGAAGGTCAGCAGCACGATGGGACCGCGCGTGACGCGGCGCAGCTCGGCGAGCCCCTTGGCGACGTCGGGCCACTGGTGCACGGTGACCAGCGCCATCGCGGCGTCGAAGGACTGGTCGTCCACCGGCAGCCGCTCGGCGACGCCGTCCACCGCCGGCGTGAGGTGCGCCGGGCGCTGCGCGCGCATCGCGGCCGCGGGCTCGATCGCGAGCACGTGGCGGTCGAGCGGTTCGTAGGAACCGGCGCCCGCGCCGACGTTGAGGACGGTGCGGGCATCGCCGAGGGCGGCGTGCACCCAGGCCTCGATGCGCGGGTCGGTGCGGCGCTGGCGGCCGTAGCCCTGGCCGTGGGCGGCGTAGTCGACGTCGCCGGCGATGGGGGTGGTGATGGCCATGGCGGCGGAGGTGAAGTGAAGAATTCGGGGCTCAGCAAGAGAGGTCCGCGGCGAAGCGCGCGTCGCCCGCGACCGCGAGTGCGAGTGCGCGGCCCCCCAGGGCCAGCGTCGTGCCGTTCGCGCAGCGCAAGGCGAGCGCGACATCGCCCTTGAGCATGCCCGGTAGTGCGGGGTGCGCGATCGCGCGGCCATCATGGCGTAGCTGCCCTTCGGCCAGCTTGCCGAAGGCCAGCGCGGCGTTGCCCTGCAGCGTGGCGTCGGACAGCGTGAGCACGACGCCGGGGAGCCAGCCGCGCTCGCCGTTGTCCGCAACGACGGACGCGGCCGAGAAGCGCAGGCGCACGCTGCTGCCGTCTGCGACGACGTCGCGCAGTTCCGAATCGTGGAATGCGAGGGCGAAGCTCATGCGATCGATTCTGCCGCAGGAGGCCGGAGTGTCCGAAGGCGGCAGGCATCTCCTTGAATCGCATGAAACGGCGTCATCCGCCGCAATGGGCGCACCTGTGGCGTGGGAAGGATGAGATGCCGGACCGCCGGTGACCTCTCAAGAAGTTTGGGTACCTGGGAATAAACCGCTGCCCCGCCCGATCTTGCAGGAACACCAGCCACTTCGAGGAGTTCCCATGCCCGCCGATTTCGATCGCCGCGATTTCCTGCGCCTGGCCGGCGTGGGCGCCGGCGTGGTGTTCGCATCCGGCCTGGCCGGCTGCGCCGCGCGCGCCGGCGCGCCGTCGTCCGACTTCCACTTCGTGCAGCTGTCCGACAGCCACTGGGGCTTCGAGGGCCCTGTGGTGAATCCCGAGGCGAAGACGACCCTGAAACGCGCCGTCGCCGAGGTCAACGCGCTGCCGCTGCAGCCCGACTTCATCGTCTTCACCGGCGACCTCACGCACACCACCGACGACCCGCAGGAGCGCCGCAGGCGCCTGCGCGAGTTCAAGGAGATCGTGGCCGACCTGAAGGTGCGCGACATCCACTTCCTGCCCGGCGAGCACGACGCCTCGCTGGACAAGGGCGCGGCGTTCCAGGAATTCTTCGGCCCCACCCACTACAGCTTCGACCACCGCGGCGTGCACTTCATCGCGCTCGACAACGTGTCGGACCCCGCCGCCCGCGTCGGCGAGGAGCAGCTCGCCTGGCTCGCGACGGATCTCGCCGCGCTGGACAAGGAGGCGCCGATCGTCGTGCTGACGCACCGCCCGCTGTTCGACCTCGCGCCGCAGTGGGACTGGGCCACCCGCGACGGCGACCAGGTGGTGGCGCAGCTGATGCCGCACACGAACGTGACGGTCTTCTACGGCCATATCCACCAGGAGCATCACCACCAGACCGGCCACATCGCGCACCACGCGGCCACGTCGCTGATCTTCCCGCTGCCCGCCCCCGGCTCGCAGCCGCAGCGCACGCCGGTCAAGTGGGACGCGTCGCAGCCGTTCCGCGGCCTGGGGTTTCGCGAGGTCGAGCGCCACGGCGCGGCCGAGTACGCGATCGCGCAGCACGGCGTCACGGGAGCATGAGCCCGCACGGCCGCCCGAAGGGCGCATACCGCAGTGCGCAGCACGGAGGTTTCCTCATGAACATGGATCGACGTCTTCTCCTCGCGGGCTTCGCGGCCACGCTGGTGGCGGCCGCCTCGCGCGCCGCGACCGAACCTGCACCGCGCCGCATTCCGGTGGTGGCGCGCAAGTTCGTCTTCATCCCCAACGAGATCACGGTCAGGCAGGGCGAGTCGGTGGTGCTGGAGTTCACCGCCCCCGAGGTGGCGATGGGCTTCTTCGCGCCGGAGCTGGGCCTGCGGGCGCTGATCGTGCCCGGGGAGGTGGCCAAGGTGCCGTTCACCGCGAGCAAGGCCGGCCGCTTCGATTTCCTGTGCGATGTATTCTGCGGCGACGGACACGAAGGGATGAACGGTCACCTCGTCGTCCAGGCTTGAGGACGGCAATGGAAGACGGCCAGGGACGCTTCGCGGCGTCCGTGCTGCCGCACCTGGATGCGGCCTACAACCTCGCACGCTGGCTCGTGCGGGACGCGCATGACGCGCAGGACGTCGTGCAGGACGCGCTCGTGCGGGCGCTGCGCCACTTCGACGGGTTCCGCGGCGGCGACCCGCGCCCGTGGCTGCTCGCCATCGTGCGCAATGCGGCGTTCGCCTGGCTGGGTTCGCGCCGCTCGGGCGAGGTCGACTTCGCGGATCACGAGCACGAGCTCGACGCCGTGCTGGCGCTGGACGCGCCGCCCAGCGATCCCGAATCGCTCGCGATCCGCCGCGCCGAGCGGCAGGAGATCGACGCCGCCATCGCGGCGCTGCCCATCGCGTTCCGCGAGGCGGTCGTGCTGCGCGAGCTGGAGGAGCTGTCCTACCGCGACATCGCGCGCATCACCGACGTGCCGATCGGCACGGTGATGTCGCGCCTTTCGCGTGGCCGCCACCTGCTGGCGGCCGCGCTGCGGCCCGAGGCCGCGAGGAACCTGGCATGAATGACGACGATCTCTGGCTGGACGCGCTGCTCGACGACGAGCTGGACGCGGCCGCGAGCCTCGCACTGCAACGGCGCATCGCCGCCGAACCGGCGCTGCAGCGGCGCCTGGACGACAGGCGCGCGCTGCGCGAGGCGATCCGCGGACAGGCCACGCGCCACGCTGCGCCCGACGCGCTGCGCGCGAACCTGCTGGCGATGCTGCCCGCGCAGGCGGACGCGAGCGCGCATGCGCATGCGACTGCGGAGGCCGGAGCTGGCGCGCGCCCGGGGAATGCGGCGACGGGTGCCGGCGCCGTCGCGGATCCGCGCGCCTGGCTCGAGCGTCGCGGTGCGCGCGCGGGTGCGCGACGCCGGATGGCGCTGCCATGGGCCACCGGCCTCGGCGGTGCGCTGTTCGCAAGCGTGTTGACGCTGGCGATCGTGGCGCCCGGCACGCTGGGCTGGCATCGCGGCGAGGCGATGGCCACCCTGCAGACGGCCGAGGCCTCGGAGGCGGTGAGCGCGCACACGCGGGCCCTGCTGGTCGACCACCCGATCGAGGTCGCGAGCTCCGACCAGCACACCGTGCGCCCCTGGCTGTCCGCACGGCTGAACTTCGTCCCGCCGGTGACCGACTTCGCGCCGCAGGGCTACGCGCTGGTGGGCGCCCGGCGCGACGTGCTGTCCGGCGAGACGGCCGCGGCGCTCGTCTACCGCCACGGCGCCCACGTCATCTCGGTGTTCGTGCGCCCGGTCGACCCGACGGCCACGCGCGCGGCCGAGGCGACGCGCGTCGTGCGCGGCTTCAACGTGATCGAGCGCACGCGGGGCGGCCTCGCGTTCTGCTTCGTGTCGGACGCGAATCCGCACGAGCTGAGGACGCTGGCGGATCTGGTGGCGCCGCTGGCGGACGGTTGACGGGCGATCGTCGGCGGCGGCATCGCGTCGGCTCGCCAGGTGGTCGCCGGAGGGGCCAGACCCCTCCCCTCGCGGCGACAGCGCAGGCCTCAAAGATTCTCGTGATGCCCCTGCGCGCCGCGCTTCCAGTACGCTGCGGCGCGGATCGATTCGCCCGGGTGGCCCTTGACCTCGACCAGCTCGCGCCGCAGCGCGGCCATGCAGGCCGCCTCGCCGGCGCACCAGGCGTAGCCGTCGCCTTCGGGCAGCGACAGCGCGCGGACGGCATCCAGCAGTTCTTCGTCCGTCGACACCCACGTGAGGCCGACGTCGGCTGCCGACGCGAAGGCGCGGCGGTCGGCGGCGGCGGCGGCCTTGAGCACGACGATCGCCTGCGCGCCCGCGGGCAGCTCCTCCAGGCGGCGGGCGACGGCGGGAAAGGCCGTCTCGTCGCCGGCGAGCAGGTGCCAGTCGTAGTCCAGCGGCACGATCAGCGAGCCCTTCGGGCCGCCGATGGCCAAGGTATCGCCGGGCGCGGCGCGCGCGGCCCACTCGGCGGCCGGCCCGTCGCCGTGCAGCGCGAACTCGATCACGAGCTCTCGCGCCGCGTTGTCGAACGAGCGCGGCGTGTAGTCGCGCCGGGCGTCGCCGACGAACAGCTTGATGTGGTCGTCGAAGGACGCGCTGACGAAGTCCGACAGCGAGTCGTCCGTGAGCGTGATGCGGCGGAAATGCGGGGTGAGGGTCTCGACGGCCTGCACCGTCAGCTCGCGGCGCTTGAGTTCGTGACGCACGCGTTCGACGCGGCGCAGGATGGTGGGAGCGTTCATGGCGGGATGACTTGATTTGGTTGACAATGTCATCCAATCATGTGGAAAAAAGTAGACAATGTCAACCATGTGGGCTCTGGCCCCGCATCGACGGCCGAGGCCGTCATGGACCTCGTCCACACGCTGATGCACCAGTTCCGCTCGACGCAGTACCAGGTGCTGCGCGACAACGCGCACGACGTCACGCACATGGAAAGCAAGGTGATGGCCTTCTTCGCGCGCCACGGGGGCGCCACGTTGAGCGACCTGGTCGCCCACAGCGGCCGCGACAAGGCGCAACTGGCCAAGCTGGTCAAGGGCCTGCGCGAACGCGGCCTGCTCGACGCCGAGGCCGACGTCCATGATCGCCGCAGCGTGCGCCTGCGGCTCAGCGCCGCGGGCCACGCGGTGCAGCAGGCGCTGCACGCCGAGGCGCGCGTGCTCAACGAGCGCGCCGTCGACGGGCTGAGCGCGGCGGAGCAGGCCCAGCTCGTCGCGTTGCTGACGCGGGTCAAGGCCAACCTCGACGCGCCGGAATAGGCGTGTCCTTGCTCCGGGGCGCGGGCCTGTGGAAAGAAACACACCGCTGCCGCCAGGGGCTTGCATCGGCGCCAGGATCACGTAGACTGTTTGTTCATACAGTATTCGTGATGGCTTCGATCTCGCGCTCGCCATGGACGTCCGGCACTCTCTCAATCTCCTGCCTGGCCCTGGCGAACGCGAGGCCCTTGGCGATGCGGTGGCGTGATGTCACGTTTCCTGGTCTCGCCCGGCGCGGTTTACGCGCTGACGGTGCTCCTGTCGTTGCTGTTCGCTTGTCTGGTCGTGTGGGCGCGCGAGTGCCCGTGAAGGAGTCGTGATGTCGGCGTGGCTGTCCCACCAATCCATGAGCCTGTCGGTCGTCGCCCTGGCGGGGTGGCGTGCGATGCATCTCAAGGCGGCCTCGCTGGTGCGTCCGTCCACGCTGAGACGCGCGCAGACCCGGATGGTGCGGCTGATCACGGTGGTCGCGGGCCACTGAAGGCCTGCCCTGGACGGCGCGGCAGCCCTCGGCAGGACATGCCCCGCGGCCGCTGTTGGACGTGAAAGCACCCGACAATCGCGCCCTCTGTAACGCGGAAGGCGCTGCTCGATGACTCAATGGATTGGCTGGCTCGAACTCGTGGCCGAACAGGCGCTCGTGGCCATCGCGCTGCTTGTCGTTTTCGAGGGTTGCCGGCGGCTGGTGCGTGACGGCGTGTCGCGTGCACCGGCGCTCATGGTGGCGCTCGGGCTCGTGCTGCCGGTGGGCGACGCCTGGATCAACATGAGTGTCGTCAAGCAGGTGCGGGCGCTGCAGGCCGACAAGATGGCGGCGATCGCGCTGCATGGCCGCGAGCCCACCGGCGGCTGGGAGAAGGCGGCGTCCTCGCCCGAGGCGCGCACGCTGGCCAGCACCGAGGCCGCGCGCGTCGACTACCTGTTCGAGGGCGGTCGTGCCCAGATCATCGACCCGTCCGGGGCGCGCGTGCCCTTCGTGCCGTCCGCCGACGAGATGCGGGCCCGCGAGCAGTTCGTGCGCGACGAGAAGGGCGCCGAGACGTCGGCGCTGTCGTCATGGGATCGCGGCATCCGGCTGCTGGCCGAGGCCGCCGTCTTCCTGCTGGCCGGTTTCGCCGTCGGCTGGCGCGCGCGCCGGCGCGGGTGATGCGCGTGACGCGCGTGATGCGCGTGATGCGCGTGATGCGCGTGATGCGCGTGATGCGCGTGATGCGCGAGGCCGCGGACGGTCGCCGCGGGCCCGCGCGCGAGGCGCTCAGACGCGCTTCAGTGCGTCCGCGTGGAAGCGCAGGTGATCCTCGATGAAGCTGGCGATGAAGAAGTAGCCGTGGTCGTAGCCCGCGTGGCGGCGCAACGTCAGCGACTGGCCGGCGTCGCGGCAGGCGGCCTCGAAGCGGTCGACGTTGAGTTGTTCGGCGAGGAACCTGTCGCCCAGGCCCTGGTCGACCAGCAGCGCCGGCGCGCGCGCGCCCGACTTCACCAGCTCGGTCGAGTCGTGCGCGGCCCAGGTCGCCGCGTCGTCGCCGAGGTAGTTCGTGAACGCCTTGATGCCCCAGGGGCACTGCGTGGGCGCGGCCACCGGCGCGAAGGCCGACACGCTGCGGGCCAGGCCCGGGTGGCGCAGCGCCAGCGTCAGCGCGCCGTGGCCGCCCATCGAATGGCCGAACAGGCCGAGGGCCTCGCGCCGCCAGCGGAAGTTGGCGGCCACCACCGCGGGCAGTTCGTGCGCCACGTAGCTTTCCATGTGCCAGTGCGCCGCCCACGGCGAGCGTGTCGCGTCCAGGTAGAAGCCGGCGCCGTGGCCGAAGTCCCAGTGCTCGTCGGCGCCCGGCACGCCGGTGTCGCGTGGGCTGGTGTCGGGCGTGACGAGCATCAGCCCCAGCTCGGCGGCCACGCGCTGCGCGCCGGCCTTGATGGCGAAGGTTTCCTCGGTGCACGTGAGCCCCGCCAGCCAGACGAGCGCCGGCACGGGCGCCCCGGCCAGCGCCTGCGGCGGCTGGTAGACGCCGAACTTCATCGACAGGCCGATGCTGTCCGACGCGTGGCGGTAGAAGCCCTGCACGCCGCCGAACGACGCGTGCTCCGACAAGGTCTCCAGCGTCGTGCCGCCCATCAGTACACCACCACCGAACGGATCGACTCGCCGCGCTCCATCAGCTCGAAGCCGTGGTTGATGTCCTCGAGCTCGAGCGTGTGGGTGATCAACGGGTCGATCGAGATCCTGCCGTCCATGTACCAGTCGACGATCTTCGGCACGTCCGTGCGCCCGCGCGCGCCGCCGAACGCCGAGCCCTTCCACACGCGGCCGGTCACCAGCTGGAACGGCCGCGTCGAGATCTCCTGGCCCGCGCCGGCCACGCCGATGATCACGCTCTGCCCCCAGCCCTTGTGGCAGCACTCGAGCGCCTGGCGCATCGTGGTGGTGTTGCCGATGCACTCGAAGCTGTAGTCGGCGCCGCCGTCGGTCAGCTGCACGATGGCGTCGACTACGCTGGGCACGTCCTTCGGGTTGATGAAGTCGGTCATGCCGAACCGGCGCGCCATCGCCTCGCGCGCCGGGTTGATGTCGATGCCCACGATCCTGCCGGCGCCCACCATCCTCGCGCCCTGGATCACGTTCAGGCCGATGCCGCCGAGCCCGAACACGACGACGTTCGCGCCGGCCTCCACGCCGGCCGTGAACAGCACCGCGCCCACGCCGGTGGTGACGCCGCAGCCGATGTAGCAGACCTTGTCGAACGGCGCGTCGGGCCGGATCCTGGCCAGCGCGATCTCCGGCACGACGATGTAGTTGCTGAACGTCGACGTGCCCATGTAGTGGAGGATGGGCTTGCCGTCGAGCGAGAAGCGGCTCGTCCCGTCGGGCATCAGGCCGCGGCCCTGCGTCGAGCGGATCTGCTGGCACAGGTTGGTCTTGCGCGACAGGCAGAACTTGCACTGCCGGCATTCGGGCGTGTAGAGCGGGATCACGTGGTCGTCGCGCCGCAGCGTCGTCACGCCGGGACCGACATCCACCACCACGCCCGCGCCCTCGTGGCCGAGGATGGCGGGGAACAGCCCTTCGGGATCGGCGCCCGACAGCGTGAACTGGTCGGTATGGCAGATGCCGGTGGCCTTGACCTCGACCAGCACCTCGCCGGCCTTCGGGCCCTCCAGGTCGACGGTCTCGATGCTCAGCGGGGCACCGGCCTTCCAGGCGACGGCTGCACGGGTCTTCATGGGCTTTTCTCCAGGAGCTCTGCGACGCAGGGACGGCGCCGGTAGACTCGTTCGCCGAGGTTCCGCCAACCGAGCGCAAAGGGTAATCGAAGTCATGCACATCCGCAGGTTGTCCGCCGTCGACGCCACCGCCTTCCGGGCCTTGCGGCTGGCCGCATTGCTCGACAAGCCCGAAGCTTTCGTCAGCAGCCACGTGGAAGAGAAGGACAAGCCCCTCGGCTGGTTCGAGGAGCGGCTTTCCGAGCGGCCCGGCCATGCCGTGTTCGGCGCCTTCGACGGCGATCACCTCGTGGGCATGGCCGGCCTCGCGCGCGAGACGCTGATCCAGCTCGCGCACAAGGTCAACATCTGGGGCATGTACGTGGCCGGGGCCGCCCGGGGCCATGGCGTCGCGCGGGACCTGATCGCGGCTGTGCTCGCCCACGCCCGGGCGACGCCGGGCATCGCCAAGGTGACCCTCAGCGTCGACTCGCAGAACGTCGCCGCCATCGCGCTGTACGAATCGCTGGGCTTCGTCGTGTTCGCCCGCGAGGCCGACGCCGTGCGGCTGCACGGCCAGTCGCGCGACGACCTGCAGATGCACCTGCGCTTCGACGCGGCCCCCTAGCTTGCCGGCTGGCCGCGGTTGACGCCGGCAGGTCGGCCTCCCACGATGGCCTGATCACGCGCCGCGCTGCCGGCGCTCCGCCCCCAGGAGGTTGCATGTCCAAGACGCTTCGCACGGTCGCGCTCGCCGCCGCGTTCGCCGGCGGGGCGGGCGACGCGCACGCGACCTACACGTTCTACAACGACGACGGCGGCAACGGCACGCTGTCCGGCAGCTATCCGGCATTCACGATCACCGGCTCGAACGACGGCTCGGGCATCGACGACACGGCGTTCTACGTGCAGACCTACGCGTCCCCCATCACCATCTCGTTCACGTGGCAGTACGAGTCCCTCGACAGCGGAGGCAGCGTCTACGACCCGGCCGGCTGGATCCTGGACGGCGTGGAGACGCAGCTGTCGATCGACGGCGGTCCCGGCACCGCCAGCAGCGGCTCGCTCAGCGTGGACATCGGCGCGGGCCAGACCTTCGGCTGGTACGTCCACTCCTTCGATTCGACGGGCGGCGCGGGCGTCCTGGCGGTCGACGAGGACCTGCCGCCGGCCGTGCCCGAACCGGGCGACGCCGCCCTGATGACAGCCGGCCTCGCGGCGCTGCTCGCCCTGGCGAAGCGCACGCGGAACGGCTGAATGCACGGCAAGGCGGCGCGCAGCGGCCGCTTCCTGCGGCGCGCCGAGGGGTTCGCCCAGGCACTGCGCGAACGTGATGCAATCGGCGGCATGACGTCCCTCGACCGTGACCTGTCGCTGGGCTGGCGCACCGACCTGATCTTCGCCCGCTTCGACGGCCATGTCGACGATCGCGGCAACCATCTGTGCGTGCGCACGCCGGGCAATCCGACCTTCTGGTGGGGCAACTTCCTGTTGTTCCAGCACGCGCCCGGGCCGGGCGACCTCGAGCGCTGGCTGGCGCTGTTCGACGAGGAGATCGCTTCGCGCCAGCCGGCGTCGCGCCACCGCGCGTTCGGCGTCGACGTGCGCGAGCGCCTCGCGCTGCCGCCGGAGTTCGCCGCGGCCGGCTTCACGCTCAGCGAGGCGACGGTGCTGACGCTCACCCGCGACCAACTGCTGCCGTCGCCCCGGCCGATGCCCGAGGGCGTCGTGTTCAGGGTGCTGGATCTCGCACGTGACGGCGCCGCCGTCGTCGACAAGCAGGTGGCCGTCGATTCGAGCCGATTCGAACCGACGGGCTACCGCGAGTTCGCGCAGCGCCAGGTCGGCCGTTACGCCGCGATGCAGGGCGCGGGCCTCGGCCATTGGTTCGGCCTGGTCGCCCGCACCGACGGCGGCACCGTGCTGGCGGCCTCGTGCGGGTTGTTCCGCGCGTCGGCGCGGGCGGACGATCCGGCGTCCCGCCTGGGCCGCTTCCAGTACGTGTCGACGCATCCGGCCTGGCGCCGGCGCGGCCTGTGCACGGCCCTCGTCCACGCCGTCTGCCGCCACGGCTTCGACGCGATGGGGCTGGACACACTGGTGATGGTGGCCGATCCCGACGACGTGGCGATCGGCGTGTACGAGTCGCTGGGCTACCGGCGCGGCACCAGCACCTGGCAGTTCGAGCGGCCGCCGCGGGCGTGAAGTGCGTGATGCGCTGCTCGCGCAAGGCCTGGCCCCTCCAGCGGCCCTGCGCCGCCCGTCGCCTCGGCCACCCCGGGTTCGCCTACGCCGCCGGACGCGCGGGGATCTTCAGGCCGCGCTGCACCGCCGGGCGCTCGAGGAACTTCGCCAGCACGCGCTGGACGTTGGCGAAATCGCCGAAGCCCACCAGGTCGGCGGCGCCGTAGAACGTCACCAGGTTGTTGATCCACGGGAAGCTGGCGATGTCGGCGATGGTGTACTCGTCGTCCACGATCCACTCGCGGCCCGCGAGGTGCTTGTCCAGCACGGCCAGCAGGCGGCGCGACTCGTCGACATAGCGGTCGCGCGGGCGCTTGTCCTCGTAGTCCTTGCCGGCGAACTTGTTGAAGAAGCCGACCTGGCCGAACATCGGGCCGATGCCGCCCATCTGGAACATCAGCCACTGCAGCGTCTGGTAGCGGCCGGCGTCGTCCCTGGGCATCAGCCGGCCCGTCTTGCCGGCGATGTAGACCAGGATCGCGCCCGACTCGAACAGCGGCAGCGGCTGCCCGCCCGGGCCGTTCGGGTCGATGATGGCCGGGATCTTGTTGTTCGGGTTGAGCGACAGGAACTCCGGCGACAGCTGGTCGTTGGTGTCGAAGCGCACCAGGTGCGGTTCATACGGCAGGCCCGTCTCTTCCAGCGCGATCGCCACCTTGACGCCGTTGGGCGTGGGCAGCGAGTACAGCTGCAGGCGGTCGGGGTGGCTCGCGGGCCACTTCTTCGTGATCGGGAAATCGGCGAGGGTCGTCATGACGGGGCTTCCGGCTCGGTGGGAGGCGCGATTCTGTCCCGCCGGCGATGCCCTTGCCCGCGCGGGACTACTCGTTCATCGAGTCCCCGGCGTCCGGCCGCGGCTTGCGCTGGAAACGCGGCAGGTGCCAGCGGTAGCGCAGCGACAGCGCGCGCAACGCGAAGCACGCGGCCACCGCGCACCACGTCAGCGCCGGCGAGCCCAGCCCGAGCGCCTCGCCGAAGGTGGCGACGGCCGCGCCGACCAGCGCCGCCGAGGCGTAGATCTCGCGTTGCAGGATCACCGGCACGCGATTGAGCAGCACGTCGCGCGCGACGCCGCCGCCCACCGCGGTGACCATGCCCAGCAGCACCGCGACCTCGGCGTTCGAGCCGGCCAGCAGTGCCTTCTGCGCGCCCGTGACCGCGAACAGGCCCAGCCCCAGCGTGTCGAACAACACCACCGGATGCGCGAGCCGCTCGACGAGCGCGTGCGAGCCCAGCGCGATCACGCCGGCGGCCAGGGCGGTGGCCAGGTAGCGCCAGTCGCCCAAGCCGGCGGGCGGGATGGCGCCGATGCACAGGTCGCGCAGCACGCCGCCGCCGCAGGCCACCGTGAACGCGAGCACCAGCACGCCGAACCAGTCGAGCCCGCGCTCGCGCGCCGCCGCCGCGCCGCTGAGCGCGAACGCGAAGGTGCCCGCGAGGTCGAGGAACGTGAACAGCGCGTGGCCATTCAGCACCAGCGTCAGGGCATGGGCGTTTACGCGCTCGCCTGGATCACTCGTCCCGGACGTCGCTGCCGGGCGCGTCGGCGGGCGGCAGCTTCTCGCGCCGCGGCGGCTCGATCGGGTCGCTGGCCGGGAAGGTCTCGTCCAGTGCCTCGTCGAGCAGGTCGTCGTCGGACGGCGGGGGCGGTGGCGGCGTCTTGTTCGGGTCGGGCATGGCGGTCCTCGCGAAAAGAGGTCACAGGGCCGAGCCCGGGGGCATCGGGCGGGCCGGCAGCGGGATGAACTCGGACTCCCCGGGCACCGCCGGGAAGCGCTGCTCCGACCAGGCGGCCTGCGCCTCCAGGATGAGGTCGCGCTGGCTGGACACGAAGTTCCACCACAGGAAGCGCGGTGCATCGAGCGGCGCGCCGCCCAGCAGCACGACATGCGCGGGCGCGTCGCCGGCGGTCAGGCGCGCGGGCTCGCCGGCATCGAACACGATCAGGTGCTCCTTGGCGGTCGGGCTGTCGACGTCGTTGCCGCTTACCTCGCCTTCCAGCACGTAGGCGGCGCGTTCGGCGTGGTCGACCTCGAGGTCGATGGCCGCGCCGGCGTCCAGCCGCACGTCGACCAGGAACATCGGCGACGTGAGTTCGACCGGCGACGTCGCGCCGAAGGCCTCGCCCAGCACGACGCTCACGCGCGCGCCGGGGCGCGCCACGCGCGGGATCGCGTCGGCGCCGTGGTGCGCGAACGCGGGCGGGCATTGCTCCTTGTCGAGCGGCAGCGCCACCCAGAACTGCAGGCCCCACAGGCGCGCCCCGGCGGCGCGCGCGTCCTGCGGCGAGCGCTCCGAGTGCACGATGCCGCGGCCGGCGGTCATCCAGTTCACCTCGCCGGGCTGGATCGGCACGACGCTGCCGAGGCTGTCGCGGTGCACGATGGTGCCCTCGAACAGGTAGCTGACGGTGGCCAGGCCGATGTGCGGATGCGGCCGCACGTCCAGCCCCTTGCCCGGCGCGAGCTGCACGGGGCCGAACTGGTCGAGGAACACGAAGGGCCCGACGGCGCGCCGCGCGGCGCTCGGGAGCGCGCGGTGGACGAGGAAGCCGTCGCCGAGATCGGACGGGCGGGGCGTGATCACTTGCATGGCGGGCTTTCGGGTGGGGACTCGGGGCTGCGCCACCGATGGTAACGGGCCGCCGCGGCACGCGCTCGCCCGGGCCCAACGCGACAGGCGCGGCGCTTGCCCGGCGAAGGGGGGACCCACCCGCGAGCCGAGCTTCGTCCATGTGGAAATTCGTCAAGACGCTGCGCTGGCCCCCGCGCCGCCTGGTGCTGTGGCACTCGATCGCCGCCATCCCGATGGCGACGGTCGTGGTGCTGGGCGCGTGGCTCTCCTACCACTACCACCACCTGGCCCTCGACAACCGCGAACGCGTCGACCGCGCCTACGCGGTGCTGGACGTGGTCGACGGCCTCTACATCTCGGTGCAGAACGCCGACGTCGCGCAGCGCGATTTCATCATCACCGGCGATGAATCGCACCTGGCCGTCTTCCAGGCCGCACTGCGCGAGCAGCGTGCCGATTCCGACCGCCTGCGCGTGCTGCTGGCGGCCAGCGCGAAGCAGGAGGCCAACCTGGCCCGGCTCGACGAGGCGGTCGCCGCCAAGCTGACGGAGCTGGGCAAGACGATCGAGCTGCGCCAGCGCGAAGGGTTCGACGCGGCGCGGCTGGCGATCCGCAACGGCGACGACGGCCACGCGATGACGGCGATCCGCCAGCAGGTGATGGTGCTGGCCGAGAACGAGCGCCGCTTCCTGCTGCGCCGCCAGGCCGACACGCGCGAGCACGAGCGCGACGCCGTGCTGGTGGGCCTCTTCATCGCGGCGCTGTCTGTGACGACGCGCATCATCATCACGCTCGGAATCCGCCACGTGCACCAGAAGCGCCAGGCGGAGATTGCGGAGGGCGCCGACGAGCCGTCGCCCGCCGCCGGAAGAGCCGCGGGCTGACGCTCAGCCCGCGGCGGCCGCGTCCGCCTTGAACATCGCCCGGATGCCGCGCACCGCCTGGCGGATGCGCGACTCGTTCTCGATCAGCGCGAAGCGCACGAAGTCGTCGCCGTGGTCGCCGAAGCCGATGCCCGGCGACACGCAGACCTTGGCCTTCTCGAGCAGCCGCTTGGAGAATTCCAGCGATCCGAGTTCGCGGTACTGCGGCGGGATGCGGGCCCACAGGTACATCGACGCCTTGGGCAGGTCGACCTCCCAGCCGATCTCGCTCAGGCCCTTGTGCAGCACGTCGCGGCGCGACTGGTACTTCGCGCGGATCTCCTCCACGCAGGCCTGGTCGCCCTCCAGCGCCGCGATGGCGGCCACCTGCAGCGGCGTGAACGTGCCGTAGTCGTGGTAGCTCTTGATGCGCGCCAGCGCCGCCACGAGGTCGGGGTTGCCCACCATGAAGCCCACGCGCCAGCCGGCCATGTTGTAGCTCTTGCTGAGCGTGAAGAACTCCACCGCGATGTCCTTGGCACCCGGCACCTGCATGATGGACGGCGCCTTCCAGCCGTCGAAGACGATGTCGGCGTAGGCCAGGTCGTGCACGACGAAGATGTCGTGCTTGCGCGCCAGCGCGATCACGCGCTCGAAGAAGTCGAGCTCCACGCACTGCGCCGTCGGGTTCGACGGGAAGCCCAGGATCATCATCTTGGGCTTGGGGTAGCTGCCGCGGATGGCGCGCTCGAGCTCGGCGAAGAAGTCGATGCCCGGAGCCATTGGCACCGAGCGGATGTCGGCGCCGGCGATCACCGCGCCGTAGATGTGGATCGGGTAGCTCGGGTCGGGCACGAGCACCGTGTCGCCGCGGTCGACCGTGGCCAGCATCAGGTGCGCGAGGCCTTCCTTGGAGCCGATCGTGACGATCGCCTCCTTGTCGGGATCGATGTCGACCGCATACCGGTCACGGTACCAGTGCGAGATCGCGCGCCGCAGCCGCGGGATGCCTTTCGAGGCGGAGTAGCCGTGGGTGTCCGGCCGCTGCGCGACCTCGGTGAGCTTGGCGACGATGTGCGGCGGCGTGGCGCCGTCGGGATTGCCCATGCTCAGGTCGATGATGTCCTCGCCACGCTGGCGCGCGGCGAGCTTCAGTTCGGCCGTGATGTTGAAGACGTAGGGAGGAAGGCGATCGATGCGCGCAAAGCGGCGCTTGCCCGGCGAAGAGGACATGGGAAGAGACTTTCACGTGAGCGCCCGGAACCGTCCGAGCGACGTCGACCGCATGAGCGGTCTGGCTTCATCATAGGGGATGGCGTGGCTTCAAGTACGCTGCCGTACCGAGCATGCCGCTGGCAAATGCCAAAGCCTTGTGGACAATCGGCGGTCTCGGTGGCAAGCATCCAGCCGTGGGTCAAGAAGCGCCATCCTCGAGAGAAGTGCAGTGGGAGATCACCAATGAAAGATGTCGCACCACGCCGCGTTGACCTGACGAGACTCGATCACGTGGGGTACGTGCCCCATCGTGACGACTTCACAATTCGCGACGACTTGAATCGCCGGGCGCTCGTCAGGTCGATTGCCGAGGTTGCCGCGAAGGGAGCGCCGCCCATGGCCCTCGGTGTACACGGCGATTGGGGCTCGGGCAAGACCAGCGTGCTGCGATCAATGCAGCATCACATGACAGGCGAGAACCTGCACAGCGAGGAGGTGCAGGATCTTCAGGGACTCGTCTATAGCGGGCATGTCGCGACAGTCTGGTTCGAGGCGTGGCGCTACCAGAACGAGGCGACGCCGATAGTGGCTTTGCTGCATGAAATGCGGCGCCAGATGTCCGGCCTGCAGAAGACTTGGGCCAAGTCTCGCAAGCTCACAGGCGTGGCTTTCGAAGCCGTTCTCGGTGGCCTGGACAAGGCGGCCAAGCTGATAGGTGCGGAGAATGCACCGGTGTCGGTCAAGGAAATTCGCGAGATCGGCGAGCGCTACGAACGGGAACGAATGGAGCAAGCCCTTCCCACGGATACCATTCAGGAGTTTCTGCAACAGACGATTGACAGCCTGTTGCCCCTGGCCCGGAAGGACTTTCCGACACCGCGCGTGGTCGTATTCATCGACGATCTCGATCGCTGTAACCCTGAGTCGGCGTTTCGTCTGCTCGAAGGGCTCAAGCTCTACCTGCAGTTGAAGAACTGTGTGTTCGTCCTGGGCATGAACCAGCAGATCGTCATCGAAGCAATAGGCGGACAGCTGAAGAAGGACGACAACGACAAGGCTGTGCTGTTGCGTGCGGAGGCCTATCTCGAGAAGCTGTGCAGCAACATCTGGCGCCTGCCTCTGCCGAGCCGGCCCGAGCGCTACTTCGCGGACCTCATCGACAACGACGTCGGACGAGCCGCCGTCGCGGCGGCTGCTGCTGATGGAGAGGCGGCGGGAAACCCGCCCTTCCTGCCGCCAAATCCGCGCCGCCTGCGGACTCTGGCCAACATCGTCAACCGGATGATCCAGGCGGCCTCTCAGATCGGCCAGGTCATGGACGCCGACGCTTGTCTGCGCCTGTTGGTCGTTGCGTACGTGTATCAGTTCCACGCGGACCTGTTTCAACGCTGGCACTATGACGTGAACTTCCTGCTGAGAATCAAGGCCTGGCTCGAAACACCGAGTACACCGCCAGCGGCCGCTGCAGCGGCGCCCGAAACCGCAGCGTTGCCGATTCCCCAAGCTTTTGCCCGGCTGAGCCTGCCTTCGCATGTTCGCCAAGGCGGGCTCCGAAACGCCACTCCCGGTGCCGAGATCGAGAGCGGCTTTCCCGATCCGTCCGCGCCGGGTATCTTCTGGATCGCCCCGCTCCTGCAGACGGCATTGAAGTCGGCCGTCCCCGCGGAGTTCAAGACCTTGCTGCAGCTCGTAGCCTGAGTTCTCCATGACAGAAACGCTACTTACCGACAGCCGCGTGCGCCCCTACTTGAATGCCGTCAGGCAATGGCATGGCTACATCCGCTTCCTCGGCTTGCCGACGATGGTCGATAACCCCGACACGCCGCTTTCGGAACTGTTCGTCACGCCTGCGCTTTCCGACCAGCGCGTAACACCGGAGACCCCCGTCAATGCGTGGCCAGCGAGCCGATCGGTGTTGCAGATGTTGTCCGAACATCGGTGCCTCGTCCTGCTGGGCGATCCGGGTGGCGGCAAGTCGACGCTGGTGAACTGGATTGCGTGGCTGATGGCTGGGGGCGCCGCAGGCATCCTGGGTGGCGAGCTCGAGGGCTTGTTGCCGCTGCCAATAGTCGCGCGCGAACTCAAGTTGGACGGTGTCAGGAAGTTCGAAGATCTCGTCGATGCCTTCCTCGAACGGCCCGTCGCGGAGCCGTTGCGGGAACACCGGTCCGTCGTGCTCGAATACATCGAGAGCGGACGGAGCATTGTGCTGGTCGACGGGCTTGATGAAGTGCCCCTGAGTCAACGCACTGTGCTGCGAGACGCGCTGCGCGAGGGTGCTATCAGGCATCCGAAATTGAGATTCCTGGTGACCTCGCGCATCGTTGGCTACGATACGTGCCCGATGCAGGACTTCCGGCAAACGACTTCCACGCCGGAGTCGGGCATGCATTCGTCGGTGTGGATGGTGAAGCGAAATCTGGAGACGTGGCCCACAACCTACGTCATGCCATTCGATGATTCGCGGGTCGCTTCGTTCGCTTCTCAATGGTATTCCCTGCGCAGCATTCGTCACATCGCCAAGCAGGACGCCAGCCAGTTCCTTGCAGCGCTTCGTGCCAACGAATCGATTGGTGCCCTCTCGCGGATGCCGCAGTTGCTCACCTTGATGGCCTTGGTCTTCAAGGTCGGCACGAGATTGCCGGACGGCCGCGCCATCCTCTATCGGCAGATTGCGGAAGCCTACTTGCGTTCAATTGACGATGCTCGTCGTGTCGTCGAACGCGATGTTGACGAGTCGAGTTGGGAAGAGAAGCAGCGCTGGCTCGGGAGGATCGCCTTCGAGATGCAACTTCTTCGAGGGCAGCGCAAACAGACGGTTGATCGAGAGCGCGAATTGCTTGTCTCGCATGACGATGTTGTGAAGTGGGTGCAGCAAGCAATGACGCGCTCCGGGTATGCGCCTGATGTGAGTTTTGCTGAACGATATATTGACTGGGTTGCACGCCGCAGCGGTCTCCTGCTCCCGCGAGGCGATAATTTGTTCGCGTTCGTTCACCTGTCATTCCAGGAATACTTCGCGGCACTTTACTTGGTCGAACATCTCAGCGATGGTGATTGGGTCATTTCCCAACGCGATGGCAAGCGCTATAAATTCGGGGATCCGCGAGTCACGCTGAAAGCTCTCCAGCGATGGTCGCGCAATAGCCTCTGGCAAGAGGTCTTCGTGTTTGCATCTGAATCGTTTGCCGCGCGACCGCGGGAAGCACAGAGGCTGTCAGAGTGGCTGTTCGGCGAGGGTTTCAAATCCTTTAGCGCTGCCATCGAGAAATTGGGAGCCGACCCCCGCTCGGACGAAGGCAAGGTGACTCCCGCCGTCGCCGAGGTAGCCAGCCTGGCTGAACTCCTGGTGAGACTGGTGACCAATCCGCACTCGGGGTGGACTCAAAAGGAACGAGAGCGGGCCCTTGACCCTGCTCTGATGTATCTTGATCAGGTCGAAAAAGTATATTCCACTCTATATCGTGAATCCCGGCCGGTGCTCCGGAGAATTATTTCGAGTGATTCTTGTCGCAAAGCGCTGTGGTTGCGAATTGAATCCCAGAAGCCGATGTCGATCAATTTTGTTGGCGGCGGGAAAATAATTCCATCGGAAATTCCGAAAAATCCGAGGCTGCTTTCCCTGAGTGTTGATGCCCTCGCAGCAAGCACATTGGTGGAACTTGAGTGGGCAACAAATCTCATGTGGCTTCACATCACCAACGCGATCGATCTGACGAACATCGACGACTTGGGGCGCTTCCCCCAGCTGGCACATTTGGCGTTAGGTCTTGCCAAGAACATACAGAGCTTTGATTCAATCGGTATGCTTTCCCACCTTAGAGCGCTTTATGTGGATAGAAGCAATATTGATAACGTCGAATTTGCAAGCCGGCTTGTTAAATTGGAGGCGATCGACCTTTCGCACACCCGTGTGCATGATCTGGCACCGTTGAGCGGACTTTCGAATCTGCAACTGCTATTTGTCGATAGCACCCAGGTACGGTCACTGCAGCCGGTTGCCAATATTCCTGGACTGAAGAACGTGTTTGCATCGAGGGGCATCGAAGTTCCCGATTCCCTGGCGGCCAAAGCGCGTAGCGGCGCAGTCGAACTTGTCTTGATGTAGGAGTTGAAGCTCCCGCTCGATGCCCGCCACCCGGCCGCCAGCCACCCCGCATGGCGGCCTCGTCTGCCATGCGACGTCGGACAGCAGCCCGAACAGGATCGCGATGCCCCAGAACGCTTCGCTCGGCGCGTGGCCGATCCGTCGCCGGGTGCCGCGTGTTCTCAGAGTTCGGCCGCCAGGGCCGCGGAGAACTTGGTCAGCAGGCGCTGCAGCGACGCCTTCTCGGTCTTGGTGAAGGTGTGCTCGTAGAACGCGTCGGCGTGCGCGCGCATCTGGGGGGCCACCGACTTCAGCAGCGCCATGCCGGCGTCGGTCAGCGACAGGTCGACGCGGCGGCGGTCCTCGGCGTTGGGCACGCGGCGCATCCAGCCCTTGTCGACGAGCTCGTCGCAGATGCGCGTCATGTTGCCGCGGGTCTCGCCCGTGGCGTCGCTCAGCTCCGACGGGTTGGCCAGGTTTTCCGGCCGGCTGAAGAGCGACATCATCGTGATGTAGCCCATCGCGGTCAGGCCGTGCGGCTCCAGCAGGCGGCTCGCGCGCTCGCTCATCATGATGTTGCAGCTGCGCACGAGGATGTAGATCGCGACGTCCCCGAGCCCGGCACCGCCGCTGGCACGCTGGTGCGCTCGTTCGGCGGCGGCCATGGTCTGCACGGAACGATTGCGATCCTGATTGTTCATATTGTGATAGTAACTCATGCAATCATAACCGGCGCCACCGCGCGGCCCGGTGCGCGCTCAGGGCGAGCCGGGGCGGATCTCGCGGTCGTCGAACTGCTGCAGCGACCAGCGCCGGACGACGCCGTGGTCGTCGAACAGCACCACCAGTTCCTTGGTGGGACGCGCCAGCCGGCTCGTGATGAGACCGATGTAGGGCACATCGTCCCAGCCCTTGGCGATGCCTTCGCGGTACTGGTACTGCCAGGTCGCCCAGCCGCTGCGGAACCGGACGACGCTGCCCTGGCCGAAGGCCTGTCGCACCTGCGCCTGCGTCGTCGCGCCGGGAACCAGCAAGCCACGCGCCTCCGGGTCGTCCAGGCGAATGAGGCGCCCGTTGCCGGCCGTGCTGCAGCCGGCGCACGCGGCCATCGCCGCGGCGGCGAATGCGCAAGCGAGCCGGCCTGCGCTCATGGCGAGGGCCCCGGCTGCGGATCGTCCATCGCGTCGAACACGACGCTCGTCCCGTCGGGCCACGAGCGGTCATCGAGCGGCAGGAAGTACGTGCGGTCGCGCAACGCATAGGGCCAGTCGAACAGGGCCGCCATCGCCATCGTGCCGTTGCTGCCGTGCAGGTAGCGATAGGGCAGCGTGCGGCGGCGCGCGCCGGCCACCAGTGCCACGCCGAAGATCGGACGCTCGGCGAACCAGGCCTGGGCGTCGTCGCGCAGGCACAGCTCGTCGCTGGCGTCGAGGAGGGCCGAGACCGGCGTGCGCAGCCCGCGCTGGAGGTTGCCGTGGAAGGTGTCGGCCTCGCATTCGAGCCGCAGGTCGCCGAGGCGGCGGGCGTCGTCGGGCACGTCCGGCGAGCGCACGTCGACGTGCCAGGCGACGGCGCCTTCGGGCAGGTTGGTGCGCAGCACCGCGCCGCGGTCGGCGAGCGCCGATGTCCAGTCCGGCGACAGCGCGAAGCGCTGGTGGTCGTCGAGCGGCACCGGCATGCGCCGCGGGCCGTCGACCAGCCACAGCTGCAGGCGCGCGAGGTCCGGCGGATCGAGCCGCGCATAGAGGCGAAACGCGAGCGTCGCGTCGGGCGCGAGCGCGCGGTGGCGCTCGAAGGCGTCCCGGGCGGCGAGCAGCTGCGAGAGCGTCTTCTCCTCGCGCGCGCCGGGCAGCGGCGCGGTGACCTGCACCTGCTGCGGTTCCGGCTCGCTGGCCGCCGGCGCAGCCGGCACGGCCAGGCCAGGCAAGGCCGCGAGCGCCAGCGCGCCAGCGCGGCGGAACGCGGTCGAGCAGGTTGCGATTCGGCGGGCCATGTCGAGTCGCGGCAACCGGCAATCCCGTCGCGTGGACGAATTCCTGCCCATTGGCGAGGAAGAAAAAGGGCGCGCGACCCTCGTGGATCGCGCGCCCCAGGGCGGCCTCAAGCCGCCAGCGCCGCCAGCTCGCGTGCGGGCGCCGCGGCGTAGTGGCTCGTCTGCATCGAGTACTGCGCGCGACCCGAGGTCATGGCGCGCAGGTGGCCGATGTAGCCGAACATCTCCTTCAACGGCACGTTCGCGGCGACGACGGCCGCGCCGCCGCGCTGGGTCTGGCCCAGCACGTCGCCGCGCCGGCGATGCAGGTCGCCGATGACGTCGCCCAGGTGCTCGACCGGCGTGATGACCTCCACGGCCATCACCGGCTCGAGCAGCAGGGGCTTGCCCTTGGCGGCCGCCTCGCGGAACGCGGCCGCCGCGGCCAGCTCGAAGGCCAGCGACGACGAGTCGCGTTCGTGCGTGGCGCCATCCAGCACGGTCGCCTCGAAGTCGACGGTCGGGAACCCGGCGACGACGCCCACCTGCGCGGCGCGGCGGATGCCGGCCTCGATGGCAGGAACGAACTCGCGCGGGATCGCACCCCCGACGCTCTCGTTGACGAAGCGCAAGCCTTCGCCGCGCGGCAGCGGCTTCAGGCGCAGCGTCAGCCCGGCGAACTGCCCGGGGCCGCCGCTCTGCTTCTTGTGCACGTGCGTCACCTCGCTCTGGATCGACAGCGTCTCCCGATAGGCCACTTGCGGCCGACCCACCGACACGTCCACGCCATGGCGCGCGCGCAGCTTCTCGATCGAGACCTCGAGCTGCAGCTCGCCCATGCCCGAGAGGATCGTCTGCCCGGAGTCGGCGTCGTGCCGAAGCCGCAGGCTCGGATCCTCGCGCAGCATGGCCTGCAGCGCCTTGGACAGGTTCTGCTGGTCGGCCTGCGACTTCGGCTCGATCGCGACGTCGATGACGGGCTCGGGCACGGCGATCTCTTCCAGGTGCACCGGATGATCGCGGTCGGCCAGCGTGTGGCCGGTCAGCGTGTCCTTCAACCCGACGACGGCGGCGATGTCGCCCGCCACGAGCTCGTCCTTGTCGATGTGCTTGTCCGCGTGCACCTCGTACAGGCGCGAGACGCGTTCGTTGCGCCCGGTGGACGCGTTGAACACGCTCGCGCCGCGCGCGAGGCGGCCGCGGTACACGCGCACGAAGGTCATCGCGCCATGGTCGTCGGCCACGACCTTGAACGCGAGGGCCGCGAACGGCGCGTCGGGGTCGGCACTCAGTGTCTCGTCTTCATGATTCGTCTCTCCTGGCCGCGGCAGATAGTCCACCACGGCGTCCAGCAGCGGCTCCACGCCGCGGTTCCTGAAGGCCGAGCCCGCCAGCACCGGCACGAAGGCCGAGGCGAGCGTGCCCGCGCGCAGGCCGGCCCGCAGCGACTCGACCGGGATCTCGTCGCCGCGCAGCCAGGCGTCCAGCAGCGCGTCGTCCTGTTCGACGACGGTCTCGACCACGCGCGCACGGGCACGCCGCGCCTCGTCGAGAAGACCGGCGGGGACGTCCGTCTCGCGCGGCGGCTCGCTCGCATCGTCCTTGTCCCAGACGAAGGCGCGCAGGCGCAGCAGGTCGACCACGCCGCGGAAGTCGCCCTCCGCGCCGATCGGCAGCTGCAGCGGCAACGCCACGACGCCCAGGCGCTCCTGCATCATCGCGACGACGCGGGCGAAGTCCGCGCCCGTGCGATCGAGCTTGTTGACGAAGGCGATGCGCGGCACGCGGTACTTGTCCGCGAGGCGCCAGTTCGTCTCCGTCTGCGGCTCGACGCCGGCCACGCCGTCGAACACGACGACGGCGCCGTCCAGCACGCGCAGCGAGCGGTTGACCTCGATGTTGAAGTCGATGTGCCCCGGCGTATCGATCAGGTTGATCTGCGTGCCGTTCCAGT
>Ga0207695_10001842_pt1 | contig 33264 bp, 24 predicted proteins | sample KBSC54metaG_FD_184354 | JGI IMG/M metagenome (GOLD analysis project Ga0207695, IMG submission 184354) | Corn rhizosphere microbial communities from Kellogg Biological Station, Michigan, USA - KBS C5-4 metaG (SPAdes) (version 2) | ecosystem: Host-associated > Plants > Roots > Rhizosphere > Soil... | reverse complement strand
TTGCGGACGCTGGGAGAATTCCCTTCTCCTTGATCAGATGAGTTGGCGCTTTTGGGGGCGATTGACGTCGCGGCTCCGCATTCTGGACAAATTCCCGAAAGATTCGCCCGAAGACTGTAGCCGCAATTCAGACAGCGGCCTTCTCTCTTGCGATTGAGGGTTTCCTGCTCGGTCATGCCGGTTTGGACGCCATACCAGAACAGCGCGAGAAAAGGGATGGCAACCCAGCCCGCCGCGAGGATGAATTGGCGGGTTGCGAAAAGCAGAACGATGCCGGGGATCCAGATGTACGGCCACCACTTAAGCAAGAAGCGCCAAGGCATGGGTTAATTCTATCGCGTTGGGCGTCGGGTTGCCGAGTCGGCTGTGGTACAATTCCAAACGTGCGGAAAGCGATTCGCATTCTCGCAACCACGTGCGTGCTCCTGTTTGGGCTTACTCTCATTGGAACGTCGATCGCGGCGTCGATCTGGAATCTATCGTGGCGGACGGGCCCTCCGGATTACTTTGTTCAGATTACTCCAGTGGAGATCGATACCGCAGGTCACGAATTGCATTATCTCGGACTCGGATTAGTTCTTCTCTGGTTAAGCTTGTTTGTGCTGATCGGCATCTTCTCCATCACGCGCCCGCGCATACGTCCCTGGCTATGTCGCAATTGCTCATACGATTTGACCGGTAACACCAGTGGCGTCTGCCCAGAGTGCGGAAAGCCCACGATGCGTGCGCCCAGTGTTGATTTCCCGCCCGGCTTTCGGATAACTCAGGGGCGTGGCTGATTCATCGAAATCTGCGATCTTGCCGGGATCGGTTGTGGGCGTGCTGGGCAGCGGCCAGCTTGGGCGCATGTTTGCCCTGGCGGCGCGGCGGATGGGGTATCGCGTTCACACCTTTTCGCCCGACAGCGACACGCCGACCGGGCAGGTCGCCGACGTTGAGGTGCCGGCGGAATATGACGATCTGGATGCCGTGCGGAAATTCGCGGCCGGCGTGCGGGTTGTCACCTTCGAGTTTGAAAACGTTCCCGCGGCAACCGCCGCCGCGGCCGCGGAGCGGGCGCTCGTGCGACCGAGCGGCCATGTCCTGCACACCACGCAGCACCGCCTGCGCGAGAAGACGTTTCTTTCGACAAATGGGTTCCCAACGACCGGCTTTCGCGCGGTGCGAAGCGTCGAAGATGTTCGCAAAGCCGTGACGGAGCTCGGCCTTCCCGCGGTGATCAAGACGGCCTCCTTCGGATACGACGGCAAGGGGCAATCGACCGTCAAAACGCTCGCGGAAGCCGAGGCGATCGTGAGGGCCGCGCCGGACGTGGAATGGATTTACGAAGCGTTTGTCGATTTTGAGCGAGAAGTTTCGGTGGTCGCGGCACGGGGAATCGACGGAGTGATTTCCGACTGGGGGGTGATTGAAAACAGCCATCGCAATCACATTCTGGATGTGAGTATTTCGCCGGCGGATGTATCAGCCAAAGTTGCAAAGCGTGCGTCGGAAATCGCCCGCGGGATTTTGGAAAAGCTTGATGTGATCGGCGTGCTGTGCGTGGAGTTTTTCCTAACGCGATCGGGGGAGCTGCTGGTTAACGAGCTCGCGCCGCGTCCGCACAACTCGGGGCACCTGACCATTGATGGCCATGTCACCAGCCAGTTCGAGCAGCAACTACGTTCCGTCTGCGGGCTGCCGATGGGATCGACGCGGCAGCTAAGACCAGTCGCGATGGCAAATTTACTGGGTGATTTGTGGACGGATAGAGAGCCCAATTGGAGCGCGGCGCTCGAGCATCCGGATTTGAAGCTGCATCTGTATGGGAAATCGGAGGCGCGGCCGGGGCGAAAGATGGGGCATATAACCGCAACGGCGGATAGCGCTGCAGAAGCAGCGCGAATTGTCACGCAGGCGCGCGATCGGTTAATTCAGCGCTGATCCGTTGTAAGGGCGTCCAACGCCGCTTGCGGCTTCGCGCCAGAAGCGCTTTCGGCGCGAAGCCGCAAGCGACGTGGTTGACCATCACGGCGATTCCCAAGCGGTCAGCTCCTTTCCGCTTGCTTGTCGCAGAGTCCAACGCGAAGATTCCCGGATCGGGCGATCGATCTCGAATTACTACCCAAGGGCTATGCTATGAAATACCTGGCTCTCGCTTTGCTCCTCGTAGTCAGTGCTTCGGCATTTGCGGAATGGAATTATCCTCCCACAAAAACGGTCGATGCCTCGGACACCTATTTTGGTAAGACGTACAAAGACCCCTACCGCTGGCTTGAGAATCTCAAAGATCCGCAGGTGGAAGCCTGGTTCAAGGCACAGGCGAATCTCACCGACAGCGCGCTGGCCAAAATTCCCGGCCGGCAATCACTCGTCGAAGAGTGGACCGCTTTAGATAAGCTCAAGCCCGCTGCCTACAGCGGCGTCATGATCGAAAACGATCGGGTTTTCTATAAGAAGACTCTCGCAGGCGAGAACGTCGGCAAGCTCTATTACCGCATCGGCCTCGATGGAGCCGAGAAGCTTCTGTTTGATCCCGGAACTTACGCCAAATCCGGCAAGACCGTCATCCAAAGTTATATTCCGTCGTGGGACGGAAAGCGTCTCGTACTCGGCCTGACCTCCGGCGGCGCGGAATGGTCGGAGCTTCGCGTGATCGATGTAGACAGCGGCAAGTTGCTCCCCGATACCATTTATCCCTCCTATGGAGCCTTCGGCTGGACGCCCGATGGCAAATCATTCTTCTATGACTCCGGGAAAGTCACCGATCTCAAAAGTCCCGACATCGAAATGAATCGCAAAGTGCGATTACACGCGCTCGGCCAGCCGATCAGAAGTGATGTCGATTTCCTGAGCAATGAGAGTTACCCAGATTTGGCTATCGTCCCCAAGGAAATGCCCGAAGCGGCAATTCCGGAGGACTTTTCGAACTACGTGTTTGCCCAGGTCGCTACCGTGCAGAAAGAGACGCGCGCCTTTTATGCGCCGGCTTCAGAGCTGCACGATGCGAAGGTGAAATGGAAGGTACTCTGTACGGCAGCCGACAATATCACCGATTTCAATGCCGATGGAAACTACGTCTACGGCCTGACTCATACCAATGCGCCAAGGTATAAGCTGGTCCGAACATCCATTGAGAATCCCGATTGGGCCCACGCCGAAACGGTACTTCCCGAAGCGGAGGATACGCTCCAATCCATCGCCAAGAGCCGGCATTTTCTCTTTGCTGTCTACTCTAATGGTGTGGTCGATCGGATCGTCAAATATGAATTTGCCACCGGAAAAATTTCGCAACTGAAGCTGCCCGCCTCCGGCACGGCAGCCATCGGTTGCCCGGATTGGAAAAGCGATCTATGCCACGTCATGGTGACTTCATGGACGTTCCCCCCAACGCGATACGAATATGACGCACAAAAGGACACCTTCGTGAAGAGCCGGTTCAATTCGGATGTGACTTATCCCGGATTTGATGAGCTGACGGCCGACGAAGTTGAAGCGCCAAGCTACGACGGCACGATGGTGCCGCTCTCAATCATTCATCGCAAAGACCTCAAGCTCGATGGCAACAATTGCTGCATCCTCGAAGGCTACGGCGCGTACGGCATGAGCTACCCGCCCTTCTTTGACATCAAGCGATCGGTGGCGCTGCGCGGCGTTGTGATGGCCTTCGCCCATCCCCGCGGCGGTGGTGAGAAGGGTGAGACCTGGTACAAGGCCGGCTACAAGACCACCAAGCCCAATACCTGGAAAGATTACATCGCCTGTGCCGAATATCTCATCAAGCATGGCTACACGAGCCCGCAAAAGCTTGGCGGCACCGGTACCAGCGCCGGCGGAATCCTGATTAGCCGGGCGATCACCGATCGGCCGGATCTGTTCCGCGCCGCCATCTGCAATGTCGGATGTGCCAACGCCATGCGTATGGAGTTTTCGCCCAATGGTCCGCCCAACATCCCGGAATTTGGTACCGTTACCAATAAAGAGCAGTGTGAAGCTCTCTATGAAATGGATGGCGTTCAGCACGTTCGGCCTGGCGTCAAATATCCGGCAGTCATGGGCGTGGGCGGATGGAACGATCCACGGGTTGCGGCCTGGGAGCCGGGCAAATTCATTGCCGCCCTGCAAAACGCCTCGACGTCAGGCTACCCGGTTTTCATGAAGGTCAACTACGACGACGGCCATTTCACCGAAGAAAAGACCGTCACCTTCAACAACTTCGCGAGCCAAACGGCATTTCTGCTGTGGCAGACGGGACATCCGGATTTTCAGCCGGCGAAATGATCGCGCGACGAGTGATATCGGTCAGCCAAGTTTGGCCGCGACGCGACAGCGGAGCGCTTTCTGCGGTCGGGAAAAAGCGCTCCGCTGGCGCGTCGCGGCTAAACTTGGCAGGACGCGCTTTCCTGTTGAAACCAATGCTATTATCTATAATCCCTTGACGAGTGTCGCGACCGTGGCTGTAAGCTCGGCGGGTTCGATGGGCTTGGCCAGGTGCATTTGGTAGCCTGCAAGTAAAGCTTGTCGGCGATCTTCATTGCGGGCAAGAGCCGTCAAAGCGACGGCGGGAACGCGGCCTCCCTGACCTTCCTGAAGCGAGCGGATTCGACGAATCAGCGAATAGCCATCTTCTTCCGGCATGCTCAAGTCGCTGATGAGAATGTCGGGATGGAGCTCGCCCATCAGATCGAAAGCCTCGCGGGCGGTTCCGACCGCGGTGACCTGTGCTCCACTGCGCCTGAGGATGTGACCCACCAGCTCGCGCGCGTCTGCTTCATCGTCTACCACAAGAATGCGCACGCCATTCAAAGCCCCATCACGGTTTTGCGCCAGCGCGCGCGATGCCGATTCACGTCCCGCAAGCCGGCGCGGATCAGCAAGAGGGATGCGCACGCTGAAAGTCGCGCCTTTATTTTCGCCGCGACTCTCGGCCGCCACCGATCCGCCGTGGAGCTCAACCAGGTGGCGAACGATCGCCAACCCAAGTCCAAGCCCGCCATGCCGGCGGGTGCTGCTGGCATCCTGCTGGCGAAGCCGATCGAATACGTATGGCAGAAACTCGGCTTTGATTCCCTGTCCCGTATCGCTGACGACAATCTCAGCCTGATCTCCGGTGGCCTGCAAAAACAATTGCACCTTGCCGCCTTTAGGCGTGAACTTGATCGCGTTCGAAAGCAGATTCCAGACTACCTGCTGCAGCCGATTGGGATCGCCCAGCACCGGCGTCGCATGCGAATCGAGGATGGGAACCAGCCGAACGCCCTTAGCTTCCGCGGTGGGTCGAACCGAATCGAGCGCGGCTTCGACCGCTGCCGGCAGATCGACCTTTTCCAGCTCGAGCCGAAGCTTGCCGGAAATGATGCGCGACAGATCGAGAAGGTCCTCGATCAACTGGGCCTGGACCTTCGCGTTGCGCTCAATGGTTTCCAGGGCGTGAGTAAATTCCTCCCCCTCGACTCCACCCACCGCCAATAACTGCGCCCAGCCCAGGATCGCATTCAACGGCGTGCGAAGCTCGTGCGAAAGCGTCGCGAGAAATTCATCTTTAGTACGATTGGCCGACTCGGCTTCGGCGCGAGCCGCGCGCTCGGCCGCCAGCAGCCGCTTGCGATCCTCTTCGACCACATGCAGGTCGGTCACGTCCTGAAGGATCAACACCACTTCGCGCAGCTCGCCGCCATCTTTGACCGGGTACAGATGCGCCTGCACCCAGCGTGGCCGGCCGGAAAATCCGCTGATCGTCGGGTCATAGCGCAGCGGAGGCAGCGTGACCGGCGATCCTGAAAACGCAGTTCGAATCTGATCGGCATAACCGCTGCCAAGAATCTGCGGATCTTTCAGCAGATTGTAATGACGGGTCTTTTGCGGTTCGGCTTCCCACAGATCGTTCCACGCGCGGTTGGCAAGAATCGCGGTGCCGTCTGCCGCGAAAATCTGAATGCTCAACGGAGATTGCTCGAAGAACGTGCGGAAGCGCCGTTCGCTTTCGGCCATGCCGCGTTCGGATCGGCGCAACTTGGCCGCAGTCAGTTCCGCCAGGCCTCGGGCCTTGACCAGCGAATGCGTCGCCAGAAAGAGGATCGCGGAAATCAGTACGCCAAGAACCAACACCGCGCCGCCGGCGACCCATCCGGTGCTTGGCCCAAACTGTGGACGTGCCGCGAAAGTCAGCGTCCATGGCCGCCCGGCAACAATCACTTGCTTGGGCGCCAGCTCTTCATATCCGTTGGCTGCAGAGAAATTAGGGCCGCCAGTCGAGGGGCTATGGAACAGCAGGTGCTCGGGCGTAGTCGCGATGCCATCATAAACGGCATATTCCAGGACCGAATCTTCGTCTGAATCGATTATATCACCCAGCAGATCGTCAGCTCGAAACGGGCAATAGACGAAGCCGATCAGGGAATCGCGTCGCTGCTGCTGCGTCGCAGGCGAGCCGCGATATACCGGCAGCAAAATCAACAAACCCGGGCGCGGGCGATTTTCGCCCTCCTGGATGAGTTGAATCTTTCGCGATGCGGTGCATGTGCCATTGTCCCGCGCATCTTCCATCGCCTGCCGGCGCGTCGCCTCAGAGCTCATGTCGAAGCCGACGACGCGCTGGTTATCTGGGTCCGGCGGCAGAAGGTAGGCGACGATCGCGTGATCGGCGTAATCGGATTTGGGCCAGACTTTGAAATCTAAAACGCCTTGCGAGCGCATCTGTTGCACGAACGGATCGATTTGAGACGTTGGCAGCCACCGGGCGAATCCGATTCCCAGAATCCCCTTGTAGTGAGTCTCGAGATGCTGCTTTCCGACAAAGGCGGCAAACTCCTGGGGCGTCACCTCCCGGTCGGCGGTAAAGAAGCCGGCCAACCCGCGCAGCAAAGCTTCGTACTCGCGCGTGCGCAGATCGATCTGGCTGGTGATCTCATGAATTGACGTGCGGACCGAATTGCGAAAGCGCAACCGATCGCGCGTCTGGACATTGTTGGCCACCGTAATTGCGGCCAGAACCGTCAGGATTAACGTGCCGGCAACGACGATCAGTGGAATGACGGCGCGCGGAAGTGACCGACCATTGACAGGTTCGGGGGATTTGCGACCTGTTCGAGCAGCACTCATTGAATTCAGGGGCAACTTCTCCGCAAAGCCCTGTCACCTCCACGAGTCCAGCGTAGCAATGATCGTTCGAGGAACAAGCCAAAACCGTGAAGAACTGGTGTTGATTATTTCGCTACTGAAAATTCAGCTTTTTGAACCAGCACTGGCAGGCGAACGGTGAAGGTCGTGCCATGACCTTGCTGGCTGGTAAAAGTGATCTGCCCGCCGTGGGCTTCGACGATGCTCTGGCAGATGGCCAGGCCCAATCCGCTGCCGCCGGCTTCGCGCGAACGTGCTGGATCGGCACGGAAAAAACGTTCGAATACGCGAGGCTGATCGAGCGGCGCGATGCCGACGCCGGTGTCGGTGACAGAAATGACGGCATCGATTCCTTCGTGCCGCAGGCTCACGGTCACCTTGCCGCCATCGCGGTTGTAGCGAACCGCATTGGTCAACAGGTTGGTCAGCAGTTGTGCGATCCGATTGCGATCGGCGTTCACTTCGAGAGGCTCCAATTGCCGCTCGAGCGTGATGCCGCGCTCTTCGGCCATTGGGCCGATCATTTCCATGCATTCGTTAATGACTTCAACGAGATCAAAGTTTTCGCGATTCAATTCCAGCCGGCCGGCATCGGCGCGGGCCAGGACCAGCAGCGATTCAACCAGCGCACTCATTCGTTTGGCGGCGCGAAGGCATGTTTCAATCGTCTTGCGATACTCATCGGCGCTTCGCTGGCGGGTGAGGGCCAGCTCGGCATGCGAGCGGATCACCGACAGCGGCGTGCGCAATTCGTGCGAAGCGTCGGCGGTAAAGCGAACCTGCCGGGCAAAGGCCGATTCGAGACGGTCGAACATGCCATTCAGCACACCGGCCAGCGCACCCAATTCGGTTTCGGTGTCGGCTAAATCAATGCGCTGCGAGAGCTTTACCGCTGAGATGTTCTGTGCGATTTCGGTAATCTCATTGATGGGCCGCACGGCTCGGCGCGAAAGCAGCCATCCGCCCAGCAGTCCGACGAGTAAAACGCCTGCTCCGGTCACGATGATCCACTCGATCAGCTTTTGCAAGTCGGCCTGTTCCTGCTTGATTGAGCGGCCGACCACCACCATCGTTCCAAGCGGACCGGGAACGATCGCTTCGCGCAAATCTCCGCGCTGTCGGAATTCTGTCGATGCGCCTTCCATCGGGCCGTCCCATCTAGGCGGCGGCGGAGTCTGAGGTGCAGATTGTGACGCGCGAAGAATTGTCCCATCGCGCTTCCAGATCTGGTAATATGGCGCGCCCGGGGCATCGGCGATGCGCCGTTCCAAATCAGGCGGAACATTCAACATATTTACGTCGGCAGGCCCGCGCAGGCCGCGCTCGCCAAATCCACCACGACGACGTCCGCCGCGCCCAGGGCCAAAGTCATCGCCCGAAAACGGCTCTTGATCGGGAGGTGCTCCCTCGCGCGGAGGCCTTTCAATATTCCGTCCCCTGTTTTGCGCCGGCGGCGGTGGTGGGCGCGGCGAGCGCAAGCGCGCGGCCAACACTTGGGCCTGTCCTTCCAATTCCGTATCGATCGACTGGTATTGCGAATGGACGAGTCGATATCCCAGCGTGCCGCCGAAGATCAGTACCACCAGCAACAGCAGCAGCGCGTGCCACAGCTGCAGGGACCAGTGAATCGATTTACGCATCGATCAGATACCCCTGCCCGCGGCGGGTCGTGATGAAATCCTTGCCAAGCTTTTTTCGCACGTTCGCGACATGCACATCAACGAGATTTGAGAGGCTGTCATCCTGCTCGTCGAAGAGGTGATCGTAGATCATCGTGCGGCTCACCAGCGTCCCGCGATGCAAAGCCAGGAATTCGACCAGGGCATATTCGCGGGCTGTTAGAGCAATTTCTTCATTGTTGCGCAAAACCGTGCGCGAGCGGGTATCGATGATGATGTCGGCGATTTCGATGCGCGGTGAAGCATCGCCGGCCGAGCGACGAATCAGCGCCCGCAGTCGAGCAAGCAGCTCAGCTAGTTCGAAGGGCTTAGTCAGATAATCATCAGCGCCATTGTCAAGTCCTTTTACGCGGTCGGCGGTCGTGTCCCGCGCGGTAAGAATCAACACAGGCGTCTTTTTTTCGCTTCGCAATCGCTGAAGCATTGTCAGCCCATCGAGGCGCGGGATCATCAAATCAAGGACGATCGCGTCGTAATCGGAGCCTTTTGCCTTGTAGAGCCCCGTTTCGCCGTCGGTCGCTTCATCGACGGCATAACCTTCCTCGCGCAGCGACTGTGCGACGGCTGACAGCAAATCCGGTTCATCTTCGACAATCAGAATTCGCATCGAGGCTCCGCGGATGACCAGCTTTTGAACAGCGTTACGGCCTTGCCGAGACCTGTCAAATGGATTGCCTGCGAAGGTACGAGATCGAACCTGAAGAATTCATGAAGAAGATTGACAGATAAATTCTCAAATTATTTTCGCATCTTCATGCGGTCTTAAGGTCTGCTTTCGTAGAGTTGGCTCGTCAAAGCTGGCAAGCAGAAAGGAAAGCCATGCGAAAAGCAGCGATACTCGGAATGTTTGGTGCGATGACGTTGGCCCTGCCCGTGATGGCGCAGGAGCAGCCGCAGCGCGGCCCCGGGCCAGGCGACCCGCCTCCGATGCGGCGGATGCAGCCGCCCGGCATTGAGCGTATCAAAGAGGCGCTCAACGTCACCGACGAGCAATGGAAGACGCTGGAGCCGAAAATCCAGAAGGTTCAGGAGCTTCATCGCGATCTCAATGTTCGCGGCGGGCCCATGATGTTCGGAGGCCCCGGCGGCGGCTTTGGTGGTCCCGGTGGTCGCGGAATGCTCCAAGGCCGGCGCGGGTTCCGCGGCGGCCCCGGTGGGCCGGGCAATGATGGCGCCGGCGCGCCGCCTCCTCCACCAGGAGCAGACAATCAGCCGCCGGGCGGCCCGGGTGGCGCCGGTGGTCCTCCGCCTGCCGATCAGAATGGTGCTGGCGGCCCTCCTCCCCGTGATCCCAATGGCGCGGGCGGGCCTCCTCCGAGTGGACCGGAAGCCGGTAATCGCCCTGGTCGGCCGCAGAATGGCGCTCGCCGGCCCGGTGCGCGGCATCGTTCAGACGTTCAGGCGAAGTTTGAAGACCTTCAGGCTCTACTCGATGAAAAAGAGCCCAAGCCCGAGGATTTGAAAGCCAAGATTCAGGCCTTTTACGAAGCCCAAACCAAAGGCAAGGCTCAGTTGAAAGAAGCCGAGGATGATCTTCGCTCGGCGGTGAACCCGCTTCAGGAAGCGATCTTGATTACGACCGGGGTTTTGGACTAGGCCCTTCCCCGTCGCCCGCAAGAATCTGCAGCCGCTGGTTTTGTGCGAACCAGCGGCTGTTGGCCATCGTGCAACTTTTCGGCGAGCTCTGGTTTATGTCTGAGGGTGCGGGAATTCCAAGCAAGGACACTTAAATAAGGATGTTGTGCCGTGATGTCGGATTTGTTGTACACAAAATGGTTCTGGATGCTGATCTGCCTCGCTTTGGGTTGCACGCTCAGCTTTCAGATCGGTGCGCAATGCGCCTCGGCAAAGAACAACACCAGTGGTGCTCAACTTGAACGTGTCCTCGGGCAGCTCGATGCCGCGACTCGGCAGAAGCTGAGCGACACATCCAATCAGGACGCCTCCGCCGACAACTCAATCGCCTCAATCAACGAAAATAGCCGCTGATTTTTTCAGGTTTGTCGGAAATAGATGGAAATGCATGCTTGCATGTGCGCCACCGCGCGGTAAAGTGCGTGGCGGTAAATTTCTTTCAATTTTGGCCAGCAAGGGAATCTCACGGAGGAAGCCCATGCGACGCCCATGCATTGATGATTGCGTCCGTCTGACCCAGGACATTCCCGAACTTGACCTCAATCGAGGCGAGATCGGAGTCGTTCGCAGTACCTGGTTTGCCCCCTCGGTCGCTTACGAAGTTGAGTTCCATCTCATCGGCAACGATTACCAGACCCGGGCGCTACTCCTGGAGAACCAGGTCGAAGTGACCGAGAACGGCGTCGTTGCTGGGGCATAACGGCTCTCCATTTCAAAAACCCGGCTGGCGAAACTTTGCGGCACTTCTGGTCTGTTTACCCTGTGCTGAGTATAATGATTGTTCCGGCGGCAGGCGGGAAGCAAGTGCCATAGCGGCATCCAAATTGCTGCCCAAGGTTCACTTAGTACGGCTCGGCCAGGACCCTCGCAACTGGCTGGGCCTTTTTCTTTTTAACCTGCCGATCCTCCTGCCTTCTTATAAGAACCTCACCTAGCCGCCCGTTGTAGAAGAAATAGGCTTTCCTGGCTCGCGCTTTTGGCAGCCTCGAAATCGTGAAATATAATTGCGGCAGCTCTGCTTCAAGCTTTGCTGGATGCAAGATTTACAAAAGATTATGGGGCGTAGCGCAAGGGGCTGGTTACGAGGATTGTGGCTTAGATGATTTTGGGCTCGACTGCACAATTTGCCGCACTGGCGCAGATCCCGTCGAAAATCTTTTCGGCTGACGAGGTGCTCTCGAACTACGTCTACGTTTTTTGCGCAGCCTACATCGTGGCCTTCCTATTCACGCCGGTCATGCGGGCGATTGCCATCTACTATGGCATCATCGATCAACCCGACCGCCTGCGAAAGATGCATACGACGCCGGTCGCCTATCTGGGCGGCGTGGCGGTGTTTCTGGGATGGCTCGCCGGGCTTGTAGTGAGCCAATATTTGACGCTTCATCGCGCCGATGCGGGTTGGCCCACCAATCATCCGATTGTGCGATTCAGCATCGTGATGGGCGCAACGATTATCGTGCTGCTGGGATTATGGGATGACGTGCTGGGGCTGCGGCCGTGGATGAAGATCCTTGGACAGCTCTTTGCCGCGCTATTTATGCTTGCCGATGGAATTGGAATTCGTTCGGCCCAGGCTTTTATCACGCCATTCTGGTTCAAGATTCAGCAATTTATGCATGGGCCGATGGCGATAACGCCGGAAGTGCCTGACTGGCTCGTTTTCACCCTCAGCGGATTGCTGGTCGTCGCGATCGTCATCGGCTGCTGTAATGCTTCAAATTTGCTGGACGGCCTTGATGGATTGTGCGGCGGCGTCACTGCAATTATTGCAGCAGGCTTTCTATTTGTTGCAGTTCACCTCGCGATGATTGGCGGCGGTATCAACACCAATTGGGATGCTCTGCGTGTGATCATTGGCCTAGCTCTTTTGGGGGCGGTGCTCGGCTTCATTCCTTACAACTTCAATCCCGCATCGATCTTCATGGGCGATACCGGCAGCATGTTCCTCGGCTACGTCTGCGCCACCATGATGATCCTGATGGCTCACGAACATGCGAAATGGCTCCTCGCCTCGATGGTGATTTTCGCGCTGCCGATCCTCGACACGTTCCTGGCCTTCGCCCGGCGATGGGTCAACAAGCGGCCGCTCTTCAGCGCCGATAAACAGCATTTCCATCACCAACTGGTTGCGCGCGGATTCTCGGTCAAGCAGACCGTTTTGATCAGCTATGGGCTGGCCTGCTTCTTTGGCCTGCTGGGCATTTCGATGCTCTTCATGCGGACGCGGTATGCTGGAGCACTGTACTTGGTGACTTTCGGCTCCATCATGGTCACGGCCTATAAGATTGGCATGATCCACGAGCGACCCGCCACGACAGAGGCGGCGAAACTTGGAGATACGACCGTAGACGCCTTTGATTCTGGGCAAATTACGCCGGCCGGGGTTTTGGAAATCCCCGGCGACATCGCCACGCCTTCGGGCGACCTGATTGCCTCTAATCCTCACTAATGAATGAATTTAGACGAAAGCGGGTAATCCCCGATTTCGTCGAATGGCAACTTATGGCGGCCTTGCCGGCCGGTCGATAAACAAGATGTGTAGTGGGCGGCATCGACCTGTGCTCCCAATTGCGCATAATAATTTTGCGCTGGCGCATGATGCGTTTTTGCTTTATATGAATCAAAGCTGAGGCTGCCCATTTGTTCCCGCGGGCTCTCTCACAAAACCTCGAGCTGATTTGGAGTAATGAACCATGGACGTGACGGTGATTGGCTGTGGCTATGTCGGACTGGTAACCGGGACCTGCCTGGCCAGCATTGGTCATACGGTGCGCGGCGTGGAAAAAGACGCCAAGAAACTCCGCACGCTCCAAGACGGCCATTGTCCCATCTTCGAACCCGGCCTGCAGGAGTTGATGCAGGAGCATTACGCCGCCGGCCAGCTTCAATTCACCGATAACGTCCGCTCGGCGGTGCGCGATGCCGAGGTGGTCTACCTCGCGGTCGGCACGCCGCCCAAGCCCGATGGCACCGTCGATATGAGCTATCTCGAAGCCGCCGGCAAGGAAGTGTGCGATGCCTTGGCCGAGAACGGCGACGATTACATGGTCACCATTGTAATTAAGTCCACCGTTCCCGCCGGCACCAATCGCAAGCTCTACAAGTTCCTCAAGGAGCAGACCAAGGCTCACGTCCAGGTCGTCAGCAATCCCGAATTCCTTCGCGAAGGCTCAGCCGTCCAGGATTTCCTCGAGCCCGATCGCATCGTCATCGGCGGCGAATCGCCCGAAGCCTTCCGCATTATGCGCCGGCTCTATGACCCGATCGTCAAGCGCGAAGAAGCCTTCATGACCATGAATTGGGAGTCGGCGGAGCTGACCAAGTATGCCGCTAATGCGATGCTCGCTGCCCGCATTTCGTTCATGAACGAGATGACAGTGCTTTGCGAACACTACGGCGCCGATATCGAAGAGATTCGCAAAGGCATCGGCTCCGATTTCCGCATCGGCCCCGCGTTTTTGCGAGCCGGTTGCGGTTACGGCGGATCCTGCTTTCCCAAAGACGTCGCCGCCCTCGAGCACATCAGCAAGGCTGCCAACTACGAGAGCTTGTTTGTCAACGCGATTCAGACGGTCAACAAGAACCAGAAGCGCCGCTTTGCCGACAAGATCATCGAGAAGCTCGGCCGCCCGATTCAGGGCGCGACCATCGCCGTCTGGGGCCTGGCGTTCAAAGCCGACACCGACGACATTCGCGAGTCGGCCGCCATCGATGTCATCCGTCATCTGATCGACAAGGGCGCCCATGTGCGTGCCCACGATTTCAAGGCGATGGAGAACATGAAGGCGATCTTCAAGGACGAAGTCGAGTGGTGCCATGATCCGGTGTCGGCTGCCGCCGGCGCCGATGCGGTCGCACTCATCACCGATTGGCCGCAGTACACCACGCTCCCCTTCCGCAAGATCGCCGCGACGATGAACACGCCGTTGATCTTCGACGGCCGCAACTGTCTGCATCGCGACATCATGCGTGAAACCGGCTTCCAGTATTACCCCATGGGCCGGCCCTGCATCGAAAACTCGCTTCGGCTGAAGCACAAGGTGTAGGCAACCATCAGCTTAATCCAGCACTCTCAAAGGTTCGGCACGGGTTGCCGAGCCTTTTTGTTTGTAGTCTGCGGATCATCGCAACTTGGCCAGTCGCAAGCGCATTTAAGAGATGCAGCGCGGCCGTTTGCGGGGAGCGTCCAATGGCTACGATTTTGCATTATGAATCGCTTCACCCATTAGGAGCGCGCCGTATTTGGGAGAAGATCTCCGCAGTTTTGGTTGTCGTTGCCCTCACATCCGTCGCTGCATGGGCCTATCGGCGCGCGACAATTTCCGAATCGGGTGAAGCTCGAGTTTCGATAAACAAGCTTGGATTTACGAAACTTGACTTGGCACTGGACTCTTTTGAAGTCGATAACGGCCGCTATCCCACCGAAAGCGAAGGCCTGTCCGTCCTGGTCGTTCCGCCCGTCGACGAATCCTTGCACTGGCGCGGCCCATACCTAAAGCAGTTGCCGACTGATCAGTGGGGACATGCCTACATCTATCACGCACCGGTTTCGCCCCAAATCGGCTACCGCCTGCTGTCGTCCGGTCCGGATGGCATCGAAGGAACGCCGGATGACATCCTGCCGGGCACCTGACCGAGCAAAAAGCTATGCGGTTTACCGGTATCGGACGGCGGGGAGATTCGGTTACCGTGAATGCAGGGTCTCTCAGCGTCCTCGGCGACAGCGCCGGAAATCAACATGAGACGTCATGGCACATCCACACCCGCGTCGAAGAAGCACCAAGGCCTTGAGCCGAGGGCAATCGAAGGCCGGGGGAAATGGCCAGGGCGAGCATGAGACATCCGGATCTACAACACTCTCTTCTGAAGAAGACCACCCGCAATCCGGGGAATTCCGCATCATCGTCATCGGCGCGTCGGCCGGCGGCGTCGAGGCGCTGAGCCGGCTGGTCAGCGCGCTGCCTGGCAATTTCCCCGCCGCCATCTTTGTGGTCCTGCATATCGCGCCGACTGGACCGAGCCTGCTTCCGGAGATTCTGACGCGCGTCGGACGCAATCCGGCAGTCCATGCCCGCGATGGAGAGCATATCGCCCCCGGCCACATCTACATCGCCCCGCCCGATCAGCACCTGCTCATCAAGCCCGGCCGGATGGTCGTCACGCGCGGTCCGCGCGAGAATAGTGCCCGGCCTGCGATCGATCCGCTGTTTCGAACCGCCGCTCGAAGCTACGGGCCGTGGGTGGTGGGCGTGATTCTGTCGGGCGGGCTCGATGATGGCACCATGGGGTTGATGGATGTCAAGCGATTTGGCGGAATCACGCTCGTGCAGGATCCCAACGAGGCCATGTTTCCCAGCATGCCCAGCAGCGCCGTTGAGAATGTGCTGGTCGATCGCGTGCTGACGCTGGACGAAATGGGGCCGCTGCTGACCCGGTTGGCCCGCGAACCCGTTCCCGCCGAAGAAGGAGCCGCGTTTATGGCCCGCAACAACGGGGCGAATCAGCCCGATATTGCTGAAGTGGGAAACGAAGAGTTGAAAACCAAGAACCTCACCGGCCCGCCTTCGAGATTCACCTGCCCCGAGTGCGGCGGCGCGCTGTGGGAACTGGAAAATGGCAAGCTGCTGCGCTACCGCTGCCACGTCGGTCACGGCTACACCGCCGACAGCCTCATGGCAGCCCAGACCGAGCGTCTGGAAGATGCCCTCTGGAGCGCGCTGCGTACGCTGGAAGAGACGGCTGGCATGCGCCACCGGATGGCCGAACGCGCCCGCCAGGGAGGCTGGGACCTCATGGCGCGCAATTACGACGAGCAGGCAGAGCATGCGGAAGCGCAGGCGGGGCTGGTGCGATCGGTGCTGGTGGCAAAGCAATTGCAGCAGATTACCGACGAATCGGCCGAGGCGCTTCAAAAAAAAGCCGCCCAGGCGCGTGATTACAATGCCGGCAAGGCGCGAGCGCATCGCCCGGAGATCAACCCTCCGCCCGGTGCGCCCAGGCCGCCTGATCCAAATTCAATTGTGGGCCGAAGACCCAGCGAGTCTCCGGGGAGCGGCGCCGCTCGCTCCAGTCGAAAATCCAAAGTCCGCCGCAAGACTGCTCGCCGGGCTGAATTAGATTGAAGCCATTGCACCAGAAGCGTATAAATTTCATCCCGTCACCGGGGATTCACGTCGGCCGCTTTGCGGCCCGCCCGCAGACCTGATGGCCGCAAATCAAGGCCGCGCGATGAACCGGGCGGCATGCAAGAGATATCGATGCCAAAGCGAGAGAATGCCAAAAGAGCGATGAAGGGAGACCGGAAAAAGAAGACCGGCCCGAATCACCGCAAAGTCGCGCGCAAGAACGATTCCGCCGAAACTTCGCGGCGCGTGGACATCTCGACCGCGGCGGCCGACGGTAACGGATCAACCCGCGCCTCCGCGAACCAGACCGCCAGACGCGAAGTCTCCACGCAAGGCGATGGCCATTCTCAACGTCAATCCGGTTCGGAATTCATGGTCGTGGGGGTTGGCGCATCGGCCGGCGGCCTCGAAGCCTTCACGCAGCTCCTTCGCGCGCTTCCCGGCGACGCCAACGTCGCGATCGTTTACGTGCAGCACCTGGCGCCGCGCTATGAAAGCACTTTGCCGGCACTGCTGCGGGACACGACTCGGATGCCTGTGGCACAGGTGACCGATTACGCGCAGATCAAGCCCGGGCACGTTTACATCATCCCGCCCAACACTTTTTTGAGCATTTCCCGCGGTCAATTGCGGCTCTCGCCTCGTCCCGAGGGACGCGCGCAACATTGCCCGATAGATCACTTTTTCCGCTCGCTGGCTGATTATGCCCAGCAGCGCGCGGTGGGTGTCATTCTTTCAGGCACCGATTCCGACGGTGCCGCCGGACTGCGCGAGATCAAAGCCGTCGGCGGCATCACCTTCGCGCAGGAGCCTGGCACGGCCAAGTTCGATGGCATGCCGCGCTCGGCGGTCTCCACCGGCGCGGTGGATTCGGTGCTGGCGCCAAGCGCGATCGCCACCGAACTGGCGCGCATCGCCCACCATCCGCTGCTTCGGCACGTCAAAGCACGCATCCCGGAAGTCGAGGTGGCCATCACCGAAGATCACTGGCAGCGCATTTTTGCGATGCTGCGGTCGGCCAGCGGGGTCGATTTCACTCATTACAAGCAGCCCACGCTTCGCCGCCGACTTCAGCGCCGCATGGTGTTGCACAAGACGACGAGCATCGACCAGTACCTGCACTACCTCCAGCAGAACCCGCAGGAAGTCAACGCGCTGTACCAGGACATTCTGATTCACGTCACGCGATTTTTCCGCGAGCCCGAGTCCTACGAATTCCTGGCCGCCAGCATCTTCTCCCAGATCGTGCGCGACCGCCAAAGTGGCGACCAGCCGATCCGCATCTGGGTGCCCGGCTGCTCGACCGGGGAAGAGGCCTATTCAATCGCCATTTGTTTGTTGGAATTTCTGGGTGATGATGCCACCTCCACGCCCGTACAGATCTTCGCCACCGATGTGAGCGAATCGGCTGTCGAGCAGGCGCGGGCCGGAGTGTATCCAGAAAGCATCGCGGCAGACGTGTCAACCGAGCGGCTCCGGCGTTTCTTCAACAAGGTCGATGGAAGCTATCGCATCAGCAAATCGGTGCGCGATGCGGTGATTTTCGCCCGCCAGGATCTGACGCGCGATCCGCCTTTCTCGAAGCTCGACCTGATCGTCTGCCGAAATGTGCTGATTTATCTGGGGCCGGTGCTCCAGAAGAAGCTGATGAGCGTCTTCCATTACGCGATTCGCCCCACCGGCTTCCTGATGCTGGGCGCATCGGAAACCATCGGCCCTTATTCGGATCTCTTTGCCCTGGCCGACAAACGCCACAAGCTCTACACCAAGAAAATAAACGCCGTGCGGGTGAATGTGGAGTTTCCAACCGGCGACTATGCGCCGCAGCGTGCGGCTGAACTGGACCACAAGCCTCTGCCCGATGTCCGGGCCGGCACGACCATTCTGAACGAGGCCAATCGGCAGGTGCTCAGCCGCTATGCCCCGGCTGGCGTGATCGTCGATGAAGATTTACAGATCATTCAGTTCCGCGGCCAGACCGGTCCTTTCCTCGAACCCGCCCCCGGAGAAGCCAGCCTTAATGTCCTCAAGATGGCGCGCGAGGGTCTGCTGTATGACCTGCGCGCAGCATTGAACGATGCCCGAAAGGGCGGGACCACGGCGCGGCGGGAGAAATTGCGCGTCAAGTACAACGGCCATGTGCTCGATGTGAATGTCGAAGTCATTCCTCTGCTGGTCGGCAACCATCAACGCCATTTCCTGGTGCTCTTCGAGGACGCCTCCAAACCCATTCACAAAGAACTCGAAACTTTGGAACGAGCCCACAAGGGTGCGGCAGGCAAGATGCCCTCGCGCCGGCAAGGCAAAGCCGGCTCGACTTCTAAAAGCGAGCAGGAGGAGCACATTGTGCGCCTTCAACAGGAACTGGCGGCAAGTCGTGAATATCTTCAGTCGATCATTCAGGACCTGGAGGCGGCCAACGAAGAACTGCAATCGGCCAACGAGGAAATTCTCTCCAGCAACGAGGAGCTTCAAAGTACCAATGAAGAGCTCGACACGGCCAAAGAAGAATTGCAAAGTACGAATGAAGAGCTCAATACCGTCAACGAAGAGCTTCAGGGTCGCAACGAAGAGCTGAGCCGGGCCAATAGCGACTTGATCAACCTGCTGTCGAGCGTGCAGGTCGCGGTGGTGATGGTGGCATCGGACCTGCGCATCCGCCGCTTTACGCCGATGGCGGAAAAGGTTTTGAATTTGATCCCAACCGACGTTGGCCGACCGATTGGCGATATCAAGCCCAACATCGACCTGTCCGATCTGGAGAAGCTGATCCTCGAAGCAGTCGATTCGGTCAGCGTCATTGAGCGCGAGGCCCACGACCGTCAGGGCGTTACGTACCTCGTTCGGATTCGGCCGTATAAGAACGCCGAGAATCGGATCGATGGCGCGGTGATCGGCCTATTTGACCTGGAAGCGGGCCGCCAGGGGCGCGCGGCCGATGGCCGGCTGGCCATCGAAGGATTGCTGGAAGTCGCGCAGGAGCCGATGCTGGCGCTGGACAGCAAAATGCGGCTGGTGGCGGCAAACCGTGCGTTCGATGACCGGTTTGCCATTAACACCGGCAAACTCATTGGAAAGCCGGTCTACGAATTGGCCGACGGGCAATGGAACATCGCCGGCCTGCGCGAGGTGCTGGAGCGCACGCTTTCGCGGCAGGAAACGGTGAGCGATTTTACCATCGAGCATGAGTTTCCGCGGATCGGCCGGGCTCGATTCTCCGTCAGCGCTCAAAGGGTCGGCCGCGAGGATGGCCAAGGTCTGATTCTGCTGTCCATAAACCTGATTGAACGGCAAGACTAGTCGCACTAGCGTAATCAGGTAAAGCGGTCATCAGATGACCAACCACGTCCACGGGAAGGATTTGATCTCTGAACTGGCTCCTGGAACCCGCGAGGCAGAAGCGATCATGGAACCACAGCGCCCGCGAAAGAAAAAGGGTCGTCCGACCCGCGGCGGCTCCAGGCGAGCCGCAAAAAGTGGTGCGGCGCGCGAGAAAGCAACGCCGCAGCCGTCGGCCGATCCGCTTAAGATCGCGCACCTCAGCCACAACTTGCAGGCCCACGAGGAAGAGCTGGAAACACAGAATCGCCAGCTCATTGAATCGCAGCGGCTGCTGGAAGACTCGCGCGACCGGTATGCCAGCCTCTACGATTTTGCACCCATTCCCTATGTGACGCTCTGCGGGCATGGCGTCATCCGCGAAATCAATCTCACCGGCGCGACGCTTTTGGGCCAGACACGGGACCGGCTCATCGATCGGCCTTTTGTGCTGATGGTGGCGCCGGGGTACCGCCGGGTTTTTCTGGACCATTTGAGCCGCTGCCGCAATGGAAAAGCTCTGGTCCATACTGAAGTGGTGCTGCTGGGCGCCGGCAAAGCGATGATCCCCGTCGAGCTGCGCACGAACGGCAGCACATCGATCCGCGATTCGCGGCCGGTTTTCCATTCAGTGCTGATCGACCTGACCGAGCGCCGCCGGCTGGAGCAGGAGCGCGAAGAACTGCGGGCGACAACGCACAGCGAGCGGCTACTGCGGGCGATCCTCCAGACGCTGCCGGTGGCGGTTCGCGTGGTCGGCCCGGCGGGACAGACGCTGCTCTTCAATGAAGCCTGCCGAACACTGTGGGGCATTGCGCCCGGTTCGCCGCTTCCGCCCTGGGACCATCAAAAAGGCTGGGACGCCCATACCCGAAGCCCGCTGCAAAACGAACAATGGCCCATCGCCCAGGCCCTGCATGGCCAGGGCGAACTGCTTCAGAAAAAGATCCACATCCAGGCCTTCGATTCGACGTTGCGCGTGGTCTTGCAGTCGGCTGTTCCACTGCTGGATGAGGCGGGATCCATCAGCGGCGCGGTCGAGGTCACCGAAGATCTCACACGGCTGCTGGCGGCGCAGGATACAGCGCGGACCCGCCAGGAGCAGCTCGAGGCGGCATTCGATGCCGCGCATCTGGGTTTCTGGGACTGGGACTTGGTCAGCGATCGCGTGAGCTGGTCGGGACCTTTCCAGGCGTTGTTCGCGCCGCCCGGCGCAGCGGCGGGCACCTCGGCCGATTTTTACCGCCGGATACATCCAGACGACCTGAAGCGGGTCAAGGAAAGCGGCGCCAAAGCCCGCGAAACACGATCCACGTTGGAGCAGGAGTTTCGCGTTATCGAGCCCGGCGGAGCGATTCGCTGGCTGCTGGCCAGGGGGCGTTTCGCTTACGAGGGCGAGCGGCCGACGCGGATGACTGGCGTGTTGACCGACGTGACCGAGCGTAAGACCGCTGAGATCGCGCTTCGCAAAGCCAAGGATGCGGCCGAGCAGGCCAGCCGACTCAAGGACGATTTCCTGGCGACCGTCAGCCATGAGCTGCGCACGCCGCTGAGCGCCATTCTGCTGTGGGCCCATCTGGCGCGTAACACGATGAAGGAGGAGCCGCAAAGAACCAAGGCGCTGGACACGATCGTGGAAAATGCCAAGGCGCAGTCACAGATCGTCGATGATCTGCTGGACATTTCCCGCGGCATCGCCGGTAAGCTGCGGCTGGACCCGAAGCCGGCTTCGCTGGTGCTGCCGGTGCGGGCGGCAATCGAATCGGTGCGCCCGTCGGCCGATGCGCGTCAAGTAGAGTTGAAGGTGGAGATCGTCCCTGATTTACCGCCGGTTAGAATCGACGCCGACCGCATGCAGCAAGTCGTCTGGAATCTGCTGAGCAACGCCATTAAATTCACGCCCCCTGGCGGGAGAGTGTCGGTTGGGGTTGCATTGCATCAAGATCCAGCCGGCACCCACGTGGTTCGCTTGAGCGTGACCGATACCGGATCGGGGATTCCGCCGGAGTTTTTACCGCACATCTTCGACCGCTTCCGGCAGGCCGAATCCGGTACAACCCGCGCTTATGGCGGACTTGGTCTGGGACTGGCGATCGCGCGGGAACTGACGCAAATGCATGGCGGAACCATTCGCGCCCATAGCGAAGGGCCAGGCCGCGGAACGACCTTCACCGTCGATCTTCCGCTACGAATTCAGGCGCTTGCGGACAGACCACCCGATGCGCCGGCTGAGCCCCGCGAATCTCTGGAAGGGGTGGATGTTCTCATTGTCGAAGACGATACCGATACGCGCAAGGCGCTGGGGCAACTGCTGGAGTCGGCCGGAGCAAAGGTCCGCACCGCGCCGTCGGCGGCCGCCGCGGTCGAGGCATTCTGTGCACGGGCCCCTGATGCGCTGGTGAGCGACATCGCGATGCCCGAGCAGGATGGATATGTCCTGATGCGGCGACTTCGGCAGATCGAATCCGATGCAATCCCATCGCGCCGTGGATCGCGCCGTAAAAATGGCGCAGCGCGCCACCATGTGCCCGCCGTCGCCCTCACCGCCCACGCCCGGCCCGAAGATCGCGCCAAAGCGATCGATGCCGGTTTTCAGGCGCACCTGGCCAAGCCGGTCGATCCGGCGCATCTCATCTCCGCCGTCGCGGCGCTGTGTTCTCCGGGGCATCGACCGGAATCCACTTCAAAACGCGGATAGTGAAGCAACCCCCCTTAACTTTCACCGCCGCGCAGCGCCCTAATTCCTTTAGCCGCCCCTTTGTGGGGCGCGTCCGATGAATGCGAAGCGCAAATCTGCGTTCGAAGAAGCAGGGAGCGCTTCTCGTCGTTCTCGAAGTGCAATTGCTCTCTGCATCGCTGGACGCGCCCCACAAAGGGGCGGCTAAAGGAATCAGGACTCCGCTTCGCGTCGGCGGTCCGAGTTAAATAGTCTTCGCTCGATAAACCAGCCCCACCAACTGTCCATCCAGATCCGGCATCAGCGCCTCCAACGGCGTGCGTCGTTTCAACCGCGCAATCACAATCGTCCAAACCAGCAATCCCCCCGCAATGCTGATGTTCTGCCACGAATAAAACTCCCACGACAGGTGCGTGTTATCGAAGGCCCACCGCGAGAATGGCCACAAATAATAAATCGCCCAACCCGGCCCCGATCCAAACACGTCCAGCAGCAGATGTAGATGAAAGAACAGCAGGTACAATATGAACGCCCATACACCTCTCCCCGCCAGCATCGCGAGGATCGCGCAGGCCAAAATCCCAAATGGCAGATTGTGGCAGGCCACATGATGCCAATTCCAGTAAAACTGCTGGCCACCAAGGATGCTCAACCCATCGAGATCGGGGATGGTCGTAGCGATCATGCACATCAGCCGCTCGCGCGGGCCGAGCTTCGGAATCAGATTCGACAAACACCAGCCGGACATGATGTGAGTAGGAATATGCATTGCGATGGCTTCGGTGAGTTATATTGCCGAGGTGCACGGAGAGTTACCTTCGTATCGACAATTGGCTCCCAATAAGATGCGCGAGCGGGTATGATCCGGGTTGAAACACGTTACCTTCACAAATCACAAAAGAACCTTTGGGGGTTCGCCGATGTTGCAGGCCGCTGTAGAGAAAAAGCAGAGCGCAAAGCCGCGCCAGAAAAAGTTTGATCCGCAGGAGTTGTTCCAGTCGCTCCATGCCCCGGTGCCGCGCGTGCGCGTGGGCGCAGGATATTTCCTTGGACTTTTAATCACGACGCTCGTGATGCTGGTGATGCCGCTGATTTATGCGGGCATGGTTGGCCTGGTCTGTTACGGCCTTTATTTTCACATCACACACGATTTTGTGGTCTTGAGCCAGCTTCACGAAGCCCGCGCATTTCTCGTGCTTTATATCCTGCCGATCATCGCGGGTGTCGTGCTGCTGCTGTTCATGATCAAGCCGATCGTGACGCGGAAGACTCAAACGTCGATTCCGCTGGACCTGCGGCGAGAGGACGAGCCAGTTCTTTTTGAATTCATCCATCGGCTCTGTCGGGCATTGGGCGCGCCGACGCCGTCGCGCATCGACGTCATGCTGGATGTGAATGCCTCCGCGGGCTATCGCAAGGGATTTGTCAGCATGTTGCGGCGCGATCTGGTGCTGTCGATCGGCTTGCCGCTGGCGGCGGGAATGGATGTTCGGCAATTTGCCGGCGTGCTGGCGCACGAGCTGGGCCATTTTTCACAAGGCTCGGCAATGCGCCTGCATTACATCATCCGAAGGATCAATTTCTGGTTTGCCCGCGCAGTGTATGGGCGCGACAGATGGGATTATCAACTGTGGGCGATTTCGCGGCACGCAGACAATTACCTCACTCGAGCCGGCGCCACGCTCATTCGCACAATGGTTGCCTTCACCCGCGGCATTCTCTGGTGCCTCATGCGTGTGGGCATGGCAGTGAGCGCGATGATGGGCCGGCAGATGGAGTTTGATGCGGACCGGTACGAATGCCGGATTGCTGGCAGCCGGGGATTTGCCCAGACAGTTGAGCGTTTGACCTGTCTTAGCTATTCCGCGCATCTGGCGACTTCCGACGTGGCCAAGGCGTGGCGCGAACGGCGATTGTGCGACGATCTGCTGGCGCTTATCGTTTCGCGCGACGCACAGATGTCGACGGACGAGAGGCAGGAGATTCTCAAAGTCTCTCAAAAGCGTAAAGCAAGTTGGTTTGACTCACATCCGACTAATGCAAAAAGAATCGCCTCGGCCGCAAAGGAAAATGCCAAAGGCCTGATTCAGGTTGAAGCTCCGGCTACAGTCCTGTTCAAGGATTTTGCGGAGCTGTCGCGCATCGCCACGATGCTCCATTACAAGAGCGTGATCGGCCCAGAATTTAAGCCTCAGCGATTGATCAAGACGGAGAAACTCGTTCAGAGCAACACCCAGCAGCGCGAAACTTACGATGCCGCGCAGCGATATTTCCGTACGCTGGTTGATCCGACACGACCCGTTTTCCCAGGGCAGGCGGAGGTTCCACGCGATCTTTCGCGCTCGGCCGAGCAACTGCTTGAATTGCGATCGAAGCTGCTGGATCGGGAAACCGATGCGCGCCGCCAGGCGGCTGCCTATACAAAAGTGAGGCAACGCTGCACGACGATCGCTCTTGTGCGCTCGATGCGCACCGCCGGCTTCAAGCGCGGCTTGGCAACCGATCCGCGCATCGATGCCATGAGCGATACCGCGCTGACGGCTGAGGAAAAAGTGGCCCGGCAGCAAATGGAAGACGCCCTGGCCCATCTTGAGCCGGCGATGCAACTGGCCCTCGAGCGGCTGGAGTTGGGGCTTGCGCTGGACAAAAAAATGAAACCCGCGGCTCCCGAAGCGGCCCCGACCGATTCATCTGAAGACGCGGACGAATATGAATTGGCTGATGCTCGCCCCACCGGCAGCGGCGACGGCGTCCGCGATGCGATGGCGGCCCTCGCGCGAACCAACATCCTGATCGAATCCCTGCGGCTTGATGCCGGCGCGCTGCATGTGCTGCTGATGAGGATGAAGCCTGCCGACAATCCCAAGCCGCTGCTGGAAGCCTTGTGGTGGCATTCGAAAAAGGCGGTGGGCACGCTGCACGATCTCCATCGCGATCTTGGCGGCGTGGCGTATCCTTACGAGCACGGAGCCAAATCGCTTTCGCTTCGGCAATACATCGCCCCCGCCCTTCCGAAAGCCGAAGCCGTCAGTGCCGTAGCCTCGGCAGCCAACTCCGCCATCGAAGTCTGGAAATCGTTGTACATTCGGCTGATGTGCGATCTCTGCCAGCGCGCGGTTGATTTGGAAACATCGCTGGGATTGCCCCCGCTGGAAGAGCCGGTGGAGATGGAATTGGAGTAGGCGGAAACGCGTTCGATGTTCGTCCATGTCCAAACTCCGCCTGTGAGGGTTCCCCGCGTTGGGCAGGCGGAAAAGACGGTGTCGTGCGAGCGATGCCAATGCAATTACGGATATACTGTCTACCGTCGAGCGGTCGGGGAGGCCAACTACTCCATCGGGCGCTCTTTGGCCAGGACGAAGGAATTGGCCACGGACAAAGCGGTCGCGCGGCTCAACAAGCTGCTGGAAAACGCGATTGAGCCGGTGCCGTGCCCGGCGTGCGGCTGGGTGCAAAACGCGATGACACGCGAAATGCGCCGGCAGTTTGCCCGCTGGATGATCTGGGCTGGTTGGATTTCATTTCTGGCACTTTTGATTACCGCAGTCATCATCCTTACCGTCACGACCACGGACGCCCACCCAATTACGTTCCAATCACAAAGGCTTACTCTTGATGCAGTGGCTTTGGCGATTTCGCTTTTTGTCGGATTGATCGGTGGACGGTACGCGCTGGCATTTTTTATCGATCCCAATGCACGGAACAGCACCGATCAATTGGGGATACCCGGCGTGCCGATCGGATACGTAATCAAGGTCGGCCGCTCTACTCGCAAAGAAACAAACCAACTTTCCGCGCATGAGCCTCCGGGACGGGTGACCGTTCAACTGGCGGTTGCACAGTTCCCGGCGTATTGCTGCTGCTGCATGGAAAAAACGCGGTTCTCACTAAAAGTGGAATGCGGAAGCATGGCGTGTGTCATGCTCCCGTTTTGCAAGCCCTGCGCCGCGCGAGCGAAACGCACGACAAAGATTGCCTGCACCGCCTGTGCCATCGTCGGCGCTGCGGTGGGCTGTGGCATTCCCATCTATCTATCCTCAAGAGATGTGGAGGCGATTGTTGTCTCCACCTGCTTTGGAGCAATCATCGGTTTTCTATTCGGCATCATGCTTGCCCGCTTTTTCCATCCGGTTTTCGTTTGGCGCTTCAAGCGAGAACGCAATACCGTGCGCATCAATTTTAAAAACCATCAATATGCTGACTTGATGCGGCAAGAAGGACGGCTCGTCTGATTCATTTCCCGATGCAGAAGGTGGAGAAGACCCGTCCCAGCACATCATCGGGCGAGACTCGGCCGGCGATGCGACCGAGGGCATCGAGCGCTTCGCGAAGTTCCATCGCCAACAGTTCGGGCGTGGCGGAGGTCTGATTTGCGGCGTGGGCTAAAGCTGTTCGCGCTTCCTCGATGGATTGAACGTGCCGGGCGTTGAGCGCGAGGTTTGCGGAAGACGCGGTGACGCCAAAGGCCAGTTCATCCAGAGCGGTTCGGAGCTTCTCCATGCCGATGCCATTTTGAGCGCTGACGGTAAGGCATGAATCTGGGGAATCACATGCTGAATCCACTAAGTCGGCTTTGGTCAGCACCACCAAATCCGGTGGCCGCGGCAGCATTGGATCGGCATCATCGTGCTGCGTAATGTCGCGCAGCAAGATGACCCGATCGGCGGTCTGTGCCGCGCGGCGGGCGTGCTCCTGCATCTGGCGTTGAATGTGGGCGTGCGGATCGTCGGCCGATTGCTCGGGTGATTCGTCGGCATGCTCCAGTCCTGCGACGTCGATCAAACGAATGACGCCTCGCGCAAGGGTAATTGGCGCAGACAGCACATCGCGCGTCGTGCCCGCAACTGGCGAGACAATCGCCCGCTCGTGGCCCGCCAGCGCATTAAGTAGCGTGCTCTTACCGGCGTTGGGCCGGCCGATCAACACAAACGTCGGCTCGTGCGAGAGCCGCTCGAAGCGTGCGCTGGCGCGCAGCAAGTCTTCCAGCCCGCGGTCCGCTTTTGAAATGCGCTCGCTCGCCTGCTGCGGAGATAAGAACGACACATCTTCATCGGAAAAATCGATGCCTGCCTCGACCAAGGCCAGCGTCTGCGCCACGTCGTCGATGATTGGCTCGACTCGGCGCGAAAGCTCGCCGGCCATGAGCTGGCGCGCCGCCGACAGCTCCTGCTGATTGCTGGCGTGAATCGTGGCGGCAATGCCTTCGGCCTCAGTCAGATCGATCCTGCCATTGAAATAAGCCCGCGCGGTAAACTCCCCCGCATCGGCAAGCCGCGCCCCCAAGCGCAGCAAATATTGCAACGTCATCTGAGCCAGCAGCGGATTGCCGGGTAGATGAAACTCAACCAGATTTTCCCCCGTGTAACTGCGCGGCGCGGCAAATAGATAGATCCACGCGGGAAATTTCAGATCACCGGCCCGCAGCTTCACGCGCGCTGCCGACGAAGGCCCGGGCAATGCCTCTTCCGTCAATCGTCCGGCCATCTCAATCGCCGCCGGCCCGCTGAGGCGCAGGATGATCCGCGCCGCCGGCGCGACGGGACTGCTGAAAGCCGCGATGGTATCTCCGGAATTCATGAGCCGCTGATTCCGGAAATGATAGGAAAGCGGGGATTAATTGCGATTGGAAATTCTTACGCGGCAACCGATGGGCGCATCGTGATATAGCGCACGCTATCCCCGACTTTGGCATTCAGCGCCATCGCAGTCCGACTTGAAAGGCGGACGCCGCCCGTGGGGACCAATTCGATTTCCCCTTTGCAGGCGCGAAATTCCTTCTTCGGCGATGAGACGATCATGGGCTGCTCCGTCGAAAGCGCATCAACAATATCCGCCACCTTCGCCGTTTTGCTTTCGCGCACACTGCGAATCTGATCTCGCTTGCATTGCACGATCGGACCGGCATCGAAAATATCGACCATGCCATTGCGCGCAAAACCCTCTTCGACCAGCAGCTTCATCGCCGGCGCACTCTGCTCGTGAACCTTCCCGATCACCTCCTGCGCATCCTTCGCAAGCAGCGGCAGATAAATCGGATGCGTCGGCATGAGGTCCGCGATGAACTTCTTGTTCACCACACTCAGATAGTCCGCATTCGGATAATCGATATCGAAAAAGTGCCGCCCCAGCGCCTCCCAGAAAGGCGAATGCCCTTTCTCATCCACAATCCCGCGCAGCTCCGCGATCACCAGCGGATCAAAACGCTTCGGATACTCCGCCATGAAGAGAAATCGCACCAGCGACAGCAGCCGGCCGTTGTTGTCCTTGCGATATTCGGGGGAAAGATAGAGGCACCCAATCTCGCATGGCCCATTGTGCTCCGCCACCAGCTTTAGAAAGCTGATCTCCTTGCGCACATTCAGCACATCCGACTCGGCCACCGCCGTCTCAAGCTTGTACGCATAGAACGGCTCAAATCCGCCGACTTTGGACGTGATGCCGGTCGTCCCCACCGCTTTGCCGGTCTTCAGATCCTCCAGCACCATCAGATAGCTTTCACCCCTCGGCTTCTGTCCGATTCGCGCGAAGCTTTCGATCGATTCGCCGATCTTCCCCGCCAGCAGTTCACGATCCTTCGGCAGTGATGTCAGCCCGTACCCCGCCCGGTTGGCCATCTCATAGAGCGGCTCCAGGTCGTCGTGAGATATCGGACGTATCACCACCATCAGGTAATCCTATTCCTCTCAATGAGTATCGGTTGGATTTATGATCGGCACCCCCGAATGCAACATCGCCTGCCGTGAGCTTGTCGAATGGGTGCAAGTTAATGCAACATTTTTTCCAACATCCGGGGATGTTGCATGGAAAACCACGCCATGCCGTCGCGTGGTACAGAATGGGACAGTGGGACACTTTTTGCGCCTCCCAATCGCGATTTTCGCAACAGGATTTCGACGTAAGTGTATGAATATTATTCATTTATGCTTTCCGCCTCATTGATGAGCTCGGTGGGACAACTGTCCCATTTGTCTCATATTTACTTCTATAGATATGTCGTGCGGATGACGCGCACGTTGGAAAACGCGTCACGTTCAACTCGTTCTTCTTCCGCTTGTCTTCGCGGGCTTGCTCACCACAAAACCGCGGCGGGGAAAAATCGCACGCACCTTATTCGCTTCCTCATTTTTGTTCCGACCGTATTGCACATCACATGACTACAGCAAAAAATTTTAATTGGCCTCCACAATCGTAAGGCAATCCGACCATGGCCCAACACTTGCATAAGCCTCGGCCACAGGTCCCCGCCCGGTAGATAGCGCCGGCGTCCACCGGGTTTGGACCTGAACTTCGCGCGGTGCGACTGCGCGAGTTTTGAGTTGACCATTAAAGGAAGAGGTGATAGCCATGGAAAAGGACCGCACCACCACAAATAACACGAATATTGGCCGGGATTCCAACCCCGATCCGATCACCGGAGCCCCGGGTTCTCATCCGATTTCGACGGGCGTTGGCGCTGCAGCCGCGGGGGCGGCGGGCGCTGCGATCGGTTCGATCGTGCCGGGCGTCGGCACAGTGGTCGGCGGAGCCATCGGTGCGGTGGTGGGAGCCGTCGGCGGCGGATATGCCGGCAAGGCCGTCGGCGAAGTCATCGATCCGACCGGCACCGACGACTATTGGCGCGAAAATTACAAAACCCGCGAATACGTCACGGATGACGCCGACTACGACGATTATCGTCCCGCCTACCAGTTTGGCGCAAAACTGGCCGATCGCAGCACGTCGGCCGATTTCGATGAAAACGCGATCCGCTCGGAATGGGACTCCAACCCCGACCGCAACGATCTCGATTTTGACGCGGCCAAGGGCGCGATCCGCGATGAATTCAACCGCAAGATCCAGCTTCGCGAAGAGCAGCTTCGCGTGAACAAGACTCGCGTGTCCGGCGGGGAAGTGGGCATCCACAAGGAAGTCACCACCGAGCGCAAGACCGTCGAAGTGCCGGTTGAAAAGGAAGAAGTGGTGATCACCCGCCGTGCTACGCCCGGCACCGCACGCGACAACGCGCCGATCAAGGACCAGGAGATCCGCATCCCCGTCAGCGAAGAGCGCGTGAATGTGTCCAAGGACACCGTCGTCACCGGCGAAGTTGAAGTCAACAAGCGCAAGGTGACCGAAACGCAAGTCGTCAGCGAAGACCTCAAGAAAGAAAATGTCCGCGTTGACAAGACGGGAAATGTCCGCGTCGATGACCGGACCAAGAGCAAGCAGAGCTAATCGCTCGGCGAGCTTCACCTAAATGAGCAACCGCCCCGTTCGAATGAGCGGGGCGGTTGTTTTTTATCGCATCACTTCAGGGGTTGGGTTGTCGGCGCGGGATTGGGATGCGCTGGCGCCCAGAGTGCGACGTCGCGGAATTGCCCTCCCTGCTTGCGGATTGCACCCGAGCGGAACGCGGGCTCCCACGAATATTGCGGCTCACTGGTCGAATAAAACAATCCATCCTGCGAATTGGCGTGAGAATAAACCAGCGGGCGATCAACGTTCCCGGGCTGGCGCTTGACCACCACATACCCCATGGGTCCCCATGCGTCCTTCGGTGCCGCGGGGAGATACGCGGTTAGCTCCTCGATGCATGCGGGCCAGCGATGCTTGTCGAACTGGAACAGATGGCACGCCAGCGACATCGCGGCAAGGTTGTACTCCATCTGCCCACGGCGCAATTGCGTCAGGAATCGCTCCCGTTGCGTCGTGTCGATTTTCGCGCCGGCCTCCTCGCGTCGAAGCAGGTCAGCATAGCGCGGCGCCGGATCCTTACCGTCATACAACTGCCGGATCAGTGCCCTGGCGGTGCTGATTCCGCTTTACCCCGGCGTGGACAGAAAGCATTGCACCGTTCGAGCGTTTGTTCCTAGATCCGGTCTCGAAGCGACCGAAATCGACATGCGCTAGCACATGGTCTACCATATAACCTCCTGAACGCCCTTCAAAGGACGCGATTATGGCTGCTTGGACAAAGCACGTGGCAACGTTGACACAGGACGACCGTGAGGCGTTCGATGATTTCACCCGCGTCGCGGGCCACTTCGGCCTGCCCTTCACCCTGCCGTCGCGCATCTTCTCGCGGTTCCTGGATGACGACGGAGGTGTCCGTGCTGCAACGAAAGACCTCGATCGGGAAGGGGCCTTTGGACACTTCGCTGCGTATAAGCTTTTTGCCGCGAACGAACCGGAGGTTTGGATCTGGAACGAGCGTTATTGGTTTTCGTCAGCCCCTGTTCCCGTAACCTGTATGCTCCGACCTCAGCAGCTCTTTCGGGAAAGATTCGGGGCAGAGCGAATTCAGCGGATCGAGAAATTGGCGAACGACGACGGCCTTTTTCAAACCTGCAAGACGGGGCCGGGCCTCCCCGACCTTGCGGTGTTCGCCCCGGCGAATGTCATCCCATGGCGCTTTGTGGAGATCAAAAGGCCAGAAAAGGGGGACAAATTGAGTGAGTGCCAGGACCGTTGGCTCGGACTCTTGGCGAAAGTCCTGGGTTCGGAATGCGTGATCGAGCTGGAACTGAGGGAGCCAAATTGACGATGGGGAATGCAATTCCTACTCACAATTCTCGACCCGTTATTCTCCCATCCATCACCAGCCGACCTAATACATTCCACGCCAGCTTCGCGCGCTCGGTCAAACTATCCAGCAGCACATACTCTTCATGGCTATGAATCTTGTCCCCGCGTGGCCCAAGGCTATCGAGATTCACCAGTCCGGCGGCGGCGAGTTGGTTGCCGTCGGAGACACCGCCGCTGGAGCGCCAGGAGACGGGAATATTTAGCTCGGTCGCGCATTGCTCGACAAGCTGCTGTAGATGCTGGGACTCTTTGGTGGCGGGCTTGGGAGGGCGGTGGAAGCCGCCGTGGAGGGAAACTTTGAAGCCTTCGCGCTGACCTGCCTCAGTAACGATTTGCTGGATCGCGGCTTCGAGGCGCTGCTTGTCGGCGGGCGTTTTTGCGCGCACATTGAATCGGCAGATCGCCAGGGCGGGGACGACGTTCACCGGGCCGCCACCTTCGACGTGGCCGACGTTGACGGTGATTCCCGCAGAGGTCAGCGCGCTGAGCTTCACGGCGCACTCGGCCATCAGCGCGATCGCATTGCGGCCCAGATGCGGCTCGCGCCCGGCATGAGCGGATCGGCCATGCACGACCAGCGTGTAATTCCCTGAGCCGCCGCGCTCGGCAACCAAACTTCCATCGGGCAGCGCGGGCTCAAAGAGGAATCCGACATGATTGCGCTTGGCGGCCTCTTCAAACAGCGGCGAGGAGCCAGGCGAGCCGATTTCTTCATCGGGGTTGATCAGCACTTCCCAGCCGATGCGGTCGGACCAGGGGCTTTTCTCGATGGCCTCGACCGCGACCAGCATGACCGCCAGCCCGCCCTTGGCGTCGCAGACGCCGGGGCCGCGCAGGCGGTTGCCATCGAGGCGCTCGACCTTTTGAAAAGGTAAATCAGGGGGATAGACGGTGTCCATGTGGATGCAGAAGAAGACGCGAAGCGAAGAATTTGGCCGCTTGATGATGCGCAGGGCTTTGCCGAGTGGGCGATGGACGACATTGCCTGCCGAGTCGATCGATTCATCTGGGCCGATGGGCAATTCCTCGACTTCTCCCAGCGCGCTCCACTGCGATTTGAGCAGACGTGAAAGCTCAGCGAGGCCTGTCAGGTTGTGGCCATAGGAATTGATGTTGGCCCATTGCGTGACCAGCCCGCACATGCGGTCGGACTGGAATCGATCCA